>JFJP01006979.1_pt1 | contig 11630 bp, 4 predicted proteins | sample 431651 | NCBI WGS metagenome assembly JFJP01 (sample SAMN02602958, study PRJNA72255) | Microbial mat metagenome, whole genome shotgun sequencing project. | biome: fresh water; feature: sink hole; material: water; isolation source: purple microbial (photo- and chemosynthetic) mats found in... | reverse complement strand
GAGTGGTCGTCGTGCACGATATCGTCGGCCCGCAGCAGCACGTCGCACAGGCCGGCCTCGTAGGCGCTGGGCAGGGGGCATTCGTCCATGTCTTGCAGGGCACCCAGCGGGGTCTGCACCGAGACTTCGGCGCCATCCTGGCGGATCTGCGCCGGCGCAAACACGCCGTGGCCGATGAACTCGGCCACGAAGCGGGTGGCCGGGCGGTGGTAGAGCGCGTAGGCCTCGTCCCACTGGTGCAGATGGCCTTCGTGCATCACACCGATCTGGTCACCAATGGCGAAGGCTTCGAGCTGGTCGTGAGTGACGAACAGGGCGGTGGTGCCCGCCGTCTTGATGATGTTGCGCACCTCGTGCGCCAGTCGCTCGCGCAGGTCCACGTCGAGGTTGGAGAAAGGTTCGTCGAGCAGCAGCAGGCGCGGCTGCGGGGCCAGCGCGCGGGCCAGCGCCACGCGCTGCTGCTGGCCGCCGGAGAGCTCGTGGGGAAAGCGCGCTTGCAGTCCGGCCAGCCCGACCAGCGTGAGCACCTCGGCCACCCGTTGCTCGCGCTGCGCCCGTGGCAGCTTGTCGATGCCAAAGGCCACGTTGCGGCCGATGTCGAGGTGCGGAAACAGCGCGTAGTCCTGAAACACCATGCCGATGCGCCGCTGCTCGGCCGGCATGTGGTGGTGCGCATCGCTCACGCACTCGCCGTCCAGCGTGATGCTGCCCGCGTGGGCACGCTCCAGACCGGCCACCGCGCGCAGCAGCGTGGTCTTGCCGCAGCCCGATGGGCCGATCAGCACACCAATGTCGCCAGCCCGCAGGGCCAGCGACACACCGTCCACCGCGGCGCCGGCTTGGCCGGGGTAGCGCACGCTGAGTTGCGAAACGTTGAGGAACATGCACGCAATTCTAGATGACTACAATTCTCATTTGTGTTGTTCCCGTCTCTGCCGCCTGGCTGAGCGTTCTGCGTCAATCCCCCTGAAACCCTCACCCATGCTGCGCTGGCTGGCCCCCGTTCTGTTGCTGCTGTGCGCGCTGCTGCTGACGCTGCCGGTGCTCAGTGTGGGCGCGTCCTGGCTGCAGTGGGACGCCGCGTCGCGCGATGTGCTGGGCCAAATGGCCCAGACCGTGTTACCCGAATACGCGCTCACCTCGCTGCTGCTGTGCGTGAGCGTGGCGATTGGTGTGGCGCTGGTGGGCATGGCCACGGCCAGCGCGGTGACGCTGTTCGACTTTCCGGGCAGGCGCGTTTTCGAGTGGGCGCTGTTGCTGCCGCTGGCCATGCCGGCGTATGTGGTGGCGTATGCCTACACCGATTTCCTGCAGTTCAGCGGGCCGCTGCAAACCGGGCTGCGCGAGGCCTTTGGGCTGCAGGGTCGCCTGTTTCCCGAGATTCGCAACACGCCGGGCGCGGTCTGGGTGTTCACCTTCACGCTGTATCCCTACGTGTATCTGCTCGCACGCACCGCGCTGGCCGAGCGCGCCGCGCAGCTGATGGAGGCTGCGCGCTTGCTGGGCGCGCCGCTGGCGCGGCGCATTCGCAGCGTGGCGCTGCCGCTGGCGCGCCCAGCGGTGGCCGCGGGCGTGGCGCTGGCCCTGATGGAAACCCTGGCCGACTTCGGCGTGGTCAGCTACTTCGGCATCCAGAGCTTCACCGCGGGCATTTACAAGGCCTGGCTGGCGATGGACAACCGGCTCGCCGCCGCGCAGCTGGCCACCATGTTGCTGGTGACGGTGGCGCTGCTGCTGTGGCTGGAACACCGCGCTCAGCGCCGCTTGCGTTTTGCCACTTTGCGCGGTGGGCGCGGCGGCAGCGCGGAAGCCCAGCCGGTGCGGCTGCGCGGACGCCGCGCCGCGTTGGCGGTGGTGGTGTGCGCCGCCCCGGTGCTGTTCGGGTTCGTGCTGCCGGTGCTGTTCATGCTCAGGCCCTTGCTCGATGGCTGGGAAGAGTTGCCCTGGCGCTCGTTTTTGCAGTGGTCGCGCAACAGCGTCTGGCTGGCGGGCTTGAGTGCGCTGCTGGCCACCACACTGGCGCTGGCGCTGGCCTTTGCCGTGCGCACGCGGCCCAGCTGGACCACGCGCACCGCGGTGCAGCTCACCAGCCTGGGCTACGCGGTGCCGGGTGCGGTGATCGTGGTCGGTTTGCTGCTGCCGGTGGGCTGGATTCAGTCGGTTTGGCCAGATGCTGGCGTGGGTTTCCTGATCACCGCCACCGCGCTGGGCATCGTGTGGGCGTATCTGGTGCGCTTCACGGCGGTGGCGTTGCAAAGCGTGCAGGCCGGTTACGCACGCATGCCCGCCAGCCTCGACGATTCGGCCCGCATGCTGGGCAGCACCGGCTTCGGTCTGGCCTGGCGGGTGCATGCGCCGCTGCTCAAGCGCGCCACCATCGCCGGTGCGCTGCTGGTGTTTGTTGACGTGATGAAAGAGCTTCCCGCCACCCTGGTGCTGCGTCCGTTCAACAGCGACACCCTGGCGGTGATGACCTACCAGCTCGCGCGCGACGAGCGCCTGGGCGAGGCGGCTTTGCCCGCGCTGGCGTTGGTGCTGGTGGGGCTGCTGCCGGTGATCTTGCTCAGCCGAACCCTGAGCCGCCGGTAGCGGCACGGCGATTCCCGGGTTTTCAGAGCCGAGGCGCCCGAGGCTCCTCGAACGCCGCGGCGGTTGTTGTGCGTTGGTGATTCCTGTCAGACAACTGCTGCGCCCAGCGCGTAGCATGGGCGCATGGGCTTTCCGGCTTCTCCCCACCAACCTGGCGCCGCCTTGCGCTTGGCGGTGGCCGCTGCGCTGCTCGTGGCGTGCCTTGGCGGTAGCCGAGCCCAGGCTCAGTCAGTGCTGCCAGATTTCGCCGCGCTCGAAGCCGCCGGCGCCACCGTCGGCGAGATCCGGGTGGTGCCGCAGGACATTTTTGATACCAGCGACCCAGCTGAAAACTACGCGCTGTTCCGGCTGGCCAACACCTTGCACGTGCAGACCCGCGAAGGTGTGATCCGGCGCGCCATCCTGTTCCGGCCAGGCGACCCGGTGTCGGTGCGCGTGATCGAGGAGACCGAGCGTCTGCTGCGGGCCAATGGCTACCTCTACGACGTGTCGCTGCGCCCGGTGGCCGTGCGCGACGGCGTGGTGGACATCGAGGTGGTGACGCGCGACACCTGGTCCCTCAACATCGGCGCGGGCGTGAGCCGCAGTGGCGGCACCAACGCCAGCAACGTGGAGCTCACCGAAGAAAACCTGTTCGGCACCGGCACCCGTCTCAGCCTGCGCCGCACCAGCGACATCGACCGATCCAGCAGCAGCATCGAATACGGCAACGACCGCGCTTTTGGCACCTGGACCGCGGTAGCCCTCAGACACGCCAGCAACAGCGATGGCTCATCCAGCGCGCTGTCGGTGGTGCGACCGTTTTACGCGCTCGACAGCCGCTGGACTGCCGGCGGCGCGGTCACCAGCGACGACCGCATCGACGCCGTCTACAGCAGCGGTGTGATCGCCAGCCAGTACCGCGCCAAGCAGTCGCAGGCCCGGGTCTTTGGTGGCTGGTCGGCCGGTCTGGTGGATGGCTGGGTGCAGCGGCACACCCTGGGGCTGAGCGCGAATCAGGTGCGCTACAGCGCCGAGCCCGGGCGGGTGGCACCCGCCACGCTGCCCGGTGACGACAAGCAGGTGGGACCCTATTACCGTTACGACCTGATCGAAGACCGTTTCGACCGCGAGCTCAACCGCAACCTGGTGGGCCGCCCCGAGTTCTTTGCAGTCGGTCTCAACGCCTCGCTGCAGATCAACTGGGCATCCCGCGCGCTGGGCTCCAGCCGCGACAAGGCGTTCTATTCCGCCTCCGTCAGCAAGGGCTTCGAGCCGGCGCCCGAGCACACCCTCATTGCCCGTGCCGCGCTCAGCGGTGAACTCGCCGCGTCAGGCGGCCAGTACCTCAGCGCGGCGGCCCAGTACTACCGGCCGCAGAGTAGATACCGCCTGTTTTATGCCGCCGCGGTGGGCGACTGGATCACCCGGGCGGGCCCGCTGGATGGCCTGGTGCTCGGGGGCGACAACGGGCTGCGCGGCTACCCGCTGCGCTACCAGAGCGGCGCCCGGCGCATGCTGTTCACCATCGAGCAGCGCTTCTACACCGATGTGTACCCTTGGCGCCTGTTTCGCATTGGCGGCGCGGCCTTCCTGGATGTCGGCCGGGCCTGGGGCGGCTCCAGCACCAACGCGGTCAACCCCGGCTGGCTCAGCGACGTGGGGTTGGGCCTGCGCATCGTCAGCGTGCGCTCGGCTTTCAGCAATGTGCTGCACATCGATCTGGCCATGCCCCTGAGCCGCGACCCTGACATCAGCAAGCTCCAGTTGCTGGTGAAGTCCAAGCAGAGCTTTTAGCGGTCAGCGCTTCCTCCGTCCCCTGCTGTTGCCCAACGGGGTAGCGCATTTTGGGGATCAGCGAAGTGCCCCCAAACTTGGGTTTCGTACCCCCAGATGTGCCCCCACATCCCCTCGAATGACCTTGGGCTGTTCCACAGGTTGGCGCACCAGGAAAACGCGTTCTCATAGGGGAAAAAGAAAAAGCCGGAAGGCTTTGAACCCTTCCGGCTTTGAATTTGGTACCACCGACAGGAATCGAACCTGTATCTAGCGCTTAGGAGGCGCTCGTTCTATCCATTGAACTACGGCGGCACGTCGAGGCGAGATTGTAGAGGTGGGGCGGACGTGGCTCGGGGGGGCGGCGCCGATCGATCGCGTTTTCCTCGCCTGCGCGGGCGCGCAGGGTGAGGCTGCGCGAAAGGTCGTAAAAGATGGAGACGGTACCCAGGGTGCCGGCCAGGCTGCGTTCGTAGGCCAGGTACAGGTCGTTGGACAAGCGCTTGCCCACGGTGAACGCGGCGGCGCTGGTGCTGCCGTCGGCGTTGCTGGATTCGCCGCGCACCGAAAGCTCGTCGAGCCCGAGGGCCCTGGCCAGGCCGCCGTCCAGCGAGTTGCCGTTGCTGGCCAGCAGGGCCAGGGCGGCCTGCTGCAGCACCGCCGCCTCGGCGCCAGCGCCGGTGGCGGGGCGGCCGAGCAGCAGCCAGGCGAGTTTTTCGCCGTCGGGCATGTCGGGTTCGGCGAACAGACGCACGCGTGGCGTTTGCGCGCTGCCGCTGATCTGCACACCCACGCGCTGAGCCTGCGTGGCGGCTTGCACGCCAGCCTGCGGGCGCACCGCAATGATGTCCAGCGTGGGGTCGTCCAGCGGGCCGGTGAAGCGCAGCACGCCGGTCTCGATCGTCAGGCGCTGGCCGTAGGCGCGGTAGGTGCCGCTGACGGCGCGCACCTCGCCCAGCAGGCGCGGGGTGGGCAGGGCTGGCGTGGCGCGCACCGTGAGTTCACCGTCCAGCCGGGTCTGCAGGCCGCGCCCGCTGACCTCGAACGCTGGGCCGAGATCGAGCTCGACCTGCACGTCGGGCTGCACCCGCTGCGCGTCGGGGTCTTCCAGCGCAACCCCCGAGCCGCGCACCACCACGTCGCTGCCGAGCGACGGCGCGAGGTCGTCGGGCAGGGTGATCTGGGCGCTGTCGGCCTTGAGTTGGCCGCGCACGGTGAGCGCCGGGCCGTCGAGTTGAAGGCGCAGCTTGCCTGAGAGGGTGAGTCGGCGGTCGACCCGGGTCGATACGCGCAGGCGATCGGCTGTGGCCTGCAGGTCGATCACGGGCAGGCGTGTGGTGGTGCCGGTTAGCGGACGCCATTCGGCGCTGCCGCTGGCCTCCAGCGTGCCGCCTTGCTCGGTGCCGCGTGCGCCCTCGAGCCGGAAGCGGTCGATGGTGAGGCGCTCGCCGGTGAAGCGGGCACGCATTACGCCGTTGGTGAACGAAATGCCCTCGACCACCGAGCGCAGCGCGAGCTGGTCGGCGTTGAGCGTGCCGCTGTATTGCGGCGCGCCGCGGGTGCCGCTGAGGGCAACCTCTGCCGCCAGGGTGCCGCGCATGCGCCAGCCGGGCGGAGCCAGTGCCGACCACACACCCACCTGCGGCAGAGCGGCGCGCAGTGTGCCCTGCAGCGGTGCGCTGGCTGGCCACCAAGCGTCCAGCCATGAGGTGTCCTGGGGCAGGACGGTACTGCGCTGGCCCAGCTCGGTGCTGAGGTCTGCGCTGGCTTCGCCCAGGCGCTCGCTGCGCCAGCGCAGCTGGGCCTTTATCTGCGAGCCCTGGGCCTCGAGTGCGATGCGCGCGGTCTGCACGCCAGCGGCCACCCGCGCGCCTGCGGCCCCGCCGGTACCGGTTTCGGGCAACACGGTGAGGTCGCCGCTGCTGCGCTGCAGCTGGGCCGAGAGTTTCAACGGCGCGGCTGCCGTGGCGGGAAGCAGCAGGTCCCATTGCCCGTCAAACACCAGATCGCCGCCCATCCCGGCTGCGGCCATCGGGCCGAGCCTGGCGCCCTCTGCCGTGGCCAGGGCGTCGACCCAAGCCAGCGGCAGGCCTTGCAGCCGGCCGCGGGTCTGAAGCCCCTGGCCCTGCCAGGCCAGGCTGTCCCAGACCAGGCTCAGCGGCTGGTCGCCCAGGGTGGGCAGGGTCGTTTTGGCCGCATCACCCACCGCGCGCACCGACGGCAGCAGGCTGAGGCGGCCGGCGCCAGCGTCCAGCTTGGGTGTCGGCGCTGAGCCGGTGGTGTCGGATGACCAGCGCAGGGCGATGGGCTGGGGGCTGTGCAGCGTCCAGTCGGTGATGCGGTCGCTGCGCGAACGGTCGCTCGCCAGAATGTGCAGCCGCTGCAATGCCAGCGTGCCACGTTGCCAGGCACTGGCCAGCGGCGCGGCCGCCGTGTTCAGGCGCAGGCGGGCGGCGGTGTCGATCTGGGCGCGCCAGGGCGCCTGGGTGGCGCTGCCGAGCAGCTCGATCTGCAGGTCGTCGAGCGGGCCGGTGGCGCGTAGGCGGGCGTCGGCCAGCGCGATCGGCTGGCCCATGCCGTCCGCCGGTTGCCAGAGCAGCCGGGGGACGTTGAGCGTGAGCTGCACCTGGGGCGCGGCGTTGAACGCGGGCCGCCCGGCACCCCTCGGGTAGCCGAGTGCACCCAGCCCGCCCGTCCACTGCAGCGCGAGCTGGGCTTTGCCCTGTGGTGCCAGACCGGCGAGGGGTGCGAGGGCGGTTGTCAGCGCCGGGCCCACCAGCGGGAGCGCTTGCAGCGAACGCAGCCAGGCCAGCGTGCGCGCGGCGTCGTCCAGCCGCAGACCCATCTGGCCCTGGCCGCGGTCGTGTGCGAGCTGGGTTTTCCACTCTCCCTGTGTGCCGGGCAGGCTGAGCTGGCCGCTGCCGTCCCAGGCGCGGCTTGCGGTGTCGAAGCGGCCGCGCAGCTGGAGCTCGGCGTCGGTCAAAAGTAGGCGCGCCTCAGTCAGGTCGAGCACGCCCTGGGTGGCGTCTGCGCCCGTGGGCAACCAGCGGCCCTGGGCGCGCAGCTCGCGCAGGCCCATGCCCGCCAGGGCGCCGGCCGGTTGCCGCCCGGCTGGCTGAATGCGGGCCTCGATCGCCACCGCGCGGTTTGGGCCGGTGCGGGCGGCGAGGGTGCCGTCGAGTGAAGCAGGGGACAGCGTGCTCCAGAGCAGGGCGGGGTTGATGCGGCGCGCCGTGAGCTTGCCCTGCCAGCTGTCCAGCGCGGTGCCGCCCTCTGGCCGCCGCCCCAGTTCGCCCTCGGCCTGCAGGCTGCCGCCGCCCAGCTCGGCCTGCAGGGCATCGACGCGCCAGCGCTCGGCGGTCTGGGTCAGCGTGGCTTGCAGGCGCTGCAACGGCAGGCGCTGCCTGTCGGCCGGGCCACTGGCGGTGTTGCGCAGGTCGATTTGCGCGCGCCAGGTGTCGCCCTCGGGCGCCGCGCGCAGCGTGCCCGAGAGTTCGGTTTTCGGCGCTTGCGGCCAGAGGCTGGCGAGATTGAGCTGGTGCGCGGTAGCGTCGGCGCTTTGCAGGGGCTGCGCGGCCCAGGGCATGAGCCGCGCGCTGCCGACCAGCGTGGGTGTGGTGCTGGCGGGGTCGTTGGCGGGTGCCACGCGGGCCTGCAAGTCGAGCGCGGCGCTGGCGCCGCTCAGGCTGCCGGTGGCCTGCGCCTGTGCCTCGAGCGCCACGGTGTTGCCGCCCGGCCCGCTGGCCTGCACCGTGCCCTGGGCCTGCAGCCACAGCGGCATGGGCGCCTGCGCGCCGATCGCCAGTTGTCCCTGGTAGCGCCCGTCAGCGATCTGCAGCGAGTCGATGCGCAGGCGGTGTGCGTCTGCCACACCAGGGATTTCCGGGCTGTCGTTGGCGCCGTAGCGATACTCACCCTTGAGATCGGTCAGCACCAGCGGCTGCGCACCGTTGATCTCAACCTGTTGAACCTCGAACGGCAGACTGAGCGCCAGCGGCAGGATGACCGCCTCCAGCGGCTTGGCGGGTGTGTCGGGCGGCGGTCGCTGGTCGGTCACCACCAGCCGCTGCACCACCATCCCCTCGGCGTGCAGGCCGCGCCCGAGCAAGGCATGCCACACCGCTGCACCGCCCAGGCGCAGCGCCACGCCATTGGCCTCCACCGCCAGGCCGTCGCGCGCCCAGCGCAGTTGCGCGATCTCGCCGCCGCCCAGCAGGCTGCCCTGCACACCCTCGGTCTTCAGCGTGCCGGTGCGGGCGCTGCGCTGTTGCGTGAAATCCTGCGCCCAGCCCAGGGAACGCGCCAGCGAGCCCTCGCTGCCGGCCCACCACACGGCCGTTGCCACGCTGGTCACCAGCAGCGCGAGCAAAGGGCCAAGCAGCCAGACGAGCCACCGCCCCACGCCGAGTGACGCGGACTTTCTGGGCGCCGGTGTGGGTTCACTCATGGCGCGGCGTTCAGAAGGTGAAGCCCACGGTCAGGTGAAGCCGCAGGCGCTTGGGCGTTACGCCGTACGCGAGGTCGGCCTGTATCGGGCCCACCGGGCTGTTGTAGCGAACGCCCGCGCCCACGCCGACGCGGGCGCGCAGATCGCTGGGCTGGTCGGCCACCGCGCCGGCGTCGAGGAAAAGCACGGTTTCCCAGGCGGTGCGCTCGCCGTTGCGCACCACCGGGCGCTGCCACTCGACACTGCCCACCGCTAGGTAGCGCCCTGGCGAGACGCCGCCGTCGGCCTGCGGCACGCCGATGTTGCGCAGGCCGTAGCCGCGTACGGTGGTGTCGCCACCGGTCAGGAACAGCTGGGTATCGGGAATCGGTGCATCGCGTTTCGCCCACACCACGCCACCCTGCAGACGCAAGGCGAGCCGGCCTGCCGGCAGCGCAGCGGCGTCTGGCGTGGTGGTGCTGATCGGCCCGGTGCCCACCGGCCAGTAGCCCAGCCAGCGCGCCATGGAACGCACAAACGGCTGTTGCTGCTGGCCCAGCGTGGCGCCCACCCCCAGCTCCACGCTCAGGCCGTGGCCGCTGCTGGGGAATGGCGTGCTGTCGAAACGGCGCCGGGTCCAGGCGTAGTTGGCGGAAATGGCCGAGTCGGTGGTTTCGGGCTTGATGATGCGCAGCACGCTGTTCTTCACCCGCGCGCGGTCGTATTGCAGGAAGAAGCTGCGGTCTTGCTGCGTGGCTTCCTGCGACTGGCCCAGGCGCAGGCGCTGGCTGGTGGTGGTGTCGAAGCCGTCCACCTGGCGCGCCACCTGGGCGCTGGTGATCCAGCGCCAGCCCGCGCGATCCACCGGGGCGCTCCAGAGGGTGCTGAGCAGGCTGTCGTCTCGCTCCAGCCGGAGTTGACTCAGCGCGCGCCAGTCGATGCCCGGTACGCGCAGGTGGGTGTGTTCCAGCGACAGGCGCGCGCCGCTGTCGGTGCTGCCGCCCACGCCGAACACCAGTTTTTGCTGCTTGCCCTCGCGCACCTGCACCACCACCGGCGCTGGCTCACCGCTGGCCTGGGGTTCCATCGTGACAAATACCGAGTCGAAATACCCGGTGTCGGCGAGGCGCTGCTGCGCGGCCTGCAGGTTGTTGAGGTTGTAGTCGGTGCCGGGTGCGAGGCCCGCCAGGCGCACCAGGCGCTCCACCACCGCCGGGTCGTAGCGCCCGATGCCCTCCACCCGCACAGCACCCACCTGCACCGGTGGGCCCGAATCGAGTTCGAGGTAGAGCCGCGCGCTGTGGTCCAGGGGATCGATGTCGGCCAGGCTGTTGTAAACCCGACCGCCCGGGTAGCGCTGGGCGGTGAGCGCGCGCACCGCCTGCGACTTGGCGTTGTCCCAGGCCACCTGGGTGAACGGGTCGCCCACGATGGCAGCGCTGCGTTCAATGGCCTCGCGCTGGGAAGCGGCTTCGGGCGCGGTGGCGATGTCGCCACGGAAGTAGACCTGGGCCGAGGCGATCCGGGTCTGGGGGCCGGGCTCAACCTGCAAGATGACCGTGCCCAGAAACGGCCGGCTGTTTTCGGGCATTGGCGCTGCCGTTGCCGCTGTCAGGTCCACCACGATCTGGGGTGAAAAGTAGCCTTGCGTGCCCAGCAGATCCCGAAGGTTGTCTGGTGCCTGCGCCAGCAGGCGGCTGAGTTCCGGGGCGTCGAGGTCGCGCAGCGTTCGAAAACGCTGCAGCTCCAGGTGGCGCAGCAGGAAATCCCGCAGGCTCTGGGGCGCTTGCAGATCGATGGCAAAGCGCGGCTCGGGTGGCGGGCGGCTGGCGCCGGTGCGCGCGGCGCGCGGCGCGCTGGCGGGGCTTGCGCTGTTGTCGGTTGCCGCGGCGGGCTCGCCGTGCAAGGGCTCTTCAGCTGCCAGGGCGGCGGTATCTGTAGAAGCGGGCATTTGCGCCCTGGCGAGCGACGGCGGCAACAGTCCGCACAACGTCAGCAGCAGGAGCCAGCGTGTGCTCCGCACACGGAGGACGGCTGCGGGGTTCATGGATGCCTATTTCGAGAGCATGCGCATGGTGTCTTCCAGTCCCTTCAAGGTCAGCGGAAACATGCGCTGGCCGACGAGCTGCTGGATCACACCAATGCTCTGCCTGTATTGCCAGACACCCTGCGGCTCCGGGTTCACCCAGGCAAATTTCGGGAACGCGTGGGTGAGGCGCTGCAGCCATTCGGCGCCCGCTTCCTCGTTGTTGTATTCCACGCTGCCGCCGGGCTGAAGGATCTCGTAGGGACTCATGGTGGCGTCGCCCACGAAGATCAGCTTGTAGTCTTTGTTGTACTTGCGGATGATGTCCCAGGTGGGGAACTTCTCGGCGTAGCGGCGGCGGTTGTTCTTCCACATGAAGTCGTAAACGCAGTTGTGGAAGTAATAAAACTCCAGGTGCTTGAACTCGCTCTTGACCGCCGAAAACAGCTCCTCAACGCGCTGGATGTGCTCGTCCATCGAGCCGCCCACGTCCATCAGCAGCAACACCTTCACGTTGTTGTGTCGCTCCGGGATCATCTTGATGTCGAGCCAGCCGGCGTTGGCCGCGGTGCTGCGGATGGTGTCGGGCAGATCGAGCTCCAGCTCGTTGCCCTCACGCGCGAACTTGCGCAGGCGACGCAATGCCACCTTGATGTTGCGCGTGCCCAGCTCCTGCGTGTCGTCGTAGTCCCGGTAGGCGCGCTGCTCCCAGACCTTCACCGCGCTTTTGTTGCCGCCCTTACCGCCAATGCGCACGCCCTGCGGATTTTTGCCACTGTTGCCAAACGGCGACGTGCCGCCGGTACCAATCCATTTCGAGCCGCCTTCATGGCG
>JFJP01024693.1_pt1 | contig 11631 bp, 14 predicted proteins | sample 431651 | NCBI WGS metagenome assembly JFJP01 (sample SAMN02602958, study PRJNA72255) | Microbial mat metagenome, whole genome shotgun sequencing project. | biome: fresh water; feature: sink hole; material: water; isolation source: purple microbial (photo- and chemosynthetic) mats found in... | reverse complement strand
AAACCCCAAACCCCAAACCCCAAACCCCAAACCCCTTTCGAGAAGATACGCGGATTAGGTGGGGATGGAGTTTAGGGTCGAATCGACGGCTAGCTAAGTTGAGCGCAACGACAGCGGACAGCGACCAGAAGTTTAGTGTCGAGTCTGATGTCATCCAACACAACGACGCGCACTCCACTGATTTCTTCCGTCAGCCAGTGGCTCCAAAAATCGAATTACTAATCCTCGCCTGGCCAGATTTGAATCTTCGGCTACTTCGGATCGGACCGTCTCGAGATATAATAAAAGTCGGCGAGATTTTTAAGGCATGGGATCTATTGCTCTCCGCCGCCGAGCTCGTAGGTAGTCGCCAGTCGAACCCATACTAAACGCTAGAACCCGAGCCGTCGCAGCGGCAGGCAGGCAGAGCGGCAGGCAGGCAGGGCTTCGAGTGGGCCGAGCGAGGTGTGCGGGCATCAAGCGATTAGTTAGAAAGAGATGAGGCCTTTGATCAGCGACTCCTTCTCGACGAAGATCGGGTAGTCCCAGGTGGCAGTCACTCTGGGTGAGTCGGGGCTACTTCTTGGCGTCTGTGCGGATGCCCTGCGCGTCGATGACGACCACAGCCATCTCCTGGCGGGCGGCGCAGTTCTTCACGAAGAGCGCTTTGAAGCACTGCTCGAGCACCGAGAGCGTCGTCTCGAGCGAGGCCTCTTTGCTCCACTGCGTGTTGATGATGTGGCCGCAGAGGTAGCGCGAGAAGCCGGTCGTCACGAAGTCCGCGGTCAGGTAGGTGCCGTAGAGGTCCACGTAGCCCAGGTAGCTCTGGCCCTGCTTGTCGAGGCCGGCCACCAGGCCTTCGATGTAGAAGGGGTCGGCCTTGTTGCGTTTCTGGTAGCAGAGCGAGGCTGGTCAGCCAGGCGTACCCAGGTAGCGGCCGTAGTTCTCGGGCGAGTAGATCTGTCGCTCGTTGTTGACTCTCTCGGTGCGGTGCAGCGCGTCGAGCTTGGTGCAGAGCTCTTGGTAGTCCGAGTACTCGCCCGAGCAGCCTGGTCAGCGGCGACTACTGAAGACCACGCGGTCGTCGACGACGAAGTGTCTGTCGATGTTGTCGAAGAGGTGCATGCCGTGCTGGGTGAGCGCGTTGTTGTAGGCCAGAGCGATGCCGTCCTTGTACTTCAGAGCGATCACCGAAGTCGCCATGGTCGTCGGCGCCCTGGCTCACTCGAGTCTACTGGGTGCGCGTGGTCGGCTGGCCGTGGCTGGCCGGAGCGGTCAGGTCTTGGGGTCTCCTGATGATCATTCAATCGATGTCAATTATATTATTTATGACGGAGAATCTATCTGACCGCGACATCATGGTGCAGCTCAAAGAGAAGCACACCAGGAGCTTCAACAGCTACCAGGTAGTCGCCGCTCACCAGAAACGCTTCCTCGAACTCAAAGCCGCCTGCTACAAGCCAGACGGCCAACCGAGCGACTACTACTTCTGCATCAAGCGCACAGACGAGAAGATATTCAAGAACTCAGAATTCCTCCGCTCCAAGTTCGGAGAGATCGAGGTAGGCTCACTCTCACGAGGCCGAGGCCGACAAGAAGCTCAAGCTCTGCCAGAGCTCCTACGCAGGTTCTCAGGACAGCCTCCACAAGTGTCTCGCCGAGAGAAGCCGCTGGCTCAAAGAGGCAGGCGACACGCTGTACCAGCAGTTCTACAGCAAACAGCTGGCCTAGGGTTCATCCAGTAATTAATTACTCATATATAAAACATCCCAAATGATGAACTTCGCCCCCTCGCTCGTCAAGTACTCCACCCCCGTGCTCATCTCGACCGGCGTCAGGAAAGACGCCAAAGAACCCAAAGCGAAGGCCAAGCCCACGAACTACTACGACAAGAAAGACAGCAAGGTCGACAAGACCATCGAAGTGTGGCGCTGGATCGAAGACATGGAGGAAGGCCAGACCATCGAAGAGATCCTCAACTCGATCATCCCTCCGCGCGAGTACCACCTCGAGTCGCAGGGGCAGGTCTGGATCCAGACGGCCATCTCGGTGCCAGCCACGCAGAACGAAGTCGCCCAGCTGCAAGGTATGGATCAGTAAATTGAGAAAGATGAATTACATAGTCGTTTGAAGCAACGGCAGGCGAACGAGACAGGCATCTGTCCGGTCCGAGAAGAGCTCTACTCCCAGTGCTTCGACGAACTCATCCGCCAGGTCATCATCAGCTTCAAGAAGAGAGGTGCGCTCGACTCACCCAGGCCTGCTGCTCGCCCTCGTCCGCGACCAGATAAACCTCACCATCGACTCCTACAGAAACCTCTACGAAAGCGGCATCGCCTTCGGCATCCGCAAAGCAGTCAACGCGGACAAGTTCAAGGGCGAGATGCGCACCAAGATCGAGAGTACTCGCAGCTCACCAGAACTCGACTTCGAGTGCAACAAGCTGCAGCGAGAAGTGGACACGCTGCGCAACAACATCGACAACGCCAAGAAGTCCCAGGAAGAAACCCGGAAAGTACCTGCGAGCTGACCAGCAACGCGAAGACGAACACAGACAGAAAGTCGAGCTGCTGAAGAAGAAGAACGAAGACCTGAAGGACGACCTCGAGTCGAAGCTCAGCTCGAAGAACAAACAGAAGAAGAGGAAGTAACTAATCCGGCTTCTCAGGAGCAGTCAGCGACTCCGCCGCGACCGAAGCAATTAGTCATCGATGGTGTTCGAGCGATGCTGCGGGCTAGACCAGGTCTGCGAGCCGCAGGTGCAGCGGACAGCTTTTCCTGCGCGTGAAGTAGTCCTCTTCGATGAACTCCAGCGTCTGCAGGTCGATCTTCGACAGCGTCTTCCGGCCCCGAGCCCGCACGATGTGCATGGCGCGCTCGAACTTCTCGACCAGGAAGTTCTCTGCGAAGATGTTGAGGTACAGGAAGGCCGTCTTCTCCATCCTCCAGCTGTTCTGGCGGTACTCGGCTTCTTTCTTGAGGATCTCTGCGGTGAGCTTGCGGAAAACGCTCTGCGGGATGTTCTTGCCGATTTCGAACCTGTCTTCGAGCTCGGAGATGGGCACGATGGTCTTGCTCTTGCTCTGCCTGCCCTCTGACTTTGTCCGAGGCTTGCTGTTTTGGCGCTGGATTTGGGCGGGGGGTCTCTTCTTGGGTTTCTGGAGGTTCGGCTTGGCGAGGTCGTCGAGGTCTCTGGGGGTCGAGGTGGGTTTGATCCGCTTGAGCTGTTCTCGGTCTGCTTCGGACTGGACGAGACTGGACTTGGACTTCTCGGGGACGGTTTTTTCTTCTTCGATGGCTTCTAACTGCCGGGGAGGGTCTGGGGCTGTTTCTTTCTTGATGCGGCTGACGGTGTCGGAGGGCTTGGGGTTGGCCGAGGAGGAGTCTTTGTATTGGATGAAGCTGCCCGAGGCCGAGTCTTGACTCGATGCGTGTTTGTTGCGCAGCTGCTGGGAGTTGAGGGAGGAGTTGGAGGAGGAGGAGCCGAGGATCGGGTTCTTGATGATGTCCGAGATGCCGACTTCGGTCGGGGGCCGAAACTTGCTCTTCGGCTGCCTGGTGTCTGCCTCTCGATCCATGTGCGGAAAAATTATTTGAAATTTATCCTCCTGATGCTTTGAGTGGTGGCCGTGCAGCGGCTGGGCGACTCGCGAGAGGGTCAGTTCAATTCGAAGTAATTAGAGTTAGGCCGAGCCGGTCTTCGTCGCTCGCTTCTTGCAGATGGGACAGGAGTTCTTCTGGAGGAGCCAAGGGTCGACGCAGGAGATGTGGTAGAAGTGGCTGCAGGGCAGGGTTCGGACCTGCTCGTCCGCTGCGAAGGTGCGATAGCAGATGGCGCAGTCGTGGGTGTCTTCCGGTGCGCAGGAGTCGGAGTCTTCCCGGCGAGTCACCTGGTCGAAGCGGCAGACGGGGATGTCCAGCAGGTCTGCTTCTTTGAGGCTTGCAGGGTCGCGGTCTGCGCTGGCCAAGATCCTGTCCAGTCGCCTCTCGTAGAGCTCCACCAGTCGGATGAGGTTGACGGGCTTCGGTTATACGGGTGTACCCTGATCCTCCCCTGGCCGGTCAGGCCTGCCAAGCGACGCGCAGACTCTTGCGGGTTTTCCCAGTCTTCGGGGGCAGGGAGGCCTGGCCTGTCTCGGGCAGGCTGGACGTCTGCCAGACTCGTCGAGTCCGCGGAGTGGGCTCGGAGGGCCGAGTCCAGCATGCGGGGCAGAGCGGCCAGCTCTCGCTCGGTCTGCAGCCGGTCTTCAGCGGTCTCGTCGTCGGAGCCTGCCTCGAAGTCGAGCCGGTGGCTGCCTCGGAGCGACCTGCCGAAGCCGGTCCTGGCGTGCAGGCTTTCGACGAGGATCCTGTCTCGCTGGAGCTTCCTGAGCCTGGCTCCGAGAGCGACGGAGCTGCCGAGGAGACAGAAGAGGTAGAGGACTGCTTTCTGCAGGTAGAGCAGCAGAGCGAGCAGCCAGACGTTGCAGAGCAGGAAGAGCAGCAGGCTGGCTTTCCTGCGCCTGCGGTACTGCTGCGATGTGAAGCGAAGGATGTCGAGTCTGATCATCTCGCGAGGGATCCTCGAAGTATTATAATTCCGAAGTGCAGCGACTGCAAGGTTAGCTTTTAATTTTGAGAGACTGGTCTGCTTCGGACAGGAGCTCGTAGACCACGAGCATCAGGCTGTGGCTCGAGTCGCTGCGCGGGGAGAGCTTCGAGCTCCAGTGCTGCTTCATCTTGCGCAGGTCGACTTTCTTGTTGTTGTCGCCGAAGCCTCCCGCCATCACGCGGCTGCCGTAGAGCTTCGCGAGGCTGCCGACCGAGGTCTCTTTGCCGCTGGCCGGGTGCAGCGTCTGCTTGTTCTCGGCGAGCTCGATGGAGTACTCGAGGAGGTCTTCGTTGGTGGCTTTGGCCGGCAGCAGGAGGATGTTCGGCGGACTGATGAAGCTTTTGAAGCTGGTCGAGACGAGCAGGACGATGCGGTGCAGCTGGTGAGGCCGTTCTTGGGAGAAGGCTTTGGGCAGGAGGTTCGGGGAGGCCTCGATGAGCGTGTCCGAGTCTGGCTCGGGCTGCAGGAAGTCTTCGATCGAGGCGTCGCTGCGGTTGCTGTCGTTCATGATGAGAGGCTCTCGGTAGTACTCTTCGGTGTGCCGTGGTTTGTAGAAGAGGCTGTATTGACTGGTGAGAGGCAGCTTACGATACCTCGAAGAGCGACTGTCGATCGTCGCGCAGCTGCTTGCTCATCTGCTTGAGGTGCGACTCGAACATGTCGCGCAGGTGGTCGAGCAGTTCGGACTTGAGCATGGACTTGTCGAAGAGTCTGCTGGCGTGCAGCAGGCGGGCCGACTCGGGGCTGTAGAGGCAGTAGTCGATGTTGAAGCGGCTCCTGAGGGTCTTCCAGTCGTACTTGGAGACGAAGAACTCGATGCAGCCGCTGCAGGTTCTCTCGATGATCTCCTGGAGACTGGTGTGCGCGGAGTCGGGCGTGTTGAAGATGATGGTCTTGGTGTCTTCGTCGTAGTCCTTCTGTTCGATGACTCGCAAGCCGATGTGGTCGGGGGATGCTTCTCCCTGCAGTCTCGTGGTCCAGATGAATCGGAAGAGGTCGGGCAGCTTCATCCGGATGTCGAGTCGAGCGCTGGTCCTGAGTCTGTCTTCGGACTCGAAGAAGACTGTGGCGATGTTGTAGAGGCAGTTCTTGATGAGGTGCAGGTATTCCTTTTCGAAGGGTTTGTTCATGAAGGTGACGATCACGCAGTCTTCAGCGTGCGGAGGCATCGAGTCTGGGTCCTGCTGGGCGGTCTCGGGGAAGACTTTGAGGGGGTGGTACATGATGAAGGGCTGCCGGCAGTAGTAGACCTCTGTGTAGGCGACGGTCTCCAAGGGGTCGAACTCCTCAGCAAGCCACTGGCTGAGGTGCGATTGGGTGACGGTCTGTCCTCCCGTGAAGGTGCCGAAGAAGCTCGGAGCGTTGCCGCCGCTGAACCGCTTGACGAGGTGGAGGACGTCTTCGTTCGAGGCGAAGCGCATGAAGTGGAGCTTGTCTTCGGACGGCTTGGGGGGGTGCGAGGGCTTGATCTGGCAGCAGTTCGAGTAGACCTCGTCGTCGCCGAAGGCGTCTGCGAACTCTTCGCTCATCACGGAGCGAGGTGGGCAGGGCTCGCAGAAGGTCTTTTTGCGCAGGTGAGGGTCGACGAAGTCGAGGTAGAGGACGGTGTAGGTTTCTTCGGAGTCGTTCTTGAAGACCCTCCTGAGTCGCTTGTTGGCGCTCTTGAGGTCGAGAGTGCCGTTCTTGCTGAGGTGTTCGGCGCAGATGACTTTGAAGAGCCGTCTGTGGTAGTTGTCGTACCTGTAGACCAAGATCTGCGACCAGTCCAGCTCGAGCAGCGCCTGGATCTGCTTGAAGAGCTCGCTGAGCGAGTCGTCTTTGGGGACCACCAGACAGTAGCGCTTCTGGACGTCTCGCAGCAGCCTGTCGATGCGGTCGTTGTGTTCGAAGTGGCTTTCGAAGCCGAGGATGTTTTCCCAGAAGGCCGTGCCTCGCAGCATCTCGGGCAAGACGAGGTAGAAGAGGCGGTTGCGGTACCAGAACTCGGACTTCTTGAGCTTCTCGTTCTCTGCGCGGACTCGCTGCACGATGCCGGGGTCGACGGTGCTGAGGTCGATGGGCTGGAGAGTGTTCTCGATCTCGGTCTTGCGCACGTAGACGAGCATGTAGGCCTGCGACATCATGTGGGCTGGCTTCGTCTTCTTTTCGAAGGCTGGGTGAGCTCGGACTACTGTTGATGTCGAAGTAGGTCTTGCGGTACTCTTTGCCGAAGCTCATGTTCTCGACGTACTCTTTGGAGACCCTCGAGATCTGCTCGTCGTCGAACTTGTACCAGTCTCGGAACTCGGGGCGGATGAAGGCGATGTAGTGGCCGCTGTTGGACTTGGTGCCCATGTGGACCATGACTGCTAGGAGACAGTACTCGCTGGCGGGGGACTGGCCGTCCCTGGCTTCGAGGAAGGGCTGCATGTCGATCTCGTCGTCGAACTGGTAGTTCTGGAGGATCTGGTCAGGAAGAGGTACCTTCACGTTCTGGTCTTGCTGGATGTCGTACTCGAACCTGCGCAGGTGGAAGAAGAGCAGCTTGGGCAGAGTCCTGAACTTGATGCCTTTCTTCGCTTCTTGCTTGCCGAACTTTTCGGTCTCGTATTTGTTGTCGCCCGTCAAGTCTTCCTCGAGCGTGTAGTCTTTGAGCGACTCGTAGATGTTCTTGAAGCCTTTGACCGGCAGCTGGATGTCGTAGAAGGTTTCTTCTCTTTCGGACAAGTAGTTTACCCGCGTGCACTTTATGTAGTTGATGAGTTTTCCGCAGAAGAGGTCTTTGATGAAGTTGGGTTTGTGCGGGGAGTCTACTTTTTTCTCGATGACGTCGAGGAGGATGCAGCTGAACTCCTGGACGTCTTGCTGGGTGAAGACGTCTCTGGACTCCCAGCCGAAGGAGCGGGTGAGGTTGGCGGTTTGGATGTGTCCCTTGGAGGTGAGCATGTCGAAGAAGAGACACTTGAGGCCGTGGATGGGTCCGTCGTTCGCGGGTTCTGCTTCGGCCGGGAGGGGAGTGGGCACCTGCATGATCTCTCGGACGAACATCTTGATGTGGAAGAGTGTCTGGAGGTAACTATTCATATAGCAAGTCATACCCATGTTCACCAGGCCCGGGTACTCTCTCGTCGGCTCTTCGTGCAGGTTGGACATGTCGAAAGAGATGTCCAGCGCGGCCACGGAGTCTTCGAGCGAGATGGTCGTCTTGTCGAAGCGCAGGCTGCGCACTTCCCCGTTGACCTCGGCCTGCGCAGACTTCACGGCTGCGCGCTCGGCTGCTTGCGGGTAGAGGCGGACAGTGACGCCGATTCTCTGGCCTGGGTCAGCAGTGCGCACCTTTGAACGCCGGGGCCTCGCTCGCCATGCTGAAGTCGACGCAGACAGACAAGTCGTCTCTGCGGCCGCGCAGTCGACTCTCCGATTTTTGTAGATAGACTTCGATGTGCCAGGAGATGCCTCGCAGCTTCGAGTCGAAGTCGTAGCTCTTGCGCATGACCTCTTCTTGTTCGGCTGCATCTGCGCAGGCCGAGAGGCTGGGCAGGCGGAAGACGATGATGGCGTTGGTGGAGTAGTCGCAGTTGTCGAAGTTGTCGAAGGACTGCTGCACGCTGTCGAAGTCGACCGAAGCTTCTTCTGTCTGAAGCGAGCCTACCTTCGTTGGCGCCGAAGTCTTGCGCGGCGCGACTCGAGCCTCGCAGGCGGTCGCGGTCGTAGGCCTGGACGCGGTGGTCTCCCGAGCTTCTCATCAGCGGTAATTACCTTTGGAGGTTTCTCATGAGCGGGGTTTCTATTGATTTGCGGGACAAACAATTAAATGGCAATCGATCGTGCTGGCGGCTGAAGCTATAGTATCTGCAGTAATTAAGTATTTTATTTTCGCTACCGGACCAAGTCGAAGAGCCGTCGGCCGAGCATGTGCTGCTCGAGCCAGGGCAGCAAGAAGACCTCTTTGGTGAGGTCGACGTCGAGGCCGTCGAAGTAGGTGGTCTTCTCTCCTTCGCTCTCGCTTGGCTCGTCTGCGGAAGGCACTCCGGCGGGGCGGTCGTTGAGGGCGAGCTCGTCCAGGTCTTCGGGTTCGGAGAGCAGCGAGCCTGCCGCGTCTCTGTTGCGCTTGACGAGGGTCTGCACGTAGCTTCTGGGTGAGCGGAGAGTACAGCTTGATGTTTTCGGTGCAGTCGTAGAAGAGCGAGTCGTCTCCGATGTTCAGAGGCACGCAGTGTTTGTTCAGCGTGAAGAGCACGCAGGAGTTGATGTCTGTGAAGCGCGCCTGGCACTTCGAGTCGAAAGAGACCTGGTGAGCAGCGCGTACCAAGACGTGCATCATCTTGTTCGACTTCTGCGACGCCTGCTCGTCGAAGAGCTCTTTCTCGTCCTGCGTGTTGCGACGGACCGGGAAGGTCGAGAGCTTCTTCTTGACGACGCTGCGGATGGGCTGGAAGGGAGACCGGCTCTTGGGGTTGAGCGTGTGGCTGTTGGACTTCTTGACCTGCTCTTCGAAGGAGTCTTCTTCGGAGCTGTAGCGGTTTTCTCCGAGCATGTCGAGCAGCTTGGTCTTGAGGTGTTCGCGGGTTTGGGTCGTTCGGAAGGGAAAGCCGTCTCCTTCTCCGGACCGCTGTCTCGGGGAGGACTCCATCTGCATGAGCTTGACTTCGACGGTGCCGCCTCCGCTGGGCTCGGAGCGTTCGAGGGCGGATCTGAGGATGTCGGTTTGGATCTCGATGGCTTGGTTGATGAAGTGAGAGAAGGTTTTGTTGATGAATATCTTCGAGATGATCATGCAGTCGGAGGAGAGGAAGTCCTCCAGGAAGTCCAGTCCGTGTTTGATCGGATGGATGTTGTCGTAGATGTCTCGGTTCTGCCGCACCAGCTTCTTCTCGAGTCGCAGGTACGACTGGCCGACTTGGCTCTTCGTGTGGTTGATCGAGTGGACGCTGACTTCGTTCAGCGAGATGTCGAGCACGCACTGGGAGTACTGCTGCAGGATGTCGATCACCACTGCCGCCTGCGCGTGCGACTCGAAGAGGTTGTCGGACTGGTCGTCCGAGCCTTCCTTGCGCAGTCGAGACATCATGAAGAGACTCAGTGGCACGCTGTGCATCACTTCTTTCTTCTTCCCCTCTTCCTGGAAGAAGTTGTTCACCCTCTGGATTCCGAGGTTCTTGAAAAAGATGCTCTCGAGCTCTCTCCTGTTGGGGAGATACACGAACTCGTGCCAGTGTCTGACCTGCGGTGAGGCGAGGTTACCAGCAGCCTCCAAATACTGTAGTTTGGATGCGAAGGATAATCTGGCACTCGACTCTGCATGATCTCGTTGATGCATTCGTTCAACGAAGCGAAAGTCTGGTCCAGCTCTATTACTGAAAGGACGTACTTTCTCCAGAGGTAGCCGTAGACCGCAAGCTTGGAGAGGTTGTTCTTCTGCACTCCGATCAACAGGTTGACCAGTTGGAGGTACACTAAGGCGATCTCTTCGAAGATGCTTATCGTTCGAGTGATGGAGTAGGTTTTGTTCTTTCTGTGGTTGCCTGTGCTCAGTAGTATGGGGGAGCTATGCCAGGTGTTACTTTCTTGGGACAGTTGTTTCAGTTTGCTCAGAGACGGTTCTTCGAAGTCGTTGATCAGCTGTTCGGAGGCGTTGGAGAGGAAGGAGTTCTTGTGCTTAAAACTCAGCTCGAAGGTCTCGGAGTCGGGTCGTTTGAAGTCGTCGTTCTCGAGTCTCAGCCGCTTGACCATCTCTGACTCTTCGGAACTGGCGTAGTATCGGAGTTCGAGGAACTCGCTGTCAACATCTTCGAAAGTGCAGTTGACTATCTGCTTGGTCTCGGATCGGATAAGCTTGAACATCTGAACGATTCCGGGTTCGAGGAAGTCGTCTGGGTAGGGGGTGCTGGGGTTGGCGAGGACGTCGAACAAGAAGCGCTGGTAGTCGGTGTTGAGGGTGAGGTATTTGCTGGTTCTTTGCATCTTGAGCTCTGCAGGGGGGGGTTCTGTTTATTTATTGATTACCTATCAGTACGCTCAGCACGGTTTGAAAGAGATCGGGCTGGTCTTCGATCTGCTTTTCCTCGACGAACTCGCTGACTCTCTTCTGGGTGTGCTCTATGTCGTTGAACAGCTGCTCGTAGGTCTCTTCCTTGACTGACTCGTCTGCGTTGATCCTCTCGAGCATCTTCAGCTCCACGACGTTTTCTCCGAAGCCGAGCTTGTCCCTCGTGTTACTTTCGCCTACCAGCAGTTCAACTCCTTCGGTGGTGTCAGTCTGAACTGGTTGATGATGAATTCTTTGTACTTCCTCTTGTCTTCTGGCAGCTGCTTGAGTGATAGAGGGTTTTCTGCGAACATTTCGATGATGCAATTGAATTTGTGTGGACAGATGCCTGTTATGATAGTCGAGGCCAATCAAATGTACTTAAATTACTCCGGTTTTTTTGTTGATTTTTGGCGGCGACTGATGTGTTCGGCTGGGCATGAGGGTTTTCGGTTCTGTGGCGAGCGAGGAGATGTGGAGACTAAAGATACAGCTGTTCTTGCATCGAAAGAGCTTCAGACTGTCGATTGACTCTGCCTGCGCTGCTGCGACGAGACCAAGACTAGCGATCCGATGGTAATCTAATTCGGTCAGACGAATGGACAGTTATTTATAGCTTTTGATGGTGTTCGAGGTCGTGATCGATGCTGTTGATACTGCTGCGGGTCGATATCGATTCGAGCTGCGAACGGTGTCCAGTGCAGGTGTTGAGGTGTGTGCAGTCGGGTTTGATGTTCGCCTTTATACCGTTTGAAGAAGCAGAAGAAGCGATCCTTCGAGTAGATGTCGAGTCTGCATTGCTTCGTTTCGGATTAGGTTTAGGTTGATGCTGCGAGGAGTTGACCACGACAGTTCAGCAGCCAGCTCGAAGAAGTTGCCTGGGACATGTTCGAGTTCGTCAGCAGCTGGTTTGGTCCATCTCCGAAGTCTCGAGACCGGCTCGAGTCTCTTAGTCCGAACAGCGAGAGAGACACGCACAAAGAGACCGAAGCTGAGTGCAGTCTATAACATCAGCGAAAGAGTGTGAGAAAAAGTTATATGTGTAAACGGGGTT
>JFJP01022547.1_pt1 | contig 11631 bp, 9 predicted proteins | sample 431651 | NCBI WGS metagenome assembly JFJP01 (sample SAMN02602958, study PRJNA72255) | Microbial mat metagenome, whole genome shotgun sequencing project. | biome: fresh water; feature: sink hole; material: water; isolation source: purple microbial (photo- and chemosynthetic) mats found in... | reverse complement strand
TCATCGGGCAGCGGTCTGATTTCTTTGATGATTCCCTCTTTCTTTCGCCCGATCATGCGGATCACTTCCTGTTTTAACATTCAATTTGCCCTGTTCCTGTCAGATTTGTTGAAACAGACATCTTTTATGAAAATGTCTGTGTGCGTCTGCGGCTTAAAGTTACCCTCTCAACCGATAACTGCTGCTTTCACAGGCAAACTCTCAGATTCTATATAATATCTTAAATTATCAGGACAAACATCATAATTATTCGGCCAGTATATTCCACGCCCGTTATAATAAATTTTTACCCTGCTGAAAAACTCCGGCTCCCTTAACTGTCCGGTGAGGGAATCGTTTTTTATAAACTGCCTGAAATCAACAAGTTTTTCACATCCGTCACTGAAGACAAAGTGAATATGATAATCATGCAATACTTCAATCTTAATTATTCTGACCATATAACCTATCCTAAAGGTTCTATTTTCTCCATATTCTCAGATTTTTTTGCCTTTTCCCAGTTTGCCAGAAGTTCTTTTCTGTATTCCAAAGCCCATTCGGTTACCATAAGCCTTGCTCTTTTCGGAAAATCCCCTCTTAATATTTCAAGGCTGCGAATATCAAAAACAGCTTCATATTCCTGATATTCGGCATGAAAATGAGGCGGATTGTGATCGTCAAAAAACATCTTTATGATAATTCCGTAAAACCTGCAAATCTCCGGCATCATGCGTTTATCCCGTTTCAATAGTTGCTGCGGGCTGATCTGTCTGCCGCAGACCCACGCATACGCACACAGACCAAAATCTGAAAATGTTTTATTGCCCTGTCTGCGTATGTCTGCGTGCGTGAACATCCCGAATCCGACACGGCTCAGACGGTCTTTGCGGGTTACAAAAACTTTTGCCACTTTGTACTGTATCACCATGTCTATAAGCTCTAAAAACTGTTTCCGTCCGTCAAAATCAATTCCGCCTGCTATGTCGGAAAAGGTCATATCAGTTTTATATCCTTTGACAGCGCACCGGTTTTCAAGCTGTGCAATCTGATTTGACAGATCAGCTTTCTGTTTCGCTGTTGACACTCTTGCATATATGATATGAAGCTGTTCCCGTTTTCTCCCCATGTATTTAAGCACTGATTCATCATCATAGTCATACCACCCGCCGGAAGTTTTTACGGCTCTGATTCTGCCGCCCTTCACCAGCCGGGAAAGTGTCGTGCGTGTTATTCCTGTCAGCGACAGTACCTGTTTTTCCTTCATAATTGCATGATATACATTTTTATATAAATGTCATATGTTTAAGAACAGAAAAATTACAGATCGAGTTGGGAATGAAAAGAGATTTGAGGTTCAGATGAGCATTCATGCCGAATAAGAAATAACAATTATTATATATAATATAATGCGTTATATTTAAAAAGTCAAGTAAAAATGCAGATTCATCTCACAAAACACCTTATTCAAACAATACACAGCAAAATTTTTTTTCTTACAAGTCTGTTAAAATTCTGTTGTTAAGAATAAGCATGATATGATCCTGCAAATCTTTTGAAAGAAACACTTCCGCGTCGTTATGTCCGGCAAGTTCGGGATATTTGCTCCGCAATCTTGGAAAATCAAACTGTTCCAAAGCAGTTTTTAACATCTCTATCTGTTCTTCCAACAGTTCTTTGTTTTTGTCGGAATTGAAATATTGTGAAACAGAGCGATGATAGCATTTTTTGATTTCTGTTTCAATGCAGTGCTGACGAAGATTTAATTTGATATTCATATTAATTTCAAAAAGATAATGTATTATTAAATAACAGGCTTTTACGGAAATTCTGTATTTTTGATTGACAAATTTGAATCTTACCATTAATACAATCTGAAAACACGAAAATATGAAAGGCGAAACACGAAAATACAAAATCTGTGCTCTGTATTTTGAGCTTAACATTTTTATTTTAAAGGAGAAAATGAATGATAGATAAAGAAATTTTATCTGCTGCGCTGTGGTTTACGGTCTGTGCTGCTGTAATGACAGCGGTGGGAAATTTTGTCTGTCCCCAAGCGGGAAACATTGCAGCGTCTTATTATACGCTGAAATCGGACGGAAAACCGGCGAATGCTGAAGCGGTAAAAGCGGGATCATCGAAAAAAACAGAGGCAGCCGCAGTTTCGGAAAAGCCGTCTGATTCGCCTGTAAAAAGAGAACGGGAAATCTCAAGCTCCGAAGTGAAAGCCCCTGTAAAAGAAAAACAATTTTCCGCGGCGGTTCATGAACAGCCTGCTGAAAAAACGCCTGAAGTTGCGGCATCTGAGGCAGCCTCTCCGGTTTCCGAGAAAGCCGATGCGCGTTCTCAGACCGGCTTGCCCGAAAAAAAGGCTGAACATCCGACAGACGAACCGGAATCGCTTGTGAGGGAGAAGTCTGAAAAAGATGCGCAATCCGCTGCAAAAGAAGCGGAACCGCCTCTTGCAGCCAAAAAAACGCTGACAGAAGCGGAAATTTCAGAAGCAGCAAAATCTCTGGCGCAGGGGGAAATTTTGGAACTCGGTGCCGGGCGTGTGGCTTATAAAATAAAGAAAGGCGATACGCTCTCGCAGATTTGCAAAAAAGTATTCGGTACGAGTTTGGGATGGAAAGAAAAAGCGAAAAAATTGAATACAGATTACCGTAAAATCCGTCCCGGAGATGTGCTTATTTTTGAGAAAAATATGTAAGAGATTCTTCGCTGCGCTGAGAATGACATATAGGACAGTGTCACCCTGAGCTTTCATCTTGTCACCCTGAGCGCAACGAAGGGTCCCGGTAAAACGGGTTTGAAACCCGTTCTGCTTTTATGTCTGCTCAGTAAAACGGGTTTGAAACCCGTTCTACTTTTGTCATTCTGAGTGCAGCCGAAGGGTCTTTAATTTCAACTGCGTAATTCACTGTAATAAAAAAAACTGAAAACCCAAAGAGAAGATATATGATTAAAGTTGCTGTCATCGGTGCAACCGGATACGCGGGGGCAGAATTGGTTCGCATCCTTTCGGGACATCCGGAAGCGGAACTGACGATTCTGACTTCCCGACAATATGCCGGGGTGCGGTTTGACAAAATTTTTCCGGCAATGGCCGGTGTTGTTGATCTGGTATGCAAGGCACTGTCTGCGGACGAGGTTTGCGACCATGCGGATTTTGTCTTTACCGCGCTTCCCCACAAACTTCCGATGGAGATTATTCCTGAATTTGTCAGACGCGGGAAAAAAGTTGTTGACCTTTCCGCTGATTTCAGATTCAGGGATGTGGCAAAATACGAAGCGTTTTATCAGCCTCATACTGCAAAGGATTTACTTGAAAAATCCGTTTACGGTCTTTGCGAAATCTATGCCGATCATATCCGGAAAGCCGCAGTGATCGGCAATCCGGGATGTTATCCGACCAGCGTGCTGTTACCGCTGATTCCTTTGGTGAAAAGCGGAATGTTGGACACCCGGACGATTATTTCGGATTCAAAATCGGGTGTAAGCGGCGCGGGAAGGTCCGCCTCTCTGACCGTGCATTTCTGTGAAGTTGCTGAATCTTTCAAGGCATATAAAGTGGCGGAACACCGGCACAATCCCGAAATAGACGAGGTGTTGAGCCGTGAAGCCTGCGCGCCGGTCAATATTACTTTTGTCCCCCATCTTGTGCCGATGTCACGGGGAATGCTGACAACAACATATATCAGTCTTGCCCGAAAAGTGCAGGCGCAGGATATTCAGAACTGCCTTACATCTTTTTATGCAGGGCATCATTTTATTCGTTTAACGGGAAATCGTCCCCCGGATACCCGGCATGTGCGGGGAACGAATTTCTGCGACATCGGGTTCAAATTAGATGAACGCAATAACCGGCTGATTCTGATGTCTGCGATTGACAATCTGGTAAAAGGCGCGGCAGGTCAGGCGGTTCAGAACATGAATCTGATGTGCGGGCTGAAAGAAACCGCGGGACTGACAGGTGTTCCGTTTCCGCTGTAATGTGATGCGCAACTTTTTTTCCCACAGAACTCACAGAGGACACGGAGAAAACTCTGTGTTCTCTGTGGGGAAAACTCTGTGATCTATGTGGGAGAAACCTCTGTGTCCTCTGTGGGAAAAAAATAATTTTCCACAGAGGACACAGGGCAACCACAGGGGCTTGTCACTGCTTACATCTTTTATCTTGTTTTCTTGACATCAGAGATTTATTCCACTAAAAAGGATTAGTTTTTAAGAAGCAAAAAAAATCTTATAATTTTTATTATGTGAAAGGAGATTCAAACATGTCGGCAAAGCTTATCATGGGAACAGAAATCCGTGAAGAAATTCTGAAAGAAATTAAGAGAGAAGTTGATGAAATCAAAGCGAAACACGGAGTTGTTCCCGGACTTGTGACCATTCTGGTGGGTGAAAATCCCGCTTCCATATCTTATGTGACGCTGAAAATCAAAACCGCTCATCAGGTGGGTTTCACAGAGATTCAGGACAGCCAGCCCGTGGATATTTCCGAAGCCGCTCTTCTGAAGCTGATTGACAAATACAACAAAGATGACTCCATCAACGGCATTCTGGTTCAACTGCCCCTTCCCAAGCATGTGGATGAAAAAAAGGTTCTCAACGCCATTGACCCGGACAAAGATGTGGACGGATTCCATCCGGTCAATGTGGGACGCCTCATGATCGGCGGGGCCGAAGTCAAATTTCCACCCTGCACGCCCGCAGGCATTCAGGAAATGATCGTCCGTTCCGGCGTGAAAACCAGCGGCGCGGAAGTCGTTGTGGTGGGACGTTCCAACATCGTGGGAAAACCTATTGCAAACATGATGCTCCAGAAAGGACCCGGCGCGGACTCAACCGTGACCATCGTTCATACCCGCACCAAAGACCTTGCCTTTCACTGCAAACGAGCGGATATTCTGATTGTTGCAGCGGGCGTTCCGGGTCTTGTCAAACCCGAATGGATCAAACCCGGCGCGTGCGTCATTGACGTGGGCGTGAACCGTGTCGGTGTCAACGAAAAGACCGGAAAGGCGATTCTGAGAGGCGATGTGGATTTCGATGCTGCCAAAGAAATCGCAGGCTTTATTACCCCGGTTCCCGGCGGCGTAGGCCCCATGACCATCACCATGCTGATGAAGAATACGCTCAAATCGCTTAAATTCAAACTTGGAATCGCATAGCTTATATTTTTTTAAGGGGGAAATGACACATTTCCCCTTTGTTTTTCAGGCAGCGCAGACATTTTCCGCTTTCATATATTAAGCTTTACAGCATTCTCTTATCTTCTCAAACCCCCTGCGTTTGCCTCGTATTTTTAGGGTGCTGCTCTTGACAATTTCAGATTTATGCTTCATATTAAAAACATTGAAGTTATACGGAAAGCATCGGGAATTTATATGTAACTATCTGAATTGCAAATGCTATATCTGTAATTCCGTATGCTTCTGAATAAAAATTTGAGGCAGTGATAAGGCAGGGTCCGGGTTCCGCTCCGCTGATTTCTTATTTCCCTACAGGCGGGGACATAACCCCGCCCTGCCCCTGAATTTGAGAAAGAAAACATCGGCTGCGCGGGATGAATTTTACTCTCAAAGAGGACAGTCTGACGGCATGTCCCCTACTGTTCTGTCAATCATATTTTGACGGGCTGATAAGTCGATTTTTTTGAAATCAGCCTGACATTATCCGTCAAATTAAGCTTGACAAAGCACTAAAAGCTGCCATCTCTCAAATTGCAAACCGCCACTTTCTGCACCAGTTCCTTTTTTTGTTTTATCGGAAATCTGACCGTCAATTCAGACAACAGCATCAGTGCGATTACCTGTACTGTATATGAGGAAATATCTTTAATTATGGGCGGAAAAATTACCTTTTTTATGTTCGGTGCCAGCGGGGCCCCCGTAAGACAGGTAAATGTATCCAAAGCCTCTTTAGTTTGCATCGCCTTTTTGGCAATGGGATGTATGACCGCTGCCGGCTTTGGCATTTATGATTATTATCAGCTTAAAAAAACAGTGATTGATAACCGTCATCTTGAAAGGAAAACAGAAAGTCAGATTTATGAAATCGCGCTTCAGCGGAAACAGATTCAGAGTTTTGCAAAAGAAGTCAATGCGCTGAAATCAAAGATAGTGGCGCTGAATGATTTTGAAAAACGGATACGGATCATTGCCGGCATCGCGCCTTCTGATAAGCAGAAAGGCATTTTCGGCGTCGGCGGTTCCACGCCGGAAGACCTGAACGCCAAAATTCCGCTCACAGAAAAGCATAACACGCTGGTGCGTGAGATGAACGATCAGGTGGAACAGCTTGATCTGGCATCCGTTGTCCAGGAAGAGAGTTTTGAATCTCTCATGAAACATCTGATTGATCAGGGGAATCTTCTGGCACATACACCGGCAATCCGTCCCGCAAGAGGGATGGTCACATCTAAATTCGGAAACCGCGTATCGCCGTTTACAGGTCAGAGCGAATTTCATGAAGGCTTGGATATTGCAAACAGTCACGGCACACCTGTTGTTGCGGCTGCGGACGGTGTGGTCACCTTTGCCGATGTCAAAAGCGCGTGGGGCAATATGATAATGGTCAGTCACGGACACGGCATGGTCAGCTGTTATGCCCATTTGAGCAGATTTCTGAAAAAAACAGGCGATAAGGTCAAGCGGGGTGAAATCATCGGAGAGATCGGTGCCACAGGCAGAACCACGGGACCCCATCTTCACTATGAAGTGCGCCTGAACGGAACGCCGGTCAATCCTGAAAAATACATATTGAACTGATCCCGGCATCCGAGATTTCATTCCCGTTCCCACGCGAAGGGTGTGAACGAGAATGCAGGGGTAAGCCCCTGTGCTTACCCTGTAAGGGGCAACCGCAGGGGCTTGCGCCTGCGAAGGACGTACAGCGTCCGCATTCCCACGCGGCGCGCGGGGATGCGCCTGAATATTAACAATAAAATTTTATGAGTATATCCTCATTCCCCCCTCAATTTCTCAATCCAATTTCAATTTAAGAAGGAATCATCCGTAAATGTTCTTTAATTTTTTGACAAAAATTTTTGGAAGCAAAAATGAACGCGAGATGCGGAAGCTTCAGCCCCTTGTGGAGGAAATCGCCTCTTATGAAGAAAAAATGCGGTCAATGGATGACGAGACGCTGAAGCATCAGACAGTATTGTTCAGAGAGCGATTTAGAGAGGGTCAAAGCCTTGATGAAATGCTTCCCGAAGCTTTTGCAACAGTAAGAGAAGCTTCTGTCCGCAAGCTTAACATGCGGCATTTTGATGTTCAGATGATCGGCGGCATTGTGCTTCATCAGGGAAAAATTGCGGAAATGAAGACCGGCGAAGGAAAAACATTGGTCGCCACGCTTCCGGCTTATCTTAACGCCATTACCGGCATGGGCGTTCATATTATTACGGTAAACGATTATTTGGCAAAACGTGACACCGAATGGATGGGACAGATTTACACATTTCTGGGGCTTTCGGTCGGGACTGTCGTTCACGGTATGAATGATACCGAGCGTCAGGCGGCTTACGGCGCGGATATTACCTTCGGCACAAACAATGAATTCGGCTTTGACTACCTGCGGGACAATATGAAATACAACAGCAAATCGCTGGTTCAGGGCGAACTCAATTATGCCATTGTGGACGAAGTGGACAGCATTCTGATTGACGAAGCCCGGACCCCGCTGATTATCTCGGGACCTGCGGAGAAATCAACGGATTTGTATTATCAGGTGAACAAAATCATTCCGCGTCTTGCGGCTGAAAAAGATTTCACCGTTGATGAAAAAGCCCGAACCGTGGTGCTGACCGAAGAAGGCGTGGCAAAAGCCGAACATTTTCTGAAAGTTGACAATCTCTATGACGCCAAATATATCGAACTGCTGCATCATGTCAATCAGGCATTGAAAGCCCATAAGCTTTTCAAGTTAGATGTGGACTATATCGTCAAAAACGGAGAAGTCATTATTGTTGATGAATTTACCGGCAGACTCATGCCGGGACGCCGTTACAGTGAAGGGCTGCATCAGGCTTTGGAAGCAAAAGAGAATGTAAAAATAGAAAATGAAAATCAGACGCTTGCCACCATTACATTTCAGAATTATTTCAGAATGTACGGCAAGCTTGCAGGCATGACCGGAACAGCAGATACAGAAGCCGCCGAATTTAAAAAGATATATAATTTAGATGTGGCGGTCATTCCAACGCACAGGAACATGATCCGCACCGATCATGCCGATATGATTTATAAAACCAAAGAAGAAAAATATGAGGCGGTATTAGACGAGATTGAAGAACTCAATGAAGAGGGGCAGCCGGTTCTGGTAGGCACCATTTCGATTGATGTGTCGGAATATCTGAGCAAAAAGCTGACCAAAAGAGGCATCCGGCATTCGGTGCTGAATGCCAAACACCATGAAAAAGAAGCCGAAATCGTATCCATGGCCGGCAGGAAAAACGCGGTCACCATTTCCACCAATATGGCGGGGCGCGGTACGGATATTGTGCTGGGCGGCAATCTTGAAGCGGAGATTGCCCGATTTGAAAAGCCTTCGGCAGAAGACATCCGAAAGATCAGAGAACGCTGGCAGGAAGAACATGAAGAAGTTGTCAGGCTGGGGGGGCTTCACATTATCGGCACGGAAAGGCATGAGTCCCGGCGGATTGACAATCAGCTCAGAGGGCGCTCGGGCCGGCAGGGGGACCCGGGTTCTTCCCGTTTTTATCTTGCGCTGGAAGATGATTTGCTGAGGATATTCGGCGGAGAGCGCATCACCGGCATGATGGAAAAATTGGGCATGAACGACGGTGAGCCGATTGAACACAACTGGATCAGCAAAGCCATTGAAAATGCTCAGGCAAAAGTGGAGGCTCGCAACTTTGATATTCGCAAGCAGTTGCTGGAATATGATGATGTGATGAACCAGCAGCGGGAAGTGATCTATCAGCAGCGGCGTCAGGCTTTGTTCGGCGAAGATTTGAAAAGCTCCATAGAAGATATGATCGCCGACAAAGCCGAAGAACTTGCGGACACTTTTGCAGATGAAACCGCTCCGGCAGCGGAATGGGACATAAAAGGATTTCAGGATGCCGTATTCAAGCAGTTTAACTTCCGCCTGAAAATTGACGACGATGCCTTAGAGGGATTGGACAGAGAGGGACTCGCGCAGCGGATTGCGGATGAAGCTATTGTTTTGTATCATCAGAAAGAAGCCGAAGTCGGTCCGGAAAAGTTTCGGGAAGTGGAACGGTGGGTTATTCTTGAAATTGTTGACAATCTGTGGAAAGATCATCTTCTGAGCATGGATCATCTGAAAGAAGGCATCGGTCTGAGGGGTTATGCCCAGCAAAATCCTCTGATTGTGTATAAAAAAGAAGGATTTGAGATGTTTCAGAGCATGATTGACCGGGTGAAAGAAGAAACGCTGAATGTTCTGTTCAGGGTTCAGTTTTCCGAGCCTGAGCATATTGAAAGCAAAAGACCCAAAGAGGAAGAACTGGTGTTTTCCGGCGGAGACAGCGCGCCCCGGAAAAAGATGCCTGTGCGCCGGGTTGAGAAGAAAGTCGGAAGAAACGAGCTATGCCCCTGCGGCAGCGGGAAAAAGTACAAAAGATGTTGCGGGGCGTGAAAACAGGTGGCAGGTGGTGACAGGGGGCAGGTGACAGGTTTCATGTTACCTGTCTCCAGCAACCTGCCCCCTGCAACCTGTTTTCATGTTTGAAGATAAGAGGTAGTATATGAGTCATCCCTACAGTCCGGAAACAGAAGAAGAAATAACTTCGGGGGTTAAGGAAGAGATTAAAGAACCCTCCATGTATAAAGTGCTGCTTCATAACGATGATTATACCACCATGGAATTTGTTGTGGAGGTTTTAATGTTTATTTTTAACAAGCCCCCGGAAGAAGCAACGCGGATCATGCTGAATGTGCATGAAAAAGGGATCGGCGTTTGCGGTGTTTACACCTACGAGGTGGCTGAAACAAAAGTTGACATGGTTCATACCGCAGCCAAGGAAAACGGATTTCCCTTAAAGTGCAGCATGGAGGAGGAATAATAAAGCCATGATCAGTAAAGAATTGAGTGCAACGCTCGGATTTGCCGTCAGGGAAGCCAAAAAAAGACGCCATCCCCATGTCTGCATCGAACACATCCTGTTTGCAGTTCTGCATGACAACGAAGGAATCGAAATTATTGAAAGCTGCGGGGGAAGTGTTGAAAATCTGAAAGCCGCGCTTGAAAAATTTTTCAGGGAGCGGATGGAGAGCATTCCCCAGGGGCAGGAATATGTGTTCCAGCAGACAAACGGTTTTCAAAGGGTCATACAGCGGGCTGTCAATCAGGCGCGTTCTTCGGAAAAATCGGAAGTTGATGTGGGAGATATTCTGGCGTCCATTTTTCAGGAACAGGATTGTCATGCAGCGTATTTCATGACGCTGGAAGGCATTACGCGCTTGGATGTCCTGAATTATGTTTCACACGGCGAGTCCCGGGATTTTGAAAGCCCGGACCCGGGAGAAGCGGGCAAAAGCGTCGCGCCTCAGGAACAGAAAAAGAAAAAAGTGAATCCGCTCAAGGTATTTACGGTTGACCTTGTGGAAAGGGCTTCGCAGGGAAAATTGGACCCGCTGATCGGCAGGGAACTGGAATTGGAACGCACACTTCAGATTCTCTGCCGGAGACGCAAGAACAATCCGGTATTTGTGGGAGAGCCGGGCGTGGGAAAAACAGCGCTTGCCGAAGGTCTCGCGCTGAAAGTGCATTCGGGCAACGTGCCGGATTTGCTCAAAGATGTGCATATTTATTCACTTGATCTCGGCGCGCTGCTGGCAGGCACGAAGTTTCGCGGAGATTTTGAACAGCGATTGAAAGCCGTGATTGCCGCTCTGAAAAAAATAAAAGACGCGATACTGTTTATTGATGAAATTCATACGATTGTCGGCGCGGGCGCGACCAGCAGCGGCTCTATGGATGCCTCCAATATTATGAAGCCTTTTCTTGCCTCCGGCGAACTGCGCTGTATCGGTTCGACTACTTATGAAGAATATAAAAATCATTTGGAAAAAGACCGGGCATTGTCCCGCCGCTTTGAAAAAATTGAAGTTCCGGAGCCTTCGGTTTCGGAAACTGTCAAGATTCTCAAAGGCTTGAAATCCTGCTATGAAGAACATCACGGCATTGTTTACACGGAAACCGCGCTGAAAGCGGCTGCGGAGCTTTCGGCAAAATACATCAATGACCGCTATCTGCCGGACAAGGCAATTGATGTGATTGATGAAACCGGGGCTTTTCTCCGCCTTTCCGGAGCCGGTCTTCGGAAAAAAGTTCGTCCGTCTGATATTGAAAAGATCGTGGCAAAAATGGCAAAAATCCCCACGGTCAGCGTGTCGGTCTCGGACAAATCAAAATTAGGCGACTTGGAACAAAGTCTGAAAGGTGTAGTTTTCGGGCAGGACGAGGCAATAAAATCTCTGGTCACCGCGATCAAACGCTCCCGTGCGGGCCTCGGAACCCCGGGTCATCCGGTGGGTTCATTTTTGTTTACGGGGCCCACGGGTGTGGGCAAAACCGAAGTGGCGCGGCAGATTGCCGCAAATCTCGGTGTTCAGTTTCTGCGCTTTGACATGAGCGAATACATGGAAAAACACG
>JFJP01005928.1_pt1 | contig 11631 bp, 9 predicted proteins | sample 431651 | NCBI WGS metagenome assembly JFJP01 (sample SAMN02602958, study PRJNA72255) | Microbial mat metagenome, whole genome shotgun sequencing project. | biome: fresh water; feature: sink hole; material: water; isolation source: purple microbial (photo- and chemosynthetic) mats found in... | reverse complement strand
GACTCAGTGTGCCCTGGCTGAGCATGCGCAGTTTCTCAACCAGGTGGGGTTCGGGCACAAAGGGGGCCAGCGCCATCCAGACGGTGCCCAGCACGGCCCAAAGCAGGGGAATGCGATCAAGCCACTTCATGGGCGCAGGTGAGGGGTGTGGTGCATGACCCCACTGTAGCCGCTGACCGGCCTGTTCAGCTTCCCATGGTGTGGCGCAAGATGAAAAATCCCAATGCAGCCATCACAGCCGATGCGGGCACGGTTATGACCCATGCGGCAGCGATGCGCAGCAATTGCGAGCGTTTGACCAGCTCGCGCCGGTACACTTTTTTCAGCGTTTTGCGCTCGGGCTTTGAGAAATGGGCCATGTCCTGCTGTTGTTTGACGCGGGTTTTCAGGTCAGACAGCATCTGGCCCTTGTCTTTGACTGTGGCGTTTTTGAACTCGTTCAGGAACTGGTCGAGGGCTGCCTGGTCGGCTTCAGGGTGGTGCGATTTGATTTCCTCCACCAGTCGGTCGTAGCGGTTCTTGAGGTACTCGCGCAGAAAGCCCACACCAAACACAGCGCCAACGGCGATATGGGTGGAACTGACCGGCATACCGAGTTCACTGGCGATGATCACGGTCAGCGTGGCTGACATGGCAATGCAGTAGGCCCGGATTTTGTCCAACTCGGTGATTTCAGACCCCACGGTGCGTATGACGCGAGGGCCGTACAGTGCCAGCCCCACCGAGATGCCCAGCGCCCCGACCATCATCACCCACAGGGGCACTGGCGCATCTTTGTGGATGACACCGTTAACTGAAGACGCCACATCCACGATGGCTGCCAGCGGGCCCACTGCGTTGGCCACGTCGTTGGAACCGTGGGCAAAGCTGAGGAGAGCGGCGGCAAAAATCAGTGGCAGTGTGAACAGGTCATTCACCGCTTCTTTGTTGTTGGCCATGTTGGCTGCGTGTTTTTGCAATGCACCACGCACCAGCACAAACACCACCACTGCTGCAGCCAGCCCCACCATAGCGGCGGTGGGTGTATTGACCTTCACCAGTTTGCTCAGGCCCTTGAGCAGCAGGTACGTCACAAAGCTCCAGCCCATGAAGGCCATCAGCCATGGCACCACGGTGCGTGCGGCGGCCACTTTGTCGGCTTGGTAGGTGATGCTGCGTTTGACCAGGTAGAGCAGCGCGGCAGCCACCAATCCGCCCAGCACGGGCGAAATCACCCAGCTGGCCGCAATCTGGCCCATCTTGCCCCACGCCACGATGTCCATGCCGGCCGCCGCTATGCCGCCGCCGATCACCGCCCCCACAATGGAGTGGGTGGTCGACACCGGTGCCCCCACCGCTGTGGCCGCGTTCAACCACAGCGCGGAGGCAAGGAGGGCGGCCATCATGACCCAGATGAAGGTCTGGCTGTCCGAGATCATGGCCGGGTTGATGATGCCGTTGCGGATGGTGCCCACCACTTCACCGCCTGCAATCACCGCTCCTGCCGCCTCGAAAATGGCTGCAATGGCCAGGGCACCGCCCATGGTGAGTGCCTGTGATCCCACGGCGGGCCCCACGTTGTTGGCCACATCGTTGGCACCGATGTTCAGCGCCATGTAACCCCCGATGACGGCCGCTGCCACGATGTACAGGCTGCCACCTTCACCGTTGCGGTACAGCGCGTACAGCAGCACTGCCACCACAAACAAAACGCCCAGTCCGAGGCGAGTGAGTTCGGGATGACCCTTTTGGCCAGCTTTTTCCAGACCGTCGATGTGCTTCAATTCCATGGGATACCTGTGTGTGGTGGGGCAATGTGTGCCTGAGCAACTTTGAATTGTTTCAGATTTATGTCAATCAAAAGCCAAAACGGTGACTGTTCGTTGAATGCGGCGCTGCCTGCGTTGCCTTACCCCGACTTGGCCCAGGCCGTGGCCGATCTGCTGGCCGACCCCAGCGTGGTGGTGCCGCCCCGCCTGGTGCAGGCCTTGCCCGGAGGGGGCAGCCTGTTCGTGATGCCCGCGCACGACAGCCGGGTGGCCATGACCAAACTCATCACCTTCACCCCCGCCAACGCGGCGCGCGCGCTGCCCACCATCCAGGGCGATGTGTGGGTGTGTGACGTGCGCACCGGCCAGCGTCTGGCGCTGCTGGACGGCCCCACTGTCACCGCCCGGCGCACCGCTGCTGTCAGCCTGCTGGCCGCGCAGCGTTTGGCACCGCAGCCGCAAGGGCGTTTGCTGGTGGTGGGGGCAGGGGTGCAGGGGCGCGCGCATCTGGAGGCGTTTGCTGCTGGGCTCGGCACCACGGAGGTGTGGGTGGCCTCGCGCAGCCCCGCCAGTGCCCATGCGCTGGTGGCCCATGCCCACAGCCTGGGTTTGCGCGCCAGCGTGGTGGCCGATGCCGACGCTGCTTTGCCCGATTGCCCACTGGTGGTGACGTGCACGCCTGCCAGTGGTGTGGTGCTGAGCGCCTTGCCGGGCACAGGCCATTTTGTGGCAGCGGTGGGGGCCTTCACACCCCGCATGGTGGAGTTACACCCCGACCTGTGTCGGCACGTGGCCGAACACGGCAGCATCGTGGTGGACACGGCCGATGCCACGCATGAAGCGGGCGACCTGTTGCAGGCCGGGCTGGATGTGGCAGTGTTCCCCACGTTGGCCGATGTGGTCACGGGTCGCAGGGCCGTGGGGGCACGAGGCCCGGTGCTGTTCAAAAGCTGCGGCTGGGCGGGGTGGGACTTGGCCGCAGCGCGTCTGGCCACCGGGGCGGGTGCTTGAGCGCTGACGCCCGCAAAAGCCACAACCTGCGTGGCATCGTGGCCATGCTGTTGGCCATGGGCTGCTTCTCGGTGATGGACACAGCCATCAAAACCCTGAGCGCCCATTACCCCCCGCTGCAGGTGGCGGCTTTGCGCGGCCTGTCGGCCTGGCCGCTGGTGCTGGCCCATGTGATGTGGCAGCGCCAGGTGGGCAGCCTGTGGCGGGTGCGCTGGCCGCTGCACCTGCTGCGCGGGGCGTTGACCGTCACCATGTTGGCGCTGTTTTCGCACGCGGTGCAAACCTTGTCGCTCACCTCGGCCTACGTGCTGTTTTTCACTGCGCCGGTGTGGGTCACTCTGTTGTCGGGGCCGGTGCTGGGCGAGCGGGTGCCGCGCGCCAGTGTGTGGGCCGTGGCGCTGGGGTTGGCCGGGGTGTGGGTGGCGCTGCGCCCGGGGCCTGATTTTTGGGCCGATGTGTGGCGCTCCAGCGCCTCGCTGGCGGTGCTGGCCGCAGCGGCGTGCTACGCCGTGGCTGCCGTGGCGGGCCGCGTGCTCACCCGCACCGACAGCCCGGCCAGCCTGGTGTTCTGGACCACCACATTGCTGGCGCTGGGTGCCACGGTGCTGGCCGTGCCTGGTTGGCAGCCGGTGAGCATGGTGCATGCGCCCTGGCTGTTGCTGCTGGCGGTCACGGGCATGGCGGGGCAGGTGGCCATCGTCGAAGCCTTCCGCCACGGGCAGGCCGCCGTGGTGGCCCCATTTGAATACTCGGCCCTGGCCTGGGGCGTGTTGCTGGACGCCTTGCTGTGGCAGGTGTGGCCCAGTGGCTGGACCTGGGGCGGTGCCGCCCTGGTGGTGGCCGGTGGCCTGGTGCTGCTGCGCGCCGTCAGCCGCCCGCCTGCCGCTGCCACTGGAAATTTTGAATAAAAATGGCCTTTGGCGCTTATTGGAATTGCATCTGCAGCTATTCTTTTTTCAATAAGCGCCGCCGCAGCTCGGTTTTCAGCACCTTGCCGGTGTTGTTCTTGGGCAGTCTGCTGACGGTCACGTAGCGCTTGGGCCGCTTGAAGCGGGCCATGTGCGCCAGGCAGTGGGCATCCAGCGCGGTGTGTTGGTCCGTGTCGTTGGCAAACGCACCGGGCTGAGCCACCACAAAAGCCACCACCGCTTCGCCCCATTCGGCATCCGGCTCGCCTACCACGGCCACCTCGGCCACACCGGGGGCGGTCAGCAGCACCTCTTCCACCTCGCGGGGGTAAATGTTGCTGCCGCCGCTGATGATCAGGTCTTTGCTGCGGTCTTTCAGTGTGAGGAAACCGTCGGCGTCCAGGCAACCCACGTCGCCAGTGGCCAGCCAGCCGTCGCGCAGGGCAGCGGCGGTGGCATCGGGGTTGCGCCAGTAACCGGCCATCACGCTGTCGCCCTTCACCAGCACCTCGCCCACTTCACCCATGGGCAAGGGCTCGCCGTTTGGCCCTGCCACGCGCACCCGCACAGGGGTTTGCGCCACGCCTACCGAGGCCACACGCTGCGCGTGGCGGGAGTGGGTGGTGTCGGCCAGCACGGCGCGAGCCAAGGCGGTGCCGACCATGGGCGTTTCGCCCTGGCCGTAGATTTGCACAAAGCGCGGGCCCATCACCCGCAAGGCGCGCTCGATGTCTGCTCCATACATCGGCGCACCGCCGTAGACGATGGTTTTGAATGCACGGGCGCAGTCGGCGGGCGAGAGGCCATGGGTTTGTGCGTGCGCCACCAGCCGGTTGACGATGGTGGGCGCGGCAAAGGTGGACAGTGGCCCCAGTGCCTCGCTCAGCGCGAACAGCTCTGCCGGGTCCACCCCGCCCGAGGCGGGCACCACGTGCCTGGCCCCAGCCATCAGGTGCGGTATGGCATACAGCCCGCAGCCGTGTGACATGGGGGCGGCATAGGCCATGTTGTCGGTGGTGGCCACGGGGTCCACGTCCACCGCGTAGGCCAGGCCCATGGTCAGCAGGTTGCGGTGCGTCAGCATCACGCCCTTGGGGCGGCCGGTGGTGCCGCTGGTGTAGAACAGCCAGGCCAAGTCGGTGACCTCACGCGATGTGATGGACGGCAGGGGCTGGCCGTCGGGCACGGGGGCCAGCAGGTCATCGGCTTGGGCGCTGTCGATGTCCACCTGGTGGGCCACGCCCGCCAGTGGGCCGGGCGTGACGTCTGCCGTCACGAAGGCCCAATGCGCCTCGGCGTTGAGGGCAATCCACTCGGCCTCTGCCGGGTGCAGCTTGGCGTTGATGGGTACCACCACCAGCCCTGCCCACCACGCGCCCCACAACACTTCCAGGTAGCGCGGGTGGTTGTGCATGAACAGCATCACACGGTCGCCCGGTTGGGCACCAGCGGCGTGCAGCCGCTGGGCCAGTCCCGCGCTGCGCCGGGCCCACTGGGCGTGGGTGGCGTGCGGTGCGGTGCCGCGAAAAATGGCGGGGCGGTTGGGGTTCAGCAGCGCCTGGCGCTGCAGCAGGTGTGCAAGGGGCATGGGTGCTGGGGAATGGTCAAGCGCCCGCGGGCACGCTGGCAAACGTGGTGGCGCGGGCCTGGGGCCAATACAGGCGGAACACGGCGTGCAGATCGGGGTTGGCGGCCACTTCGGCATCGGTGGCCAGCAGTGCGCCTGGAGCCACGCGGGGCAACAGCCGGTCCAGCAGGGCCACGTTGTTGGCGTCCACCCGGCGCACGATGTGTTGCGGTGTGATCTGGTTGGGGTGCATCAGCCCGGCGGCCTGCACCAGCTCGTGCAAGGCCTTCAGGGTGTTTTGGTGGAAGTTGAGCACGCGCGTGGTTTTGTTGCCCACGTTGAGTGCCTGCTGGCGCACGGGGTCTTGGGTGGTCACGCCGGTGGGGCAGTGGCCGGTGTGGCACGCCTGGGCCTGTATGCAGCCCAGCGCGAGCATGAAGCCGCGTGCGCTGTTGCACCAGTCGGCCCCCAGCGCCATGGCGCGGGCCATGTCGAAGGCGCTCACCACCTTGCCGGCACAGCCCACCTTGATGCGGTCGCGCAGGCCTGCGCCCACCAGGGTGTTGTGCACCAGCCGCAGGCCTTCCTGCAGCGGTACACCCACGTGGTCGGTGAACTCCAGCGGTGCGGCACCCGTGCCGCCTTCAGAGCCATCGACCACGATGAAGTCGGGCGTGATGCCGGTTTGCTGCATGGCCTTGACCATGGCAAACCACTCCCAGGGGTGGCCGATGCACAGCTTGAATCCCACCGGTTTGCCGCCCGACAGGCTGCGCAGCAACTCGATGAAGTGCATCAGCGCCAATGGAGTGGAAAACGCGCTGTGGGCGGCGGGCGACACGCAGTCTTGCCCCACGGGCACGCCGCGTGCCTCGGCAATTTCGGGTGTGACCTTGGGGCCTGGCAACACGCCGCCGTGGCCGGGCTTGGCGCCCTGGCTGAGCTTGATTTCCACCATCTTCACCTGCGGATCGGTGGCGTTGGCGGCAAAGGCCTGGGGGCTGAACGTGCCGTCGGCGTTGCGGCAACCGAAGTAGCCCGAGCCAATTTCCCATATCAGGTCGCCGCCGTGCACCCGGTGCCAGCGCGAGATGGAGCCTTCGCCCGTGTCGTGGGCAAAGCCGCCTTGGCGTGCCCCGGCGTTCAGGGCCTGGATGGCGTTGGCACTCAGTGCGCCAAAGCTCATGGCCGAAATGTTGAACACGCTGGCCGCGTATGGCTGGGTGCAGGCAGGGCCGCCGATGGTCACGCGAAAGTCGTGGCTGGCAATGTGGGTGGGGGCCAGGGAGTGGTTGATCCACTCATAGCCTGGAGCTTTGACGTCGAGTTGGGTGCCGAAGGGGCGTTTATCGGTTTCGTCTTTGGCGCGGGCGTACACCAGGCTGCGCTGGGAGCGCGAAAACGGTGTGGCCTCGGTGTCGCTTTCAATGAAGTACTGGCGAATTTCGGGGCGGATTTTTTCAAGCGCAAACCGGATGTGCCCAATGATCGGGTAGTTGCGCCGCACGGCGCTGAAGGTTTGGGTGAGATCGCGCACACCCAAGGCGCTGAGTCCACCGAATGCCAACACCCCCAGCAGCGGCCAGCCCACGGCCTGCCCCAGCAGAAGCCCCAGCACCAGCGCCATGAGGCACGCGAGGAGTGCCGCCACACACAAGCCGAATACCGTGTAACGAACGGGGTACAGGCGGTTGATGGCGTGCAGCATGGGTCAACCTTTGTTGTCTTCGACCGAGAAAAAGTATGAGAGGCGCTGTTGCGGATTGAGCCAGGCTCGCACATCGGGTGGCAGGCTGGCAGGCTTGATGGCCTCGGTGATTTTCAGGCTCGGCTCGGTGTGCAGTTCCAGCGTGGGGGCTTCGTCTTTGGGCAATTCGGGGCTGTAGATCAGCACCTTGGGTTGCAGGCTGCTGGGGCCAGGGCCCACCACCATGGCAAGAGACGAGTCGCTCAGCAGCACCACTGTGCCTGGCGGATACACGCCCAAAAGCTTGATAAGGGTGGTGAGCACGAGTTTGTCGAAGCGCGCCCCTTCGTTGCGGAACATGGTGGCCAGTGCCTCTGCGGGCATGAGGGCATCCACCCCCTCGGCCTCGGGCGTGCACAGGTTGTCGTAGCGGTTCACCGCTGCCAGGATGCGTGCGCCCCGCGACATGTCGGTCCGAGCGCGAGGCCAGCCAGAGCCGTTCACGGCTTCGTGGTGGTCGGCAATGATGGAGAGGGCCTCACGGCTGAACGCACCAGACTGTGTACTCAGTTGCACGCTGAACATCACGTGCTGGCGGAAGAAATCTTCCTCGTGCTTTTTCCGGTTCGCGTTTTTGAGAATGGGGGCGGGCACCTGCACCTTGCCCGCATCGTGCGCCAGGGTGCCCATGGCCAGGTCGGCCAGTTCGGTTTGTGTGAGCCCCAGTTTTTTGCCCACCAGCATGCAAAGTGTCAGCACGTTGAGAGCATGGAACTGCGGGCCCTGGTCTTTTTTGTCACCCAGCAGGTGCAACAGGATTTCCTGGCCATTGGCGATGGTGGCCGCTGTTTCCTGAGACAGGTTGGCCAGCAATTCGCCAGCGGCTTTGGGCGAACGGCTCAGCGTCAGCAGCGCCTCTTTGGTGTGGCGCGCCGCATTTTCCCAGGCTCGGTCTGCACGGGCCGCGGCATCTTTTTGCTTTTGCCGTTTGTCTTTTTTCGCCTTTTCGAGTGCTTTGCGTTCGGCTTCGATGGCCGCTTTTTCAGCGGCTGCAGCCGCTGCAACCTCCGCCGAGGTTGGCGGTGGCGGCACGTATTCAGGCAACGGAGCCGTGCTTTTCTCAGGGTAGTAGTAGATGCGGCCCTGGGTATCGAGCGACTGGATGATGGCCACGTCTTTCGGCGTCTTGACCATCAACCGGTTGGACAAAAATGGGTGTTCGTCCCACCGCACATCCAGAAAAACATACAAGCCCACCACCACCTGTGATGCGTCGATCGGGATGCCTGGGCCAGGTTTTGTCCACATGCGATGTTGTTGTAATTGAATGTCGGTGACGGCGCGACTTTATCCCTGAGTGCCGTTATCCACAGAAAAATAGTAAGCCAAACGCTTTTGGGGGTTGAGCCAAAGCAACACATCCGCCGGCAGTTCGGTGGGGCGAATGGCTTCCACCACCTTGAGGTCAGGTTCCTTGGCAAGGTCCAGCATCGGCGCATCGGCTTCCGGTGTGTCTGGGCTGTAGAGGAGCACACGCGGCGCGGTGATTTGCTCACCCGGTGACACCGACAGGGCCAGCGAGCCGTCATTGAGTTTCACCACCGTACCCGGCGGGTACACGCCCAGCAGTGAAATGAGCGTGCGCAGCAGCGCAGGGTCATACCGGCTGACCTCGTTGCGCAACATGTGGGCCAGCGCTTCAGCGGGCATCAGGGGTGCCACACCATTGCCTTCGGGGGTGCAGAGCCTGTCATAGCGGTTGGCCATGGCCAGAATGCGTGCGCCCACCGACATGTCGGCTTTGCCCTGTGGCCAACCCGATCCATCGGCCGCTTCGTGGTGGTCGGCAATCATGGCGATGGCCGTGAGGTTGAATGCATTGGACTCGCGGGCCAGTTGCACACTGTGTTTGACATGCAACCGGTAGTGGTCTTCTTCGTGCTTCTTTCGGTGGCCGTTCTTGAGGATGGACAGTGGTATGTCTGCCTTGCCTGCATCGTGGGCCAGTGCCGCCATGGCAAGGTCGGACAAATCGCGTTCGCTCAGGCCCACTTTGTGACCGACCAGCATGCACAGCGTCATGACGTTCAGGGCATGAAACTGTGGACCGTGGTCTTCCTTGGTGCCCAGCAGGTGCAGCAAGGCCTGGGGGCCTTGTGCAATGGTTGCTGCTGTATCTCGCGACAGCTGCGACAGTTGTTGCCCCGATGCGCGCGGGGAACGCGCCAGGCTGACCAAGGCCTCGCGGGTGGCGCTCGCCGCCCCTTCCCACGCGCGTTCGGCACGGGCAGCCGCATCTTTGACCTGCCGCATTTTTTCCTGGCGGGCCTTGGCCAACTTCTGGTGTTCCAGTGCCAGGCTGTCGGACTCCTGGGTATCGGGCACTTGCGTGTCGCCGAACGGCAGGGGTTCCGCCGTGCTTTTGGAGGGTATGTAGTGCAGTTTGCCCGCCAGTGGCAGGCTTTGCAGAATCGCCAGGTCCTGCGGCGTTTTGACCATGATCCGGTTGGTCAGAAAGGGATGGTCCATCCATTTCAGGTCCAACCAGACGTAAAGCCCCAACGTCAGTTGAGATGGGTCAATGGCAATGGCATCAGGCTTGGGCTGGGTCATGGGGTGAAAAAATCGCGCAGCGCCCATGCCGTGGTTTCGGGCAGTTCTTCAGGTATGAAATGACCGGCAGGCAGGGCTTCGCCCGTGACTGTAGCGGCGCACTGCGCGCGCCACAACGCCAGGGGGTTGAACAGGCGCTGGACCACGCCACGCTCGCCCCACAGCACCAGTGTGTCGCAGGTGATGGTGTGCCCGGCGGCACGGCTTTCGCGGTCGTGTTCCAGGTCGATGCCTGCGCTGGCGCGGTAGTCTTCGCAGGCGCTGTGGATGGCCTCTGGCCGGCAAAAACAGCGGGTGTATTCGGCCAGCGCCTCGGGCTCGATGTGGGCCGTGCCCCCCGTGCCCCAGCCGCCGAGTTTGTTCATCAGGTAGGCCAGCGCGTTGCCGCCGATCATGGTTTCCGGCAGCGGAGCGGGTTGTATCAGGTGGAACCAGTGGTAGTAGGCGCGGGCAAAGTCCATGTCGGTGCGGGCGTACATGTCCAGTGTGGGGGCGATGTCGATCACACACAGCCCCTTGACGCGTTCGGCAAAGTCCAGTGCCAGGCGGTGAGCCACGCGCCCACCCCGGTCGTGCCCACACAGGAAAAAGTCGTCCACACCCAGTGCGTCGAGCACACCCACCACATCGGCGGCCATGGCGCGTTTGCTGTGCTGGCTGTGGTCGGGCAACTCGGGTGTGCCGGGCTTCAGCGCCGAATCGCCATAGCCGCGCAAATCGGGCATGACCAGAAAGAAGTCTTGCGCCAGCGCCTGGGCCACGCGGTGCCACATGACATGTGTTTGCGGAAAGCCGTGAAGCAGCACCAGGGCCGGCTTGCTGGGGTCTCCACCCACACGCGCCACGGCGGTGGAGTTGGGCAAGTCGAAGCTGCGGCGTTCAAAACCGGTCATCCAGGTCATGCGGCGTCCTTGGTGGGGGGCGGGGGTGTCGGCGCGATTGTGGCAGCGGTCTGAGTGGCGTTCAGCGCCTGCGGCACGGCGTGCGCCAGAAAGTCATATACCGCACGAATGCGGGCGCTGGTGCGCACCTCGCGGTGCACCGTCAGCCACACGGGCAGTTTGGGTAAAGCCAGCCCGGGCAACACCTGCACCACGTCGTCATGCAGACCCAGCATGTAGTTCGCCACAAAGCCAACCCCCAGCCCCGCCCTGACGGCCTGCCAATAGGCAATCATGTCGTCGGTGCGCAGCGCAAACCGGGTGTGTGTCATGGGGTGACCCATGGCGGCAAACCCTTTGATGATCTCGTCGTTCTGGTCGTATCCCACCAGGTCGTGCAGCAGCAGATCCGTGGGCACCACGGGCGCTCCGCGTTGCCTGAGGTAGCTGCGGCTGGCGCAGGCCGACACGCCCACTTCGGCTATCAGCTTGGCCACCAGGCTCGACTGGTCGGGCCGCACCATGCGCAGCGCAATGTCGGCTTCGCGCTCCAGCAGGTTACTGACCGAGTTGCTCACCACCAGCGCCACCTGCACCGCGGGCAACGCCTCGCGCATGGCCGCCAGCACAGGGGGCAGCAGGTAACAGGCCACGGGTTGGCTGGCGGTGATGCGCACGGTGCCCGCCACATCGGCATTGGCGCTGTGCAGTTGCTGGTTCAGCACCAGCGCGGCAGCGGCCATTTGCCGAGCAGGGTCCGCCAGGGTGAGTGCCAGTTCGGTGGGCTTCAGGCCCCGGCCTGTGCGCTCGAACAGCACCGCACCCAACTGCTGTTCCAGTTCGGCGATTTGCCGGCCCACCGTGGGTTGACTGGTGCCAAGCTCCCACGGTCCATGGCCACCAGAAACGTTTGCACCAGCCGCCAGTCAAAAGAAGAGTCCATGGGCCTTGTTATTCAAAATTGAAACTTTGGTGTGTGAAGTTAGCCAATTGTGTAGCAGTGGTTTCGTTTTCACAATTCAGTTCATGGGTTGGGCGTTGGGCCTGGCCTCCAGGAAACCGGAGTGACAACCATGAGCAAAACAGTGTTGGTGTTGGGTGCCCGAGGCCGTGTGGGCGCGTTGTTGATGTTCCCCGGCAATGTCTACAACTTCGGGCGCGGCATGCCTGGCCAGTTGAAGGCTGACACCGCGCAGCTGCCCACCACGGAACAAGG
>JFJP01040220.1_pt1 | contig 11632 bp, 5 predicted proteins | sample 431651 | NCBI WGS metagenome assembly JFJP01 (sample SAMN02602958, study PRJNA72255) | Microbial mat metagenome, whole genome shotgun sequencing project. | biome: fresh water; feature: sink hole; material: water; isolation source: purple microbial (photo- and chemosynthetic) mats found in... | reverse complement strand
TTAACGGCAATATCATAGCCTTTCAAACCGTACGATGAATAGGCGAATTGCTCGTTCCGGACCGACAGATCCGGATAAAAAGCGCCAAGCAAGGCATTGCTGTGCTTCCTGAGTTTGTCGTCTCGCAAATTGATAGAATAAATCTGATCGATGCCATCAAATCCCCCGTTAAAAAACAAATAATCGCCCTTTGACTTCAGATGGTCAATATTTACAAAACCGGTTTTTAGGATCTCTTTCCATGTGCCGCTCACCAGATCGTAGAGTAAAATTTTCTTGCCCTCCTCCCCAGTGGCAATAACGGCAATTTTGGAGGTCCCATCGATCCATTCGGGATACTGAAGGTATGAGTTTCCCGGGGAGGGAATGGTCTTCTGCAGTTTGCCGTCGCCGGCATCGAAAATAACCAGAGAAAAAGTGTAATCGGTATTGGCCTCAACCGCTACTATATATTTCCCATCAGAGGAATAGGCCGGGGAGACATATTTGGATTTCCGGCTGAGGTTGCGCTGTTTTCCGGTTGCCAAATCGTATTCCCTGAGAACCGAGTAGCTGCAGTTTTTCCAGCGGATGTCCTGAACATATTCGTCCCAGATGATTTTGTCGCCAAAATACGAATAACGACCTGAAACCATACTCCCGGGTGTGAAGACGCGTTCTTCTTTTCCTCCGGGACGAATTTTTACAAAGCGCGGGATGCTGTTTATGCTGGTCTTCAGCGCGAGTACGGAAGAATCGGGCAAAAGCCGGGGAACCGTATAGCTGGTATAAACTCTCTTGTTTCTTTTATTAAAGGGGGATATTTCCTCGACCTCCCTTTCCACAGCTGTTTGCGACCAGTGGTCTTTTAGGGCCGTCATGGTGTTTTTGTACAAAAGGTTTTGTCCGCCACCGGTTTCGCGCTTCGAATAGAAATAGTAAGGGCTAAGCAGGAAAGGTCGTTTTCCGATATAATCCAGAGCATGGGTCCAATAATCGTCACCATAGTCATTGCGCGCCTTGCTTACCATCTGGTAGCCTAACCGGTAGTAATCGGGTACCATGTCTTTGTAAGATCCGAGATAGGCTTTATTGAGGCTATAGAGTTTCGTGTCCGACAACAACTTTGCCTTCAATTCCATCTCAAAGGATGGCAGTCTGCCCCTGCCGGATTGGGAGAGGGAAGTCTCGGCACTCACCGCATCTCCCTCTATAAACCAAAGCGGCATCATACCTGCCACTATGCCGTTTGCCTGCTGTCCGAGGAAAAAACCCATAAAACGGGTGAAGCCCTGGTTAAGCTTATCAATCTGTACCACATGCCGATACTCGTGAATGCTCAACTCTTTCAGCCAGTCGATCGGATACAGGGCTGGATCGGGAAAGGTGAAGAACTCGAGCCTTTTGGGCGCCCAGGTAACAAAGGCGTTTGAAATAACCGTTTGATTGTGTACGATAAGGGGGACCTTTCCGGGCCGGTGATTCAACTGCGAAGTATTGTCAGGGTAGTTCGCTTCCATCATTGCGGCAAGACTTTGGGCCTTTTCTGAAAAATCCCCCGGATAAACAAGCCTGAAATGCTCGGTGTCGATCCGCTTCCATTTTATTGACGAGGGATCCTGCCCAAACTCATAAAACTGCGCAGAAACTCCCATCCCCAGAGAAAAAACCAACAGTATCCCTAAAAAATACTTCATCAGAAATTAAATTATTGTGCTGTTGACAATCCAAAAGCTAATAACCCCAAATAAGCCAAATTGTTAAAAAAAACTGGCGCTTTGATAAAAAGCCCAACTCTGGCAACATTCCCGAATTGGAGTTTCTATCCCTTTACCTTATAGCCTTTTGATTGCAGATAGGTCTTTACTTTCTCCCTCAGATCTCCCTGAATAATTATCTCACCGTCTTTTGAGGACCCGCCTGTGGCACATCTTGTCTTAAGCTCTTTTTCAAGAAGTTGAAGATCATCGGCCTTTCCCACAAACCCGGTGATCAGGGTAACGGTTTTCCCTTTGCGGTGTTTTGTGCTGAGCTGAACCCTGAGATTTTGTTTTTCCGGGGGAGGAGTAGCTTCATCGGGATTTTGGTCCTGATCGTATTTGAATTCCTGGTTGGTGGAATACACCACGCCTAGCCGCTCTTTCCAGTCGTTGTTCTTGTTCATATCCCTAACTTGTGAATTCCAAATTTATCTGCTTTGCATAATTTTGGCAAGATAATAAGTGTTTACCTCAATATTCATAAAATTCACTAATTTCGCCAAAGTCAAATACTTTATTATGAGAAATTTCAGAATCTGGAATATTAGTCTGGGCTGGTTGAGTTTCGCAATTGCGACAGCTGTATATATCATGACGCTTGAGCCTACGGTGAGTTGGTGGGATTGCGGCGAGTTCATCGCCAGTTCGTTCAAGCTTCAGGTGGGCCATCCTCCCGGGGCGCCCTTTTTTCTTATTCTGGGCCGCATAGCCTCACTCTTTGCTTCGAGTGCCGAGAACGTAGCGTACATGGTAAATTTGCTTTCCGCCTTGGCAAGTTCGTTCACGATTCTCTTTCTTTTCTGGTCTATAACTCATATTGCTCAGCGTCTAAAGCGCGATAAGGAAGACATCGGTCTGAGGGATCAAATCCTGATCCTGGGCAGCGGTTTGGTTGGTTCGCTGGCATACGCTTTCAGCGATACGGCTTGGTTCTCAGCCGTTGAAGGCGAGGTTTACGGAACCTCCTCTCTGTTTACCGCAGTGGTTTTCTGGGCCATTCTCAAATGGGAGAACGTTGCCGATGAGCCGCACGCCAATCGCTGGCTCATTCTCATAGCTTATTTAATGGGATTGTCAATCGGGGTGCATCTTTTGAACCTTTTGGCTATCCCAGCGATTGTACTGGTTTACTATTTCAGGAAATACACTTATTCCCTCAAGGGGATGCTCCAGGCATTGGGCTTGTCGATACTGATCCTTGGAGTTATCATGTACGGCATCATCAATGGCCTTGTGAAAATTGCAAGCTGGTTCGAATTGCTGTTTGTCAATGGTTTTGGCATGCCCTTTAACTCAGGTGTTCTGATTTATACAATCTTACTTGTGGGCCTGATCGTTTTTGGAGTCTGGTATACCCAAAAACACGGGAAAGTAATTCTGAACACTGCTATCCTGTGTTTTGCGGTAATTGTGATCGGCTATTCCTCCTATGCAACTATTGTGATCCGCTCCCATGCAAATCCCCCGATGGATGAAAACAACCCGCAGCATGTTTTTTCGCTCCTCTCCTACCTAAATCGCGAACAATATGGCGACCGACCCTTGCTTTTCGGACATAATTTCGATGCGGAAATTGCCCGTAACCGGGAAGGCTATGCGGTAATAAAAGAAACGAAAAAAGTATACCGGAAAGACGAGGAGCAGGGAAAGTATGTTGTTGCTTATCGTAAGCCTGAATTGACCTACGCCACGGGATCCGGATTTATGCCCAGGATGTACAGCCGCGAACCCAGTCATATCAACGAGTACAAACGTTGGGGTGTAATTGTCGAGGGAGAGAGCCCCGGAATGATAAATAACATTGTGTTTTTCATAAACTACCAGGTTGGGCACATGTACCTGAGGTATTTTATGTGGAACTTTGCGGGAAGGCAAAGTGACGAGCAAAGCCACGGAAGTCTCGTGAATGGAAACTGGATCAGTGGTGTAGGATTCATCGACGCTTACCGTTTGGGGAATCAGAATACCTTGCCCGACAAGTACCGGGATAACCCTTCGAGGAACCGTTACTATTTCCTACCCCTGATTCTGGGTATTATGGGATTTCTCTTTCATTTCTCAAACAACAAGAAGAACTTTTTAGTTGTGGGATTGCTGTTCTTCATGACGGGTATAGCCATTGTGCTCTATCTGAACCAAACCCCGATGCAACCCCGGGAACGCGATTATGCCTACGCGGGATCTTTTTATGCCTTTTGTATTTGGGTGGGACTTGGGGTGTTCGGCTTGTTCGACACCTTGAAAAAAGCCTGGAAGAATCACATAGCTGCCGGGGCTATCGTATCGCTCAGTATCGTTTTTGTTCCCATCCTGATGGCCGCTGAGAACTGGGACGATCACGATCGTTCGGGAAGATACACGGCGCGGGATATCGCAAGAAACTATCTGGATACCTGCGAGAAAAATGCAATTCTGTTTACCAATGGCGACAACGACACCTTTCCCCTTTGGTATGTCCAGGAAGTGGAAGGATACCGCACCGACGTGAGGGTTGTGAACCTGATGCTTTTCAATACCGAGTGGTATATCGATCAGATGAAAATGAAGGCCTACGATTCGGAGGTGCTGCCCATTACCCTCCCCAACACGAAATATGCAGATGGAATAAACAGTTCGGTCTATGTAAAAACAGACTCCCGAAAAATCAATATCAGCACCTTGGTCGAAGGAATAAAAAGCGAGCACAGCCTTTTCAGGGAACGAACCATCCGCAACGAGCTTGTGGATGTCTTGCCCACCGCCAACCTTATTCTGGATGTCGACACGGCCAAAGTTATTTCCAACGGCACTGTAAAGCCTGAGAATTCGCATCTGATAGAGAGCCCTATAAGCTGGACCCTGCGCGATATTCCAATCTCCAAGGCCAACCTTCTTCAGCTTGACATTCTCGCACACAATAACTGGGAAAGGCCTATTTACTTTGTAGCAGGAGGAAATGACGGCACCCTGGGACTGGAAGACTATTTTCAGATGGATGGACTCGCCTACCGACTGGTTCCAATTAAAACCAAATCGCCGGATTTCTATTATGAGCTGGGGCGGATCGAAACCGATATCCTTTACAAGAACCTCATGGAAAAATACAAGTGGGGGCGCATGAATGAGCCTGATGTTTACCTGGATTTCTACAATACAAGAACCCTGGGAGTGATCAAATTCCGGAAAACATTTGTGCGGCTTGCAGAAGCCCTGGTGGCTGAAGGAGAGACCGATAAAGCTGTTGAAGTGCTCGACCGCTGCATGGATCTAGCGCCTCATAACAAGGTCCCATATGACCATTTCATATCGGGAGTAACTTATAGCGAAGGCCAGGGCAAAACCCCGGTTCATTACTCAGGGGTAATAGAGGCCTACTATAAGTGCGGGCAGTTCGATAAGGCAAATGCTATCCTCATGGATTTTGTGCAAATTCTCCAGCAGGATATTCAATATTATCAGTCGCTTGGAGCACGCTTTAAAAAGCGCTTCGAAAATGAAGCCTACCAAAGCCAGAGTCTTTACAATGAATTGATTTACCTGGCCGACCTATACAAACAGGAATCAGTGTTAAGCCAGATCCGCTGAGGTTGTGTAAACAGAAAAGAGCCTTTAGATCTCGGTCTAAAGGCTCTTTTTGTTTTTATTGATGCTGGTTCCCTTGATTATTTGGACTTATATACCCTGACCCAATCGATCTCGAACGCGGAAGGAATTCCGGCATCCGAAGCTTTTTCTTTAAGACTGGAATTGAAAACCAGGAACATGGCTTTGTCGGGAACACCTTGGGTCTGAACTTTGAATTCCACACCGTTTACTTTCCAGGTGAGTTTCCCTGCTTCCCAGATAAGCGTGAAAATATGATAATCGGAGGTATACTTTCCTCCTCCTGTGGAGCTAACTGATTTGGATATCTGAGAGGATCCTTTCCAGAAGTTGGCTGCGAAAATCTTACCCTTCTCAAATTTCACCACATCAACGTGCGGAAGCATCTGATCCGACATAAGTGAGAAAGCCTGGGAAACCTCCGATTTGCCGAATTTGACTTTGGCTTCGATCATTCCATAGGCCTGTGAAAAGCTTTTTGCGGAACTTACCATATCAGAGGAGAAATCGAATTCCTTTTCATAAAAGCCGTGGGCAGGATTCCAAACCAGACCCTTGATTTTTTCCCTGCGGGTAAGAATCCGGAGTTTTTTATCGATAATTTCGAGGTTCTTTCCCTCGGAAAAAGCATGCTTGTCATCGGCCATCACATAGCCTTTGTTAAGGATGGAATCACCATGTAAATAACGGTTCATCCATGTATTTGAATCCGGCTTGCTGCTTGCGAATGTATCTTCAAAAGCCAAATCCCACTTCTCTACCCATGAGAAAGGATATTTCTTTAGGATTTTCTTGTACCAAATGATTTTTTCGGACTTTGCCAGACCGAGGTATTCCTGCTGCTTTTTGTATTCTTCCGACTGTTGGAATTTTTGATTTGCCGACAGGGACATATATTTTTTTACCTCCCCAAATTTATCGGATTTAACGAAAGCCTCCAGCTCCAACATTCTCTTCACTTCCGACGACTCTGCCAAAGCAGCTCCCACCTCGGTATTCTTCTTCTTGAAATAAGTCTTAACAACAGTCGATTTCAGACATTTCTTGTACTCCTGCTCCTTTTTAAACTCATCGGTTTGCTTAAAATTTCGGGATTTGATAGTCTTTACCCGCTGCTGAAAATCAGCTGAAGTGACATCCTTTTCCAATTCCTGAAAATGCTTAAGTTCGTCGGACACCTCAAATTTCTTGTACTCCTGGTAATCGGAACGAAGTTTATCGGATTCGGATTCGTACTTAGAAGTGGCGGGGATCATCCCAAAGAGAAAACGTAGGCTTGCCATATGGATGTTATTGAATTATCGTTTAGATTTCAGTGTAAATGTCTTAATTCTTAGCATGTAATCAAACACCTTCAAACATAATCTTTGTTTGCAGACAATTTTTTAATAGGGGGACTTTCTCCACCCGAAGAAAAGTACCCAATGCTTAAATACGTATACCTTACTATATATCAATCCTTTGAGAGCCCCCTTACTCAGGAGTCTTCGCGGAAACAAATTAAAATACAAAGCTGCTTTTACAAAAAAACCTGCTTTTTAATTCAGCTAAAGATATAAAAAATTGAAATACCCGAACTAATTCTGTCTCAGGGATTGAAATAAAATTCACCAACTCAGCTACCGGTCCGATATATTTACCGAGTTAAAGCGGCTTCTGAGGCATGGGCGGCGGCTTCCCATGAAATCCCTGAATGGTGAATTTTGTGGGAACAGGGTTTAAGACAGGCTCCTGCATCCCGACATTCTTTTGTCGTACCCATTAATCCCCCCATCTTATAACTCGAATGTGTTTTAATATTAACTTTGTCGTGAAAACAAAAAAACAAGGTCTATGCGATTGCTGCTTATCTCCAACTCTACAAATGCAGGTGAGGAATACCTTGCGTATCCCATGGGGCATATAAAATTCTTCCTGGGTTCCAAAAAGTGCAATATCCTCTTTATTCCTTATGCCGGTATTACCATTTCATATGACGACTATGCCTCAAAGGTTAACCGACGATTCGAGGAAATCGGACATTCGGTTACATCGATTCATACCTCCTTCGACCCTGTTAAAGCGGTAGTGGAGGCCGATGTTATTGTTGTCGGGGGAGGAAATACCTGGCAGTTGCTACACCTGATCCAGAAAAACGGGTTGATTGAGCCCATTAGGGAAAAGTTGCTTTCAGGAACCCCATATATTGGATGGAGTGCCGGGTCGAACCTTTGCTGCCCAACAATAAGAACCACCAACGATATGCCCGTTGTTCAGCCGGTAAGCTTTTCATCGCTCAACCTTGTTCCCTTTCAGATCAATCCGCATTATCTGGATGCCAATCCCGAGGGGCATGCCGGGGAAACCCGCGAAGACAGAATCAAGGAATTTATCCAGGTAAACAGGGATTTGTATGTGGTTGGGCTGCGGGAAGGAACGATGCTCCTCCTTGAAAATGGAAATTTAAAGCTTATTGGTAAAAGAAAAGCAAGGATTTTCCGTTATAACAGTGAATTTCTGGAACTTTCTTCGGAAGATGATCTGAATTTCCTTTTGGAATAGTCTATTTTTGCAGGGAGTTGGGTTGTTGTACGTAGCGCAAAAACCTGTCAGGAAATAAAATATTGGATAGTGAAAAAGATTTTAAAAAGTACCTCCAAGCTCATTGTTGCCATTCTGCTGATACTCGCATCAATAGCCACGTTTGGGTTTGTGCTGGGAGAATACTACAGCGACGAAATACAGGACTATGTAATCGCTGAGATTAACAGCGAGATTGATGTGAAAGTCAATGTTAGCTCCGCTGAGTTCTCGGTTCTGAGAAAGTTTCCCTTTGTAAGTATTGTGCTTAACGATGTGGTTGCATTGTCGGGCAACGGTTTCATGCGGTCGGAGTTCGTGGGTATGCCAAGCGACACTCTTTTTAGCGCCTCTAGAATTTACCTTCAGTTTAACCTGCTCGATATTCTTCGGAAAGAATACCGGCTCCGAAAAATTCATGCAGTTGGAGGCTCGGTAACTATTCTTGTAGACAGTGAGGGAGGAGTTAACTACCGTATCTTTAAGGAAAATAACAAGAAAAAAGATCCAAAAGCTTTAACTGTTGGCCTCGATCATGTTAAGGTCAGCGGCTTCACCTGGCAATTTCTGAACCTTGCCAAGGATATTTTTTCGGAAGGGGAGATTAAAGATCTGGCCCTTAAGGGAAAGTTTTCACAAAACAGTTTTTCTTTGAATACGCTTTCTTCTCTTTATTTTGGGACCTTCAAAAGAGAGGGCATTGAATATGCATCAAAATTGAATCTAAGCTCGCGGCTTATTCTCGATGTGCAGGATTCTGTTTACACGATAAGCCGTGGGGATCTGTCATTAAACAATCTTAACATAAAGGCCGGAGGGTCGTTCACTACCGGCAGTCAAACCTTGCTGGATCTGCAGGTAGCGGGTGAAAATTTGGATATCAAATCTCTGGTTTCTGCTCTACCGTTCAACACCGAATCAATCAAAAAGTATGCTCCTGCGGGAAAGGCAGATATGCTTATCAAGCTGAATGGTTCGCTCAGCAGCACAGCAGTTCCCTCGATCCGGGCCGCATTCAAAGTTATGAATGGCAGTGTTTTTCTGCCCCAACTCGGCAGCCAGATCACCGGGATTGCCTTGCGCGGGACCTATTCAAACGGCTCGCGCAGAAGCGCTGCAACAAGCAGGATTCTCCTCAGCGACTTTTTCGTAAATTACGGGGAAAGCTCTCTCACTGGCAAGCTAAGCCTGGATAATTTTATAAACCCATTTCTTTCTGCATCACTAAACGGAACCCTAATAGCCAAAGATCTTTCAAGTGTTATGAATATCGAGGGCCTGATTCTTGAGCAGGGATTCATACACCCCGATCTTTCGATCAACATTAACCTAAGCTCCTACAGCGATCTTGGGATGAAGAGCCTTTCAGCAAACGGGATCAATGGAACCATAGGTTTTGAGGGGATCTCCGGAAAAACACCCTTCTCGGGACTGCCTCTTCATCTTCTGGAGGGGAGTATTAACATGGATGGCAAAACCTGGTTTCCTGTTTTAACCATAAAATTGGGCGAAAATATTGCTTCAACCAACCTCGTAGTGGATCACTTCCTGGAATTCCTTTTGCACAAATCGGCAATTCCCGAGATAAACGGTGAAATCCTTTCCGAACGACTTATTATTACCGATTTCATAAAGAAGTCAGACTCTTCAGAAGAAATTGATTTTCATCTACCTGACAGCATTTATCTCAAGTTGCATTGCAAGGTAGACAGCTTTGTTTACGGTAAGTTTTTATCGTCGGGCCTCGACACATGGTTCAGTTACAAACCCGGCTTGCTCAGCGTATCATCCCTGAAAATGGAAACTATGAGCGGAAAGGTTTCTGCCGGGGGAGCCATAATTGAGGATATTCAGGGGAAAATGCTTCTGCGAACCACCGGCGATTTGCGAAAAATTGATATCCACAATCTCTTCCACACCTTTAACAATTTCGGACAGGATTTTATCATCTCCGAAAACCTGAAGGGATTTGTTTCCGGCACATTCGATTTTTCCGCCCATATCAACAACAGGCTGGAACTTCAAACCAAAAACCTTACCGCAGAATCAGATTTCGTGATTGAAAACGGCGAATTGATTAATTTTGAACCGATTACTGAGCTTTCCTCCTTTGTGGAACTTTCAGAATTGCAACACATCAGATTCTCAACTCTTAAAAATTCCGTTTTAATAAAAGACGAGACAGTTTTTATTCCTCAAATGGATATTAATTCTTCGGCCTTTAATATTACTATTTCAGGAAGCCACGGGTTTGACAACTACTTCGATTATAAAATGAGACTGAGTCTGAACGATATTCTGGCCGCCAAGGTCAAGAAGCCGAAAAGGGAGAGTGAGGAGTTTGGGGTTATTGAGGACGACGGCGCCGGCAAAACAAATTTGTATCTCACAATTGTTGGTACACCCGACGATTTTAAGATACGGTACGACAAAAAAGAAGCTGTTAACAAAATTAAAAGTGATCTTCAGAAAGAAAAGAAAGTTCTCAAAACGATTCTCAGGGAGGAATTGGGATTGTTTAAAAAAGACACTTTATCTTCCCCTGCAGACAAGGATAGTGATGGCAAGGACCAGTTTATTATGGACTGGGGAGACGAGGCCGACAAACCTGTGACGACGGCTGATGATGAAAAAGAAAAGAAGGGGAAGAAAAAGGATCCTGCGTTTAAAATTTCCTGGGACGAAGAAGACCCTGACCTTAAATAATTCTCAAACAACACAAATCATGGCCGTTTCAATTAACATTTACGAAAAGAAAACCCGCTGGAAATTTTTGTTATTCCTTACAGCAGTTCTCATTGGCGTGCTTTCCTTAAGCTACACAAACTGGCTTGTAGACCAGCTTTCGGTTGAGGAAAAGAAAAAAGTTGAGCTCTGGGCCGAGGCCAATCGTCAGCTCATCAGTTCCGACAACGACGATGTAAACTTGAATTTTATCTTTTCGGTAATTGAGAACAACACCACTGTACCCGTAATTCTAACTGATAGCGCCGGAACCATCGTTTCGTATCGGAACCTCGATACAACCCGGGTCGACCGGAAGAACTACCTCCCAAATCAGCTTACTCGTATGAAGGAACAGAATGAGGCCTTGGTAATCGACTTGGGTGACGGCGACAGGAATTACATCTACTACTCCGATTCAACCGTTCTAACGATGCTGGTTTTTTTCCCCTTTGTACAGCTTGGCGTCATCATTTTGTTTATCCTGGTATCCTATTTTGCCTTCAGCTACTCGCGCAAAGCAGAACAAAATCAGGTTTGGATTGGCCTTTCAAAGGAAACTGCGCATCAGCTGGGCACACCAACTTCTTCGCTCAATGCCTGGGTAGAACTGCTAAAGCAGGACGTAAATCGTGAAAGCATCGTAGAGGAACTTGAGAAGGACGCCAAGCGTCTGGAGAAAATCACCGAGCGCTTCTCGAAAATCGGATCCAAGCCGGTTTTGGCTCCGGTAAGCCTTATTCCAAGCCTCCAGAACTCTGTGAACTATCTGAAAAGCAGAAGTTCTCAGAAAATCAAGATCGAACTCGAAAGCCCATCCCATGAAATTGAGATCCCTCTGAATGAAGCTCTTTTTGAGTGGGTCATTGAAAACCTCTGCAAAAACGCCATGGACGCCATGGAGGGCGAAGGCAACATTTCAATTAAAGTACAGGATAACACTCAAATTGTTTATATCGATATTTCCGATACGGGCAAGGGAATTCCAAAGTCGAAGCACAAGACCATTTTCAAACCGGGATACACCA
>JFJP01040693.1_pt1 | contig 11633 bp, 10 predicted proteins | sample 431651 | NCBI WGS metagenome assembly JFJP01 (sample SAMN02602958, study PRJNA72255) | Microbial mat metagenome, whole genome shotgun sequencing project. | biome: fresh water; feature: sink hole; material: water; isolation source: purple microbial (photo- and chemosynthetic) mats found in... | reverse complement strand
GCCTTTATATTCTACCGTAGGGCTAAGTAAATGCTTGTATGGGCTATCTCCACAGCCAACATCAAGCACTTTGCCTTGCATCTTTGGGGCAACCTTTTTTACGTGCTGATAAATAGATAAAATTTGAAAATCTAACAACATTCTACCAAAAAACTTAAGTTTGTTCAGCGTAGTATCTGGTGAAGTATTGGCTATCGGCTGAAATTGTTCTTTGTCCATCTTAGAATTTTTATGATTTAGAATTAATGATTTTTAAATAACATATCATTTTTTGCCGTACTATCTATTTTTTTGCCTTTATAAATAATAGATTTTCGAATAAATTTAGGTCTTCCTTTCGTTTCTTCAAATATTTTGGCTACATATTCTCCAATAACGGAAATAGCCATGATTTGAATGCCGCCAAAAAGCAAAACTAATACAATAATGGTAGTAATACCATGTGGAATATCTGGGTATATTACTTTATAAATCACTTGAAATAGGAGTCCCAAGAATGCTAAAGAAGTAATAATAAAACCTGTATAACTCAACACTTCTAAGGGGAAAAAACTAAAGGAAAATATGGCTTTTTTTGCCCAACCTATATTTTTGTACCAATTATTAGTCGAAACGCCAAACATTCTTTCAGGTCTTAGGTAATCTACGCCTATTTGTTTGAAGCCTACCCAAGCTCGCAAGCCTCTCAAAAATTGTTCTTTTTCTGGCAATTTTATCAATTCATTGACTACTTTTCTGTCTATTACAGAAAAATCGCCTGCGTCTTTGGGAATTTTGATATAAGATAAATAACTGAATATTCGATAAAAAAACTTATAGACAAAGTTCATAAATTGGGACATTTCTCGTTTTACTCTCCGCCCATAGACTACTTCGTAACCTTCCAACCATTTTTCATACATAGCGGGAATCACTTCGGGAGGGTCTTGCAAATCTCCATCCATCAGTACCACTGCATCGCCAGAGGATATTTCCATTCCGCTTGAAAAAGCTGACTGAGAACCAAAATTACGAGAGTGTGTGATAGCAATAACATTGGTATCTTTGGCACAAATTTCTTCGACTACTTCTTGTGTATTATCTGGTGAACAGTCATTGACAAAGATTATCTCATACTGCACATTCATTTTTTGGCTCGCTTTTACCAATCTTTCGTACATAAAAGGGATGGCTTGCTCATCTTTATAGCAGGCAACAATGTAGGAAAGTTTGTTTAATTTGGCGGGATTTTCAAAAAAAGGCAGCAATTTTTCTTGATAACCAATACTTTTCTGCCATTGAGCATATTTTTGTAAGCCGTCTTTAAGAGAAGTTTTAGGTTGCCAACTTATCGTAGATTCCGCTTTTTCATAATTTCCGTACCAATTTTCCAAATCCCATTTTCTATTGGGCATACTCCCCCACTGGGCTTGTAAACTCAAATCAAATGCGCTGATGGTAACATCTACCAATTCTTTGAGTGTGGTTTTTTGCCCTGTACCTATGTTAATGGACTCGCCATAAAATTCTGGTTTTAGCTCTAAGGCGGCATCTAAAAAAGCTTCTATACAGTCATCAATATAGACGAAATCTCTGCTAATAGAAGGATTAACCAAAGGCGGCAAAGAGCCTTGCTGTGCTTTCTCTATTAGGCGTGGAATTAATCGGTCTGGCTCTTCCCAAGCACCGTAGATTGAATATAAGCGCAGGTTAAGTGTAGGTAACTGGTGGACATCTGCATAAAACTTAATCAAATAATTGGCGGAAACTTTCGAAACTGCATAGTGGCTATTTGGCAAAAGTTTGTCATCTTCCTTTGGGTTTTCACAATTAAAACCGTACTCGGAACTGCTTCCTGCGTGTATGTAGGCTTTGATATTTCTTTGCAAACACGCTTCTAAGGTATTAAGCAAGCCGACTACATTGGTTTCATAAATCAGATTTGTGTTATTTTGCTTGGAATAAGCACCATAAGCAGCCAAGTTAAAAATGGTTTTGGCTTGATAGGTATCAAAAACATCTTTGACAGAGTTTTTATAAGAAATATCACAAAAAACAATGTTTTCAGGGCTTATTTCTAATAGTTTTAAACGCCAAGCCGCCCTATAGTTATGCGTAACTGCGTAACAATCTTTGCGTATGGCTAAAATTTTTTCTAATAAATTTGCCCCTACAAAACCGCTCGCTCCAAAAATTAAGATAGGTCCTTCTAAGGCTTTTATTTTTTGCTCAATAGTCATGTTATAATTCAGTCAAAACTTTTAAAATATTTTCTTTGTCCAATCCCGAAATTTTTTGATGATAGGATTGGCTACCATATAACTCATTAGGGTAGCCCAAAGCATACAGAGCCTTAAATTTGTCCAACTGAATGTTGTTTTCCAATAATTTTAGACTTACATTCTCCGATAGTCCGCCTCTAAATACGTGTTCTTCTACGATAAGTAGCTTTTTAGACTGTAAAATGCTTTGCTTAAGATTTATAGGAATTTCTAACAAAGGTAACTTGCTGATGGTAAAAATATCTATGTCAGAACTATTTTCTGTGGCTTCTATCACGTTCTGTGTAACTGCACCCTGCGAAATAACAGTTACTCTGGGTTGAGGAGATTTTTTTAATTGTGAGATAATTTCGGGGGTAGTTCCAAAGGGATTTCTTACATTTTTCCCCAAACGTAAATAAGCAGGTTTTTTATTTTTTAATATTTCATCTATCACAAAAGGCACATCATCATCAATATTGGGTATCCAACAATCTATATTGGGCAAACTACTTAGGCAAGCCAAATCTTCAATGGCGTGATGCGTAGCCCCCATAATGCCGTAACCATAGCCGCCGCCATTACCTACGATAAAAACTGCTATTTTATAAAGTATTTTGTAAAACATTGTATTTCAGTTAGTTATGAAGGTAATTTATGAATAATGTATATATTCTTATATATAATCTTTGTTTCTCCTCTCAAATGACTAAAATTTGGAAGTAAAAAGCAAAATTTTAGGTACTACTCTTAAAAAAGTAGGTAGCAAAACAAAAAATGCCCTGCTACTCATAAGAATAACAAGGCAAATTAATTAAAACCGTTTTCAAAAATTTTAATCATGTCAAAGGTACAAAACATTTTTAAGAACTTGGGCAAAGCACCAAGTCAAATTCACAAACCTAATGTTTACAGTCAATCATTAGAAGAAACAAAAAGTAAAGGTAGCTATGAAAAAAGCGTTGAGGCTCTCGCTCCTACTACCTATCAGCAAAGCAATAAACTTAATTTTCAGTTTGCCAAATGGTATGCAAATTTGTATCATGTCGTTTCGGCGGGTCTCGGACTTGCTACAGTTGCAATGCTTGCCTTCATTTTTTCGGGTGCTGGTGCTGTTGTTGATGGAAGTTCTTTGCCTATTGCTGTAATTTATACTATTGCGGTTTTTACGCTCGTAATACTTTCAATGGTCTTATTTGGCATAGAGATTTTTAAAGGTAGTTTAGCGGTAAGCGTTTTTAAGAACTTGGTTACTGGGGACAAGGTAAAAATTACTGCTGTAATTGGTCTTGTCTTGGTGGTCTTGTTTTCTATCTTGGTTTCTGCTGTAGGCGGTGCTATCTTATCCTATGAAATGAATGATAAAAGCACACAAATAAGCACTTCTTACAACGTGCAAAGCGATTCTTTAAGAAAACAGCATGATGACAATTTGCAAGATATTAACTCAAGTATTGATTCCTATAAGAAAAATTTGAACAAGGGTGATTATTGGGCAAAATATGCCACGAGGGAGAAGTTAGACAAAGCAATAGAAAAGAAAAACAACTTATTGACTGCTACGAAAAACGACATTACAAGCGTGCAAACTGCTAAGGAAAAAGAGATAAGCCTTAATAGTTCCGAAGGCAAAAATTACGCTCTTATTAGTGCGTTGGTGGTCTTGTTTTTGGAAATATTAGCTATCTTGGCTTACTGGTTTCAATATGTATATCATGCAAACTGCGAACGTGAGGCGGTTAATTTTGCGGTCTTAACTCCTATCGTGGAAGTTGTAAATAATACCAACATGCCAAATAGCGAACTTTCGCAAATTAAGGACTTGCTACAAAACCTACTGACTGGTGGCGGTGGCTTACAGTTGGCAGGGAATACGGTGCAATCAAATAATAAAGTAGGCTTTTCGTTTGGTGCAAACAAGGACACTAACGACTCTCGTATAACGACTCTCGTAAACGACTTGCGTAGTGATTCAAATTTGATACATGAAGGCACTAAAATTTGTGTGCATTGCGAAAAGGCTTTTTACCCTAAGATTCACTTTCAAAAATACTGCAAAGAAGAATGTAGGATTACAGCATGGGAACTGAAAACAGGCAAGAAATTTAACAAAAAGAAAGGAGGGAAAAACTAATGATGACTATTAAAGAGAAATTTTGGTACTACTTGGGCTGTGCGAAATTGTTTAAAGGCAATAAAGTAGAAGTAAAACGTACTTTAAGCCTTGCAAAAATGTATAGGGAAATGTTAGAAACTTCAAATTTTCCGCTATAGCGGAATTTTCTACCTGCTCACTAAAAAAGTAAAAACCTTATTTGCGTATATGCAAGTAAGGTTTTTCTTTTGAACAATTTTGTGACCGCTTGCGAGCTCGTTACTGCGGTGTACTTCTTTCAATAGCAAAATAGTACAAATTACTATAAAATATTTTAGTAATGTTTTTATAATAATTTATAGCTTTGCTTACTTCTTATTTCGTGTTTTAAGTACGTTTTAAGCTATGCAAATTTGAAGTATATAAATGTATGGTTTGTATGCTTACTTTCAACTTTGCGGCATCTGAAATGTAAGAACGGTTTGTGTTAAATGTTTCTGCTATTTTTGCAGTCGCTCGTTCGGGCGTTCTCTTTTCTTCTATACCCTATGTGTCAATTAATTGACACATAGGGGTCGGCATTTCAAAAAAGGAAGGTTCTTTTTTTGTTTCTTCTAAAATTCTTTGCGTTTCTGCTTGCTTTGCACGTCGTTCTATTTCTACGGCTTGTTGTATCGTTTTAACAATATCCTCCGCCTCGACCGCTATTGCAGCCCACTGCGAGCTTGTCAAGTTTCTCCTTTTGTTAGTACGTAGTATAAAATTTATAGCGTCCGTTTCTGTACCTACAAAGGTTTTATAAATAGGCTGTATCCCTAATTCTATACAAGTTCTATATCCCAATTAGGATTTTCGCTTGTATCTTTCAATTCTACTTTCATTACTTCTTTGCCTTCGGTACGTTCTATAAATAATTGTATTGCTTTTATATCCCCCTTTGTGGCGAGTTCTATAAGTTTTTCTGCAATCAATTCTTTATGAGTTTTGCCGTTTGGTGTTATCTCCTCTGCTATCTCATCTAACAATTTAGTGAGTAATTGCTTGTTTTTGCCTGCCAAATTGCGACGTGCATCAGCTCCCTTTTTGAACGGTACTAAGTTTTTTATGCTTTCTTTGTTTACCATAAATTTAGTGTGAAATTGTGTGAAATTTATAAATTAAAAACTTAGTATTTTAATAACTTTTGTAACTAAAATACTAAGTAACTTTTGCAACTAAAAAACTAAGTTTTATATTTTGCGGTCGCTCTGCCTGCTTTTATTTTGGCTAACAACTTGGCTAATCTTTCAATATATTCTCGGATTTTTGGCGTTCTTTTCAGCATGAAATTAAGATTAAAATTAGTGGAAATTTTGAAAACTATTTCTTAAACTTTGTGGTAGCATGAGGTACTATGTAATACAAGGTAATTTGTAATACTTATTTCTAAAACACTTTTTCTATTCTGAAAACAATAAAAAAAGTGTTTATAGAGTGCACAAACTACATTAATTGCATAAAACTACATTGAAAAACAAAAATCAGAAGGCACAATTTGCAATATATACGGGCGTTCCTTGTGCTACTCTATTGCCTATCAATACTTTATGCTTTTTTTCAAGTCTTTCTCTAAAATTTCCACGTTGCAAAGGTTTTCCGCCTATGTCATTACAGAAAACACGATACTCAGTATATACCTCTTGCAATATTTTAAACTCGGTGGCGTGTGGCTTGTATGCTTTCTCCTCTAAAAATGTGTGAACGGTGTCCGAACTGTTTTTGTAATCCTGAACGGTCTGCAAAACTTTTTCGCTTTTTGTAAAATTCCTATTTGAAAGAAGTCGCTGTAATCCTTCCAATACCCAATTAAAAACACCGCTCAATTCAGTACCAATAATTTTACTTGGCAAGTCCACGTCTTTTTCATGCTCTTGTATTTCCACATCAAAAGGAATAATTAGCAACCTTCTAAAATACGCCTCATTCTGCTCAATGTCTTTTGGCATACCATTAGAATTTAGTATCATCTTACATTGGTTTCTGAATGTAAACGGTTCGCCATAAGGCATCCTCGCCTCAATGTCTTCGCATGATACCAACTTTTTGAAAATATCAAAATCTTGTATTTCTTTAAATTCACTCGCATAGTTCAATAAGAATTTAGGCAGGTTCGCCAAGTAATACTGGTTCGTTTGCCCTGTCAATGATTTGATGGAATAATTTGCGGTGTTGTTGCTACCTACCAACGCATTAATTACTTCATAAAAAACGGACTTACCATTACTACCTCCGCCAAGTAAAAACAAGGCTTTTTCTAACTTCAAATTCTTTGTGAAAACATACCCTACGAACTCCGCCAAAATATGCTGTAATGATTTGTCGGGCAAAACCTTATCTAAGTAGCTTTGAAATATCGGTGCTGTGGCGGTGGGTTCGAACTCAAAAGGCAAAATATAAGTAAGGAAATCGTCTGCTTGAAAATCTCTCAATATCGTTTTCTTTTGGCTAATCTCAAAAGTTCCATTCATTAGGTTAATAAGTACCGTATCGGTATTAATGTCAGGCGTTGGAAGGTAGGCAATAGATAGAAATTGCTTAAAAAGTTTATCCGCAAAATCAGCGTCTTTTGCTGTAATAATAGGTACGCCTAATTTCTCACTACATTTTTGAAGGAAGTATGAAAAATCGTTTTTGTCTATCACTTGCCAATACTTACCCGTAAAAATGTAAATATTATTATACTTGGTGCATAAGTTCCAATTTTGGACTTTCGCCAAGTTTAAAATCTCCTCAATACTAAGAACCTTGTAATCCTTCTCTCTCAAATTTCGCTCAGGCTTTTTTACACCTTCTTTTTCAATGAATTTTATGTCTGCCAAGTTGTAAAAATTTACCTTTGTAACCTTATCTAAGAATTGTAAAAGCAACGGATTAAGTTTTGCGAAAACCTCTTTTTGTGTTTCTGGTCTTCTTTGCGTTTCCTTCTTTGGTTTGGTTTCCGTGTATGGCAGGCTGTTATGTTTATCTTGGTGGGTGCTATATACGCTCTTTACAACTTGGTTTATTTCGTCTGCAGTAAAGGTTTCGCTTGCGTACCTACTTAGGCTCTCACTTAGGCAGGTTTCAAAGTTTACACCTTTTTCATTTGCGTACCATGCCAATCGATTTATAAAATTATTCCGATTGCCCTGTGCAAATATTTCGCTTTTTTCAATTTGTTCTATGCACCAAGTAAAAGCTGTGGGCTGTGATGGTGCTTGAGTCGGTTCGGTTTTCGCTAAATTCTTATAAGGTTTTTGCAATTCTGCAAAAACCTTAGTAGTTTCTTCTCCTTTGGTAGGTTGCTCAATTAATTGCACCGACTCAGGCAAAACAAAAGGATTTGCTTGTTCATTAATGAAAAGGTTTTCATCATGAGGCAAAAAACAAAGCCTATCAACGTTTTTGCAAGACTTATCTATCTGCAAATTGTAAGTATAAAAGTAGTATTTTTCAAGTTCTATAAAATATTGCAAGTGTGTAGTTTCGTCTTTACAGCTCTCTAAATTTACCAATATTTTTACACCGTTTCCGCTCGGAGATACGAAAGAAACAAAGGTATATTTATCTGCTTGTAATACCTTGTTTACGCTTTCAAATTCATTTGTAGGCAGTTTGTCAATGTCGATACATATTATACCCGTGTGGACTTGCAGGTTCTTTTTTGCCCTACTTGGTGCGAAAGTGCCTGACCAAGTAACACATGAAAAGTTTTTCTTTTTGTAGTTGCTCGCCTGTTCTCCTTCCAACTCTCGAAGTGTGTCGGTGGTGGCTTTATACTTTGTGCTTTTTATCCGCTCAATAATATCTGCAAAAGGAAAACCGCCTGTGCCTGTGCTGTCCATTGCGTTCTTATATTCCGATACATTAGTGCCATTGGTAAGAAGTTCTAAGATGGAAATTTGCCCGATTCCGTGCCTACCTTTTGAGAAATACAAGGTGCTGTTGTCGTTGGAAAAACCCGCTGTTATTGCTGTGCCTTCAAAGGTAATTTCTTTTGTAGGCGTAAATGTATCAATGATACTTTGTAGGTTTCTGAATAAATACTCGCTCCTAAGAAACCTTACTATACTTTCAATGTTTGCTATTTCCTTCATATTTTTATGAATTTATAGCCTAAAAACCTTTACAATCCAAACAAAATACTTACCTTTGTCTTGGTGAAAAATACAAAGATAAGTCCCTGCCTGAACTGCTTTAAAGTTGTTCAGGCTTATTTTTTGGTTTTTTTGTTGTTAAATTTTGGAGAAGATGAAAGGAATCTTTGAAACTCTGTTTTTTCTACAAAAACTCTATTGCCCGTGGCGACCGTTCTTAACTCTCCCGTTTTCCTTTTGAAGTATAAACCTTGCTCAGTGATATTAAGCATTTTAGCAACCTCTTTCAAGCTAATTAGTTCGGGTAAGTCGCTTGTTTTTGACGTCGCTTGTTGGCTTGTAAGCATTGTTTTTAACTCCTCAATACTTGCTTTTAATTCTAAAAATTCTTTCGTTAAATCCATTTTAGTTAAGGATTTTAAAAGTAAAAATTTGCACCGTTCGGGGTGCGTCTGCGGGTTACTTTGGTAGGCTCTCATTTCACTTCTAAAAATATATATAGAAAAATGTTTTATATTATATATATTTTACGATTTTTGTAAAATGAAAACCTCAAAATCTATTGCCATAAGACAATAGAAAAAAACAGTTAGGAAAAACTTTTAAAAAAGGCTTTCAAAATTTTCTGCCTAATGAGTTCCCGCTCGTTAGGTTTCTTTTTTTTCTGCCTTACCTATGCTACAATTCTCTTTTGTAACTTCTCTCTTTATTTCTATGGTGCAAATATATATAAAACTTATATACACTTTACAAAAACATTCACTTTTATTTTTATGTAACTAATTGATTAAGTGTAAAATATCTATAAATATTTTTAGATTAATTACAAATATTTGATACTGTTTAAGTTACTTTTTTTCTCCTTTTTACTCAAATAAATCTTTCATTGTATTTTCTTTATTTTCATCATTATTCTTTATGTATCTCATCACAGTATTTATGCTTTGCCCTGTAATGTCCGCTATTTGAGAGGCTGTTTTTGTTTTTGAAGTCGCATAAGTAATAAAACTCCTGCGGGCGGTGTGTGATGCAAGTAATTTATATTTTGGCATAAATTCAATTTCCTTTTTACCCTGCTTATAAGTCATCACCTCAATAGGTTCATTAATGCCTGCCATCTCCCCTATTGTACGAATATAAATATTTTGTAATGTTAGTGAGTATGCTACGGGAGCGAACTCAAAATTATACTTAGTAGCTATTTCTATGGCGTTCTTTGGTAGTGGTATCTCTATTTTCTTAGAAGTCTTTTGATTGAACATTGATAGATATAAGATGCCTTTTTTGTCTTTAAAATGGTCTTTATGTATGTTCAAAAGGTCTGAATATCTTATGCTTGTATAGAATTGGAATAAAAATAAATCTCTCGCAATAGTCAAATTTGAGGGTAATTGAACGGCTTTTATTTGCTCTATTTCTGTGATGCTCAACGCTATTTGTGTAGTAGATACCTTCTTTGGCTTAAAGTCCAAATAGGTTTTATCTGTAGGTATATTTTGGCTTGTAATCCAATGTAGAACAGTCTTAATTAGCTTTGTGAAGTTTACCATTGAATTGGTTTCGTACGCTTTGGCATACAAAAACGCTTGCAATCCTTCAAAGAAAACTTTGCCCATCTGCTCAGGCATAATTTTCTTTTTAAATTCCTTCTCTTCATACTCTTCAAAAATATTGATAGTGGCTCGGTACTGCCTGAGAGTGCTACTTGTTTTTGCCTTACCATCATTATCTTTTTTTAGGTAGTCCTCAAAATATTCAATGAATGTTTTTTTGGCGTTTTTTTTCTCTTTTGACTTCCTTAATCCTGCTTTTAAAATTTCGCTTGTAATGGCAGTTCGTACCTGTTCGGGGGTGGCTCTTTTAAGTTCAGCCTGTACCGTACCAAGTAATCTAATGGCACTCTCAAAAACACGTGAATAGCTTGCAAGTACGCCATTGAGAGAAACACTTTGTTTATTAGATTTCCTTACCCGTTGCTCTTCTTTATTCCAATCTTGTAATAGTACCGTTACACCTGTGCCAAAATTTATGAATTTTTGTTTGTGGAATATCTGCCAAACTACTAATATTTGGTTCGTGTTTTTGTTTGGTTTACCCTGCAAAACGAATTTTTGTGTCATGTTCCAATGTAGTTTTATGTAATTAATGTAGTTTGTGAAGTCTAATAAAACATTTTTTACTGTTTTCAGAATCCGATACAATAATAATACATTGAAAATATATTATAAAGTAATTCGTTAATAAAATAAAAAAACCGTATTTTTGCAGTATTGAGAGGGTAAATTTATAAAGTGAGTGCAAAGTTTGTAAAAACAGGTAATTTATGAATACAAACGTCCAATCTGATTTGCTCCAAACAACGGTAGGTAATAAAAGGGGCTATGCTATAACAAAAAACTTTGAATCCTTTGTATGCCAATCCTGCTGCCATTCCTATCATATTTTGCTCTGCTACTCCTGCATTAATAAACCTATCAGGGATAATATTGCGCAAGTTTTCCAAGGCGTTATATCCCAAATCACCTGTAACAAATATAATTTTTTCGTCCCGTAAAACAACTTCTTGTATTTTTTTAGAAAATAGATTACGCATTTTTTAGCTTATTTTTGGTGATTGACTTCTTCTAAAGCGGACTGGTATTGCTCATCATTCATAGGTAAATAATGCCAATCTATCGTATTTTCCATATAGCTCACTCCTTTGCCCTTGATAGTATTGGCAATAATGACACTTGGTTTCTTATTTTGATGACTTTTGATGTGCTGGATAGTATTCCTGATTTGGGCTACATCATGTCCACCTATTTCATATACTTCAAACCCAATTGCTGCCCATACTTTTGGATTGGCAGTATCTCCCAACACGTCTTGTAAATAGCCAAAACCCTGCACACGATTTTTATCAATCATTACAATTAAGTTATCTAATTGATTTTTAACAGCAAAGTGCATCGCCTCCCAAGTAGTACCTTCGTTTGTTTCGCCATCAGACATGAGTACGTAGCAAAAATCATTGCTTTTTAGTATTTTATTTGCTTTTGCTATGCCTGCCGCAATAGGTAAGCCATGCCCTAAAGAGCCTAAAGCAAAAGGAATATTTTTAAACTTATTGGCAGAAGGGTGCGCAGAAAGGCGTGTGCCGTCTGTGTAAAAAGTGAGCATTTCCTCATCACTAATTTCACC
>JFJP01040219.1_pt1 | contig 11633 bp, 10 predicted proteins | sample 431651 | NCBI WGS metagenome assembly JFJP01 (sample SAMN02602958, study PRJNA72255) | Microbial mat metagenome, whole genome shotgun sequencing project. | biome: fresh water; feature: sink hole; material: water; isolation source: purple microbial (photo- and chemosynthetic) mats found in... | reverse complement strand
AAAACTTCTTACCTCACACCTCACTCCTCACTCCTCACTCCTCACACCTCACACCTCACTCCTCACTCCTCATTTATTCACCTTCGCCCAGGTGTCCTTCAACGATACCGTGCGGTTAAAGACCAGTGTCCCCTCTTTTGAATCGTAGTCCACACAGAAATACCCAAGTCGCTGAAACTGAAACTTATCCAATGGCTTAGAAGATGCCAGTGAGGGTTCAACCTTGCAGCCGGTCAGGATCTTAAGGGAATCAGGATTTAGGAAATTTCTGTAATCATCATCCTTTTGTCCGGCCGGATCTTCATGATCAAACAACCTGTCATACAGTCTTACCTCTGCATCAACAGCATGCTGAGCCGATACCCAGTGGAGTGTACCTTTTACCTTCTTATCTGATAAGGCGCCACCGCTCCTCGTATCTGCATCGTAGGTGCAATATACTTCTTCGATGGCTCCGGTATTGTCATTTTTCCTAAACCCTTCGCACTTAATAATATAGGCACCCTTTAATCTAACCTCCATACCTGGTGCCAGACGGAAAAATTTATTCGGAGGATTCTCCATAAAGTCATCCTGTTCAATATATACTTCGCGGGAGAACGGAACCATCCTTTTTCCCATGGTTTCATCCTCGGGATTGTTTATAAGTTCAACTTCCTCAACCTTCCCTTCAGGATAGTTTGATATTATGATTTTCAGTGGATTCAGTACGCCGAAAACGCGAGGGGTTCTAATGTTCAGATCTTCACGCACTGCATGTTCAAGAAGGGAAACATCATTTATTGCCTCTACTTTTGTGTAACCAATAAGATCTACAAATCGCTTAATTGATTCCGGAGTGTAGCCGCGTCTTCGGAGACCGCAGAGTGTTGGCATCCTGGGATCATCCCAACCGCTGACTTTCCCTTCCTTTACGAGTTCAAGTAACTTTCTCTTGCTCATCATCGTATAAGTAAGATTAAGCCTGTTGAATTCGATCTGCCTGGGCCTGTAGTCAGATGTTTTAAGCTGATCGACAAACCAATCATATAATGGTCTGTGTACTTCAAATTCAAGTGTACACAATGAATGTGTTATCCCTTCAAAGTAATCACTCTGTCCATGAGCAAAGTCATACATCGGGTATACATTCCATGCATTTCCTGTGCGGTGATGCGGCGATTTAATTATCCTGTAAATTATCGGATCGCGCATATGCATGTTTGGGGAGGTCATATCGACTTTTGCCCTTAGTACGCGGCTTCCTTCTTCAAACTCTCCTCTGTTCATCCCTGAGAAGAGTCTGAGGTTTTCATTAACCGGTCTATTCCTGTACGGACTTTCAGTACCTGGTTGTGTCGGAGTACCTTTCTGGGAGGAGATAAGATCGGCAGGCTGATCGTCAACATAAGCCAGACCTCTGTTTATAAGCTCGTTGGCAAAATCAAACAACTTGCCAAAATAGTCGGAGGCATAAAATTCTCTGTCTTCCCAGTCAAACCCTAACCAGTGAATATCTTCCTTTATTGAGTCGATATATTCGACTTCTTCTTTAACCGGATTGGTATCGTCGAACCTCAGGTTGCATTTTCCGCCGTATTTTTGTGCCATACCAAAATCGAGGCATATTGCCTTTGCGTGGCCAATATGAAGATAGCCATTTGGTTCAGGGGGAAAACGGGTCACAATCTTCCCGCTATTTTTACCGGCCTTAATATCTTCAATTATAAACTGTTCAATGAAACTTATTGAGGGTTTTGATTCTTCTTTTTCCCTTATGTTCTCGTTACTCATCCGTTTTTATATTTGGAATACAAAAATAGGATGAATTTGAGTTATTAACAAGGGCAATTTTCGATATGCTTTTTTTACCACAAAGGACTCAAAGGCACTCTGATCGCCTGTCATCATTTTTTCTTCAGTTTCCATAATAATGTTTACTTTTATGTTTAATGTAATATTGAAAATCCAAATATTAAATTGCATTAAAATGGGACTCATTCAGATCGAAAACATGGAGTTTTACTCCTTTCACGGGCACTTCAAGGAGGAAAGGATTGTAGGGAACAAGTTTATAGTTGACCTTACAATCGAGACTGATATGAAAAAACCTGCAGAGAGTGACAATCTTAAAGATGCAGTTAACTACCAGCGTGTTTATGATATTGTAAAGCAGCAGATGGAAATGAAATCTCATCTCCTCGAACATATTGCAGGACGGATTCTCGATGCAGTTTATGCTGAGATGGAAGGTATTACAAAGGCTACGGTAAAGGTTTCAAAGATGAATCCTCCGATGGGAGGCAAGATAGGTTCCGTAAGTGTAGTGATAACGAAATAAGTACTGTTAAAGAAATAACAGTACAGAAGAGACAAGTGTTGTGATAATTACAAAATACCTGTAGACACTTTCAGAAAACAGATTTACTATTTTTATTCCGAGAAAAATCCCAAGAGCAATAAATGGAATAGAAATTAATCCCGGAATCAGAGAAACGAGTGAGATATTTTTCCAGACAATAGCCTGCAGAGGCAGTTTTCCCGTATTCATTATAAAGTATAACCAGGCACTAGTTCCGATAAACTCCTTTTTCGGAAGTCTCATTGCAAGAAAGTAAAGAGTAAAAACCGGTCCGGCCGAATTGCCGATCATAGTGGCAAACCCTCCTGCCAGTCCCATCCCAGAACCAAAAATCATATTGTGAGGAATTACCTCCGACTCTTTCTTCCAGAGGTCATTCAAAACCATAAGAATGAGCATAATCCAGACAACTGAAAGCATTACAATCCTGAACTGGCTGTCATTGATACTGTTCCCTACAAACAGAGCAATCCCAATACCTGCTGCCACCCATGGCAGTATTTTCACAATATGTTTCCAAACTGCGTGTCTGTGCCAGTAGGTTACTGCCATAATATCGGCAGCAATAAGCATAGGCAGGATCACTCCGGTCGATTCCTTTGCCCCGAATATCAAAGCCATAACAGGAATAATAGCCAGTCCCAGACCGCTCAGTCCGGCTTTTGCCATTCCCAGAAGGATTGCCACAAGCAGAAAAAGTACCAGGAAACCGGGTGTGAGATCGGGGTGGATTGAAAGGAGTGATAAATGCATTCTGATATTTAAGAGTCAGCAAATATATAAAAACAAAAAATCCCCGGCACTTCGTGCTTCAGGGATTTTGTTGAGGTCGGTGGCGGATTCGAACCGCCGTAAACGGTTTTGCAGACCGCTACCTAGCCACTCGGTTAACCGACCGTGTACGCCGTAGCTTTAGCTAAGGCGTGCCATATTCGGACTGCAAAAATAATAAAAAATGTAATATTTTTAGTTCTAATGCTGAAACTACTCTTTAATTTAATACATTTTTAAATTTCCATTTCCTTAAAGCTCTGAAAGACAATAAAATAAATATTATTAATAATGCTGTAACAAGGATTGAGATCCAGACAGGGACCAGCGAGGATGCATAAACAATGCCGGATAGTATTACCATGAGTATCATACTTAGTATAGCTGTTATTGTATTTGATCCTTTTCTCTGCATCTCGCGGGGCTGAGTAAACGGCAAATCCATTTTCTGAAGGATTATCATAACCAGTGAAAGCAATATTATTCCGCATCCGCTCAGAAGTATCTGAGGTATAAATTTAACACCCCAGAACCAGAGCGAAATAGCTCCAACAGTAATAAAAAGAGGTGCAAAGAATCGCATAAACATTGATTTCACAGCCCCTGTCAGAATATGTCCGTGATCTTTAACCGGCAAGGCACGATATATCCAGGATGCTTCCGGGGAGTCTGTATATGGCAGCTGAAGTACTGCCACACTGCCTGTAAAACCAAAGAGTATAAAGAAAAAGGACTTAGCAAATTCTCCTGTTTCTTGTATTGAAGCAGATGGATCCTTAAGGTCAGGTTTCAGAATAAGTACTGCAAATACAGCTAGCATACCGAACTGCGGATAGACTGCTTCCTTAAACTTCCTGTCTCTTTTTGTTGAAGACACTACCATCTTCCATGCAGCTCTCTCAACGGCTGAGACACAGAAGAAACTGATAAGTGTATCTTTAAATTTTCTTTTTTCGGTTTTTTCGTTAACCGGTGCTGCAGATTCTGTTGATCCTTCACCCAGTATTACATCAAAGCCTTTTGACAGGAACCGGATAAGAATAAATGCCCCGGCAGCCGGAACAATTACGGCCAAAATGGAAAGAATTATTTCAGGTGTGGAAATATCAGACACCTGGCTCAGCTTAACAAAAGCGGCTAACCAGGCCGGCGGAAAAAGATACACAAGACCATGGATTGAAAGAGTAGCACTTTTAATCGCCTCTTCATCAATTAGTCGTGGTACAAGCTGATAACCGGCAAAGATAAGAACTGCAAAACCTATCTGAAGATATGTAAGGATGTCCTTAAACCGTTCAGGATTAACTATTTTAGATATGAGAAGGTATAAAAATGTTGTGAATGCCAGTGTTATCCATGTGCCAAAGCCTACTGCAATAAAATACAACAAGACAGCAGTTGTATTGTACTTAATTGCAACAATTACTCCTGTAGCAAGCGATAAACCGAGAGCTATATATCCCATATAGAATTGTACATGAGTCAGTCGCAGCAAAAGAAGTGTGCGATGACTGACTGGCCTGGGCAGGAGTATCAGGTTATCGCGGTGATCAAATAATACAGTAGTGAACTCAGTTATAAGCGTCATGGCAAGCATAACCATTATTACAGTAAAGAACAATGTCAGACTCAGCATCAGATCTGCAACTGCCAGAGTGATGAGACCTATAATGAGTCCGAATGCAGCAAAAATGAAGAATTGTGCACCAAACGACTGTCTCTTCCTGCCCGAAGTCTGAAATGCAGAAGATCCGCTGCGAATATCAAGTGTTAATTTTGTACGCAGCAGGGTTTGAAACTGTGAGAAATTAACTCCAAGCCACCCGATGGGAGTCTTCAGGATCCTTACAAGAAACATTGCAAATGCTATCATGCTAATTCTTGTTTAAAGTATCAAACAAGGCTTCAGTATTGACCTCACTATCCTCTCTTCCTGTTAATTGAGCAAAGAGCATTTCAAGGGTACCAGCCTTTTCAGTCTTAAGTTCATCAAATGTCCCGTCTGCAACAACTATCCCATTATTTATAAGTATAATGCGGTCGGAGATCTTTTCAACAACATCCATCAGATGGGAGCTATAAAAAATTGTCTTACCTTCCTTTGCCAGCTTAATAAGAAGCTCTTTTACAAGTATTACTGAGTTGGCATCAAGTCCGGAGAGTGGCTCATCCAGAAAAAGGATATCAGGATTATTAATTATTCCTGAAGTGATAAGTATTTTCTGCTTCATCCCTTTGGAGAAGGTATCCATTCTCTGATCCCCATGTTTTGACATTCCGAAGAAGGAAAGAAGGTTAGCTGATCTTGTTTCAATTGTTTTATTATCCAGTCCGTAAAGAGCACCAATGAATGAGAGGTACTCATTTGGCGTCAAGAGATCATAAAGTGCCCCGGTTTCAGGTACATAACCAATATGTTTTTTTATCTCTAGAGTATCATTTTTAAGATTATGACCGAGTATTGTTATTTCCCCTTCAAATTCCGGTATAATACCGCAGAGAATCTTTACAGTGGTACTTTTCCCGGCACCATTCGGACCAATATAGCCGATGATCTGACCGGGAGTAATTTCCATATCAATCCCTTTCAATACCTCATTTGTTGAGGACCCTTTACCATAGGTTTTTTTTAATCCCCTGATAGTGATTATTGATTTTTCCATAGAATAGCATTAAAAGATGAGGCACATATTAATTATCGGATATTACCTATGCAGCAAGGCGTTAATCAAAATTATTTAAAATTATTCAAAAAATGATTGTCGGATAAGAATATTTTATTTCTTCCCTTTTTATAAATCACATCAAATGATACTTTTAGCAACAGGGATTTTTTATTTACATTTGATTCTGTGTAAAAAAGATAAAATATACCTATGAAAGCTTTCATTGTTGTTCTGCATCTTTCGCTGTTAACATTTCTTCCTGGTAATAATACTAAAGCCGCAGACACTTTTCCTGTAAGAGGTTTTTGTATTGCAGCGCCTCAACCCAAAGAGGTTGATGCTTTTGTAAAGTTTATCGATGAAGAACTTGCACCGCGAACTGTAAATACTCTTATTCTGAGGGTTGATTTCAATTACCAGTACACAAGTCATCCTGAATTGAAGGATACAATTGCTCTTTCTAAAGCGGAGGTAAAAAAACTGGTGGAAGTATGCAGAAAGAATAACATCCGCATCATCCCGCAGGTTAACCTTCTGGGACATCAGTCGTGGGCAGGAAGGATTGGGAATCTGTTGAAGGTTTATCCAGAGTTTGATGAGACACCGAATGTAAAGATGCCTGAAAAATATGTCTGGCCGAATGCCGACGGACTATACTGTAAAAGCTATTGCCCGCTGCACCCTGATGTGCATGCTATCGTATTTGACCTGGTTGATGAGATATGTGAGGTATTTGAAACTGATGCATTTCATGCCGGCATGGATGAGGTTTTCTACATTGGAGAACCTCAGTGCCCACGTTGTTCAGGAAGAGATAAGGCTGAACTTTTTGCCGGGGAAGTACGAAAAATAAGAGATCATCTGGCATTAAAAAACCGTAAGCTCTGGATCTGGGGCGACCGTTTGCTCGATGGGAAAACAACCGGAATTGGCGAGTGGGAGGCAAGTTATAACAACACCCACAGGGCTGTAGATATGATTCCTAAAGATGTAATAATTTGCGATTGGCACTATGAGCGTCCCGATCAGACACCTGTATATTTCGCAATGAAGGGATTAAGTGTTGTTACCTGTCCATGGCGTATGCCGGGGAATGCTGTTCTGCAGGCTCAGGATATGGTCCGCTGGCGTAAGTACGCTACTCCGGAAATGAAGGACCGGTACATGGGAATGGTTCAGACCGTTTGGTCTGGTGCCGGACAGTTCATGGATAGCTACTATGGCAAAAGACCGGATAGTGATGAAAACTCTCCGGTTAAATGCTTCAAAGCTTTGTTTTCTGAAATTAAGAATCTTTCAAGCTCAGACAAAGAGAAGAAGTAAACCACGGAGTTGAACTGAGTTGACACGGAGTTTCACTGTTTTACTCCGTGATACTCCGTGTAACTCTGTGGTTAAATTTCTTCTACTGAATTATTTTAGCCTCTTCCAGCATAATCGGATAAGTGTATCCGTAGCCAAAATCTTTGTCGAGAGCAACTTTCCCTTCTATTGTAACAATGCTTCCGGTCTCAGGTATTACATCAGAGGTAATGGTAAGGTCGAATTCTCCTTCGTAAATTGTACCGTCCTGGAGGTGAATCCAGTTTTTACCCATGATCTCCGGATTGACTTTTGTAACTTTCCCTTTTACCTTAACTGTTTTGCCTGAGTATTCTTTTTTGTTTTCAAAAAGTTCAGCAATGGTTATTCCTCCCTCTGCTTTTTCAATAGTCAGCTCCTCTTTACCTGCTTTTGCTACTTCCATATGTGCTGCACCTGAAGCAGGGGTAGCCTGATTCATTCCCATTCCCTGTTGTTCTGATGCTTCAGGTTTAGCTAAAGGTCCTCTGCATGAGGCTGATAATAAGAATAATACGCCGGTAATAAATAGTATTTTTTTCACGATTATAAATTTAAAATATTTGAATGTCAAAGATAACAGTATTTTGGGTTTCACTCAAAGAGATCATGTATATCACTATTTGTATGTGCGTGTCATTGAAGATGGAATAGCAATGACAAAGTTTGCAATGTTATTGTTTTCCTTATCCATCTTCTCTATATCATCCTGTTGCACAGTTTCAAGGGTAGCAATCTTTAATCCGGGATTGAATTTATTAATATACCAGATTATTCCTTCAAAATTGCTTGAATGATATGAACCGTTATAATGTATAAAAAGCTTGCCTTTCGACCAGTTTGCAAGAATGAAATGCGCCATCGTTGCATCCTTAACTGCCTGCGCCTTTGGAAAATTTGTGTTGGCATGTGCAGCTGCGCCTCCTCCCATTCCGCCCATTGAGAGCATGTCTTTGTAACATTTCACCTCAGGATCATATGGGAAAGGCATTGGAGCAATATACTTTTTAGCTTCAGCTGAAAGAGCCTCAAGTCCTTCAAATCCGCTTTTATTAACAACTGATGCATACCTGCGCGGCACATTGGTTGCAATAAATGGAAGCTTATTTGATTTTGAAAGATCAACAAGCGGCTTATAATCAGTTTTATAATTCTTCCATAATTTTACTTCTGCCTCAAATTTTGCCGCATCATATACCTCTTTCAGGTATTCATCAAGAAGCAGCTGGTTATCCGCTTCGAACATCTCTGCACCGAGGACAAGATCATTTCCTTTTTTGTCGTATAGACTCTTTGTAACCTCAAGTTCCAGCCAATGCGCTATAGGATCGTCATGCAGTTCTCCGAAAAAGACAATATCAGCTTTAGAGATATCTTTAATCATATCGCCGAAATCAGACCTCTTTCCCTCTCCGGTAAATATTTTATAGGCAGGTTTGTCCTGTGAAAATGATTGTAATGAAAAAATAGTAAATAGCAGTATTGCAGATAATTTCATGTTAAAATCTTTTAATTATTAAGGATGTCAAAGGAAGTAACAATATTCTTAATAGCAATGTTCACACAAGAAAAATCCAGGAACCACAAACCTGCCGGCAGGCAGGCAGGGGGCACAAAGTAAATACACAAAGGTCACAAAGAAATTATCCATCATTCTTCCTTTGTGTTCTTTGAGTATCCTTTGCGTCCTTTGTGGTTAAAAGAGATCTTTATACAGCTCTACCTGAAATAGTAAAGACTACTATTTTAAACCAAACCGGTAACTGAATTTTACAAGAAAGACATTATGAGGTTTATTGTCACCTGCATCGAAGAGATCTCCCAGGTCGTTAAAAAGATCAAGATTACCTGAACTATTATAACTGCTTCTGGTCTGACTCCATACAACATATACAGATGAGCCGGGGTTGTACTCCCATCTAACAACAAGGTTTGACAGGAATTCCTGAACATTAAAATCCCTTTTCCCAAAGCTGTACTCTTTTGTGCCATCGATATTCTCATCTATTTCGTATGTGTCTCCATTGAGCTTGATCTGGCCTGGTGAGTATGTCCAGAAACGATCGGTATATTTTTCGGCCATTGGCTGAATAATATACTTGTGGTCGTAATAGCTTCCTGTGGCTACAAATGGCTGGCCCCAGTACTGGAAAGTTAAATTGGGACTAAGGTTAAGGTTTACCCGGAATGAAGTGTTTATAGTCTTTCTGTCTATGCCGGCAAAAATATATCTATCTCTTCCATTATAAGTAACACGTGAAACATATTGGAGATCTGAGTAAGATTTGCTGAACCCCGGACTGACTGTCACAGAAAGGTAATCTGTTGGTTTATAGGTTACATCAACACCGGTATTAAAGTTTCTTGAACTGTTTTCTCTTCCCTGTGAACCGTTTGTATAGACTTCAAAAACAAGTTTTTTACGATTATCAGTGGAAAAGCCTAATCTGGCGTTGGTACTGCCCTGTGTTTTCATCATCGGACCTCCTCGAAGCATGCTTGTTGAGAGGCCTGAAGTATTGAAGTTACCGCCTGTCCATATGTTCCAATAGTTCTTAAGACCCATTGAAGCATTCCACTCGAATCCTCCTCCGGTCCAGTCGCCGCCAAAATTATTCACAGTGTAAAAATCTGCATTCAGGTTATACCTGCGGTAAATGCCTTTAGGCTCCCATTGGTTATAACCGGCCCATAGAACAGACAGCACCTGATCGGCCTCGCGTATATAGCCCAGGTCGTTTGTTTCAAAACCCGGGGTTTTCCAGATAGTGGCACTCATAAAGTTCCAGTGGCCATTTAGTTTCATGATCTGTAACCTTCCTCCGGATCCTGCCAGTGATGTCCTGTTGGTATCAAGCACAGTATAATTATTGTCAGGTCTCTGGAAGTAGCGGGCAGAAGACTTCTGGGTGTTTAAAATAACATTTTTTGAGCCTTCAACAAGGCTGAAAGCTGTATTTACGTTAACCATCCAGCTCTTCTCTTTGAAGTACTGTGTGAAGTCAACTCCTCCTGTGTATGCAGCCTTATGCATATAATCGTCAAGGTTCGCATCGAGGTCCCTGTTTGTACTTGTAAAAATTCCTCCGATTATTGTATTTCCTTCTTTTATATCTTTTTGAATACGACCGACCATATAATTGGTCAGAGGCTCTACTGTCTGGTAAGTTCTGCCTCCAACAGTATCTATTTCAGCTCTCTCTTCAGCTGTCATTGCTTCAACAAATCCAATTGACAATCCGTTTTTTGTTTTACCTGTCAGTTTAGCTGCTCCCAATATTGTTGTATTTGTAGGTACATCGGCATTCCATCCATCATTCAGGGCGGGATAGCCCTGAGGTTGGCGGCCTATCCTTCTGGAATAGAACAGATTATCATTACCAACACCTCCATCGCCAATACCTAATCCAAAATTTGTAATATTATTTCCCTCAATAAAGAACGGGCGTTTCTCCCTGAAAAATGTCTCATATGCGGATAGGTTTACTTCTGAAGGGTCTGCTTCAACCTGCCCAAAATCGGGATTGATAGTCAGGTCCATGGTCATATTGTTTGTCACCCCGATTTTCGCATCAATACCACCGTTTAATGCAGAGAGATTACCCTTTGAAAGGAATGGATTTTCAGGCACGGATTTAAAAGTTTCGGTCTTTGCAACTCCGTAAGGGGTAACATCAAAGATTTTTCTGGGTTTTATCTGTTCCAGTCCTGTTAACTCTCCAAAAAGATGTATAAGTCCGGGGGCATCTTTTGGAATATGCTGCCAGAAAGATGTCTCATTTTTCCTGTAAAAAATTCTGGCTATTTCAAGTCCCCAGGTATCACCGGAATTCTTTTCAAACCTGACCTGGCTGAATGGTATTTTCATTTCAGCTATCCACCCTTCATTGTTAATAGATGTTTTTACCCACCAGTTCGGATCCCAGGAGGAATCTTCGTTTTGACCATCATCTGAGAACATCTGGTCGTATTTAACACCAGAGGAACTCACTCCGAAAAGAAATCCAGTACGGAGATCATGAAAGCTGTCAAGAATTATTCCTACAAGGTCACCATCTACCTGATCTCGTCTTGTTAAACGATTAACTATGCTATCCGGACTTGTGTCGAATGCTTTAATGGCAACATAAAGGTTGTCTTCATCGAAAAGAACAGTGAACTCAGTTCTTTGAGAGGCTTTTCTGCCATTATAGGGTTCGTGCTGGGTAAAGTCGTCAGCCCAGTTACCAGTCTTCCATTCGGCTTCATCAAGAAGTCCGTTGATAACAGGTGCATTTGTAATCCGGGTTGCTTTAAACTGCTTCTTTTCCAGTGTCTGTCCAATTACACCCGGGATAAGCAAAAAAAGAATAAATCCGGAAATAAGAATTCTTTTCATTTAAGGCTTGACTAATGTGTTTTTACGGATAATGACGGATAAACAAGGTAAATGATGCAAAAAAGCAATATTATTTTTACCTTTTCTCTTTAAATGACATAACAGAACACTGTATAAAGACAGTTGATCAGGCCAG
>JFJP01021709.1_pt1 | contig 11633 bp, 12 predicted proteins | sample 431651 | NCBI WGS metagenome assembly JFJP01 (sample SAMN02602958, study PRJNA72255) | Microbial mat metagenome, whole genome shotgun sequencing project. | biome: fresh water; feature: sink hole; material: water; isolation source: purple microbial (photo- and chemosynthetic) mats found in... | reverse complement strand
TCTTGGAATGGTGCAACCGACTCTTGGAATGGTGAGACCGACTCTTGGAATGGTGAGACCGCTATTTGGCACTGTGTGATCGCACATAAAAAACGTGCAAGTATAAGAATTGTTTGTGTAATCGTGTCGCCAATAGCAATGAATATCACCTGTTCTTGTTTTCATTGAAACGAAAACGTGTTATCTGGGCGATCAGTTCTACAGGAATCGGTTGGTCGTGAGGAAACTGCACCGATCCCTTACCACTTTTATAGGGTCGCAGTTCTTCTGCGAAATGTGCAATACCCGAAGGTGCGGGATAAAATCCAATGTGTTTTTCATACCCGGCAAAGTGAACAAGATTCCCGTTGAAGTAAAATGTGGGCATTGCATAGGAAATCTTTTCTGATGCATTTGGAGCAGCGGAGTGAATAGTTGCCCGCATCAGCGCGAGACGTGCCTGAATATGTGGGGGGAATTGTGCAATATAGTGTTCTATTTCATTCATTAAAACCTCAATTTGAAGAATAGGAAAATACAACATGACAATCCTCTGCAGTTGTTGGGGCACGGCAGTTCTGTATTCGGTTGAACAACTTTTATGGTGAAAGTAACAACTCTAAGAGTGCTAATAGATTTAGTCTTCAAATCCAAAATGACCCGTTCAGAATGAGGTAGATTAGGAAGGTAAAGTTCAACAAAGGTGCGGTACTATGAAAGTCGTTGTAATCCTTGTTCCCCTGATTCATCTCCTTTTTTTGCTCTTTTCAAAGGTAAGTGGTGACATTGTTATCAACCCTGAAACCTTTGCCGTACAGGGAAATTCATTGTTTTCAGAAGTGAAACCAGGTACGTTTACGGTGCTAACAGAAAAATCTGGTAGTGGCGATGGTATTGAACGGGTCGTCTTGAGAAAGTCCGTTGGGCAAGCGGTGGCTATTGATCTTCTTATAACCGCACTTTTAATTGCTCTTTTCTCAATTGTGGCAGAACGAAAAAAAAACATGAGTGCCGAAGCACCGGTATTTGTTCCGTACGAACAGTGTGAAATCGAACACTCGCCGCAAAAGACCGCCCGGTCTGATTTTGAACGATTACAACAATTTATCGCTGTGGAATACAAAAACAGCGCCATTTCATTAGAGTTTGTCGAGTCTTCGCTTAACCTTCCTCAACACCGCATTCGTTCATTGCTTCGCGAAACACTTCAGGTGAATTTCAAGCAATACGTCACCGAGTTGCGCATGGCCGAAGCAAAGCGGCTTCTTGCAACAGCAGACTATAAGATTCAGGATGTGGCTCAGGCTGTGGGGTATCTGCACACAACTACCTTTAATCATGTATTTAAGGAGGTAACGGGAAATACTCCCCGCTCGTACCGTGTCTACGCTACTCGTGGGCTTGGCGGGCTTCCTGTTCAGTTGGACAGCCGGATGAGCATGGCGGTATAAAAAAGGGGAATCGTCATACGGCGATTCCCCTAGGGCATATAGTACATGCATTCTTATCGAGGCAGTGCTATACCGAAAACCAATTTCGCATAGAACGAACTGGTTGATACTTCCGGCGCAAAATCAACACCGCTCCAGTCGCGTTTCCAATTCGATGGATTGGTAAGGTCAAAGCGATAACCTGCGCGGAACCCGATCGAAGGCGCAAAACCATCCCGTTTTTTCCGAAGGTCAAATCCAACTCCAGCGTGAAGGTTAGACGTGATTCGGTGGAGTATTTGATCTTCCGGAGCAATCCCTGATCCGATGGCATCGAAGGCAATACCTTGGTAGCTCATTTTGAGAAGAAGAATGCCCACATCGGCACCGACATAGGGGAATAGTGACACCGAAGGAACTTTTACGATATCAAATCCGTAGGTGAGTGCAAGATCGACTCCGGTGAGATCAGTTTTGCGCGTGCGATTGATTGCATTTCTCCACGAATGAACAGTGAGTCCAAAATCTTTTACAATTTTTGTTTTTTGGGAAGTCTGACCAAAGCCAAATTGGACAACACCTCGATCAACGGTGGGATAGCCATAAAGAGCCATGGCACTGTTGAGGTCGGAAAGATCGTAGAGCGATCCCCCAAGAGTAAATCGGAATGTTGAATAGCCTGTTAGTTCCTGTTCATCGCTCTGTTCTTCTGATGTGTCAGTTAGATTTGAATCGATACCCTCCGAAATTGCACTGTCCTCGGAATAATCTTGCTCGACTAAAAGAGAGTCTACCGTCGGCATTGAGTCTTCTGTGGCCGGTTCTTGTGCGTTTAAAATCATTGCGGAAAGGGTAAGGAAAAGTATTCTCTTTTTCATAGTTCCTCTTAAAAAGATGTCAATTTTATTCAGTAAAAATACGTTCTTGCTTCCAGTTCTGTACCGATCTTTCTTTGGGAAGCAGTTGAAAGATTGCGTGGTATCAATCTATTTTGAATCAAAAGGAGATTCTTATGGTTGAAATTACGATTGAACAGCGCAAATTGATTACTTCTTTAATGAGAAAAGGGTATGGTGTTCACCCAGAACGTCAAATCGTTCTAATTGAACCGGCACTTTTTGCTCGGGATAGTGTGAAAGAACAGATTCTTGCTGAAGCTGCGCGATTTGCAGAGGCTGATTTTGTGGTTTTGGGTGGTGGGGATTTCGGATTGCCCGATGATGATAATATCTATTGCCTCAATCATCTTTCTGGTGAAGAAGCGCAGTTCTTGGAATCAATCGCAGATCTGCATCTCACTGACTCTGAAACGGCTGATCCAAATATAATCAGTACGACGATTCAAACTGCCATGGATAAAGAGGGGTATAATCGCACGGGGACAACGTTACTCGCAGTTGAAGAGGGCGATACGTCTTATAAAATTCATCTTCGCTGTCCCGAAGGTCAGTAGCCTAATTATTTGTCGCAAATGCAAAAGCCGAAAGAGTATCTCTTTCGGCATTTTGTTTTTACTCGCATTCGTTAGGTAATTCGCTTGAGGTGGAAAAGAAATCCCATCGATCTTGAACGGCTGTGTTGAATAGAACCACCATTTCCCCTTTGGGCGTTCGTTCCTTGTAGTGTGCAAGCAGTGATTCAGGCGTACCCCGAAGTGCTTCTTCGAATAGTTTGGTCAGTTCCCGGCAGAGAACCATGGGGACTCCCGGAAGAACTTGTTTCATCTCTTCGAGTACCTTGAGAATGCGGTGTGGCGATTCATAAAAAATGATTGTGCGCTTTTCCTGTTTCATCTCTTCAAAAAAACGGAGCCGTTTGGCGCTTTTCGGAGGAAGGAAGTTTTCGAACACAAATCGTTCTGCCGGAAGGCCACTCATGACGAGAGCGGGCACGAAAGCGGTTGCACCGGGAATCGGAACAACTTTTATCCCATTTCGAATTGCTTCGCGAACAATATAAAAGGCCGGATCTGCAATGCCGGGAGTTCCCGCATCGGTCACGACGGCAAGGTTTTTGTCATCTTTGAGAAGTTCGATAAATCCAGCAGTGACTCGTTCTTCGTTGTGATCGTGATACGCTTTCATGGGCGTGTCTATTTCAAAATGTTTCAGTAATTTACCGGTGTTTCTCGTGTCTTCAGCCAGAATGTAATCGGCTTCCTTGAGAGTGCGCACTGCGCGAAAAGTGATATCTTCGAGATTGCCAACTGGCGTCGATACTAGATAGAGGATTCCCATGATGTTCCTTAGTAGAGAGAAATCTGCCCGGATTGTTCTCGAAGGTAACTTTCAAGAATAACACAGGCGGCTATTCGGTCAATTGTTTTTTTGTCTTTGCGACGTTTTTTGCTTGAACTTTCGAGCATGATTGATTGTGTGGTGACGGAACTGAAACTTTCATCCATGAAATCGATCGGCAATGGTGCGTCGAGCACGGCGAGTATCTTATCTGCGAATGTGCGAATTTTGGCGCACATTTCGGTCTCATCGCCATAAGGGCCGAGAGGGAGACCAAAGATAAGTTTTTCGGGAGATTCTTCGGTGATTACTTTTTTGATTTCGTCGAGAAATCGAGGGGTGACTTTACAGTCGATTGTGGTGACCGGTCTTACCACGGTGGCAGTGGGATCACTTGCGGCAATCCCGATTCGTCGGCTTCCGTAGTCGAAACAGAGATACTTCATTAAAATGAGTCTTCATCCTCTTTGCGACGTATAATAAAATAAACGCTCACCGCAAGGCCTAAGGCAATGACACCAACAAAAGCAAGCGTTGATCCTGGGCTAGAAAGAAGAGATGTTTTTTTGCGATCCACAACGCGACAGTCGCTCACAGGAATCCAGCCTTCACCGTTCTCGGTTTTTACCTGAACCCACAGTTTTCCTTCACCGGTTATTTCGAACACCTGGCCTGCTTTTGCAGTCAGAACGAGTTCTGATTTTGGTTCCACTTCGCGACGGATAATTACTCGTGGCGATGTGACTTCTGCATATTTAACGCTTTGAGCAGTCGTATCTTCTGAAATTACAGGGATACTCAGCAACGCTATTATAAAAAGGGCTACAGCAAGAATTCGACCTATCATTTGTGCTCCAAACATCTGTTAATCAAATCAAAAAAGCGGTCGTTACAGAGTGGATCGCTAAACCGCTGTCTAATTGAAAGGTACCACAGATTTTCTACTTTCGCAGAAATAATTGTACTCATACGAATCCAATCTTTTTCTGTGGTACAAAATTGCTGATCTTCATTCGTTGTCAGCAGTTTCAAATCCTCCGCGGAAAATATGTGATGGTCTGAAAAAACCAAGTGATTTTTTATACATTTAAAGTGAGAACGAGCTGAATCGTAGAATCTCTCCGGCCTCGCGATTCCTGAAATAAGTGTAACAGGCTCGTTTATGAATCTAGTAACACGATTGCTAGCGCTGTGAATTAATCCGTTTGTTTCGATTGTCATAACACCGCAGAGTTTGTTTTGACTATTATTTATGATCAAATCGTTAGTGATTTGATCTGGTTCACCGGTAAAAATTATACAGTCTGCTCTTTGCAATGATTCGTGAGGTTCTCGAAGGAGTCCAACGGGAATCACCTTGTCGGACCCGAAATTGGCCGGAAGCGTAACAATGTTCAGATCGCGGTGCATGTAGCGATGTTGAAATCCATCGTCCATAATTCCTACGACTGATTTGGGACTTTTTTGCAGGATTTGTCCAGCGGCGCGCATTCGATTGCTGTCGATCGCAAGCCAAAGTGAAGGGTAGCGACGACGAAGCATGGCTGGTTCGTCACCTACTGTTTCCCACGTGGGCATTGATCCATCGGCTGGGATAATTACGGTTCCGTTGGATGTGCGGCCGTATCCTCGGCTGAAAAGAATCGGCGTTTTCCCTTGAGCGATACAGTGTTCAATTATCAGTGCCGTTAGAGGTGTTTTGCCTGTTCCACCGGCAGATATTCCACCAACAGAAATAACCGGGAAGGGGAGAGGTTTGGGGGGATTTTTGTCAAACTGTCTGTTTCGGAAAGTTACTATTGTGCTGTATATTTTTGCCAACACTTTTCCGATCAATGAGTTCCCTATCGGTTTGAGAGTGCTCACCTATTCCCCTTTACTATATTTGAGCGTTCGTAAAGACGAAAATAGGTGATGGTGGGAGTTGAATGAGAAAGCTATGGTTGGCGGTAGTTTGTTTCTCTGTTAGCATCTCTGCAAGAGGTGTACAGATCATTTCGACGGCAGATTTGCACGGTGCGGTGAACAGCGGCAGCGTTACACGTTTTGGTGGGATTAATGGCATTGCAGAGGTCCTTAGTGGTCAGCGAAATGCCGGTGATCTACTGGTTGATGCAGGCGGTTTTTGCGCTGGAGGAATCTATGATATACAAACTGCGGGCAAAGTAAGCGACTCGATTCGCTCTGAACTGGTCGTGCAGGCGATGATTGACCTTGATTATAATGCAGTGACTTTTGGCGATGATGATCTCGCTCGGGATACTTCTGCGCTGATTCGATGGGTCAACGAAGGTTTACCTGTAGTGAGCGCCAATGTTTCTGTCGAAGGCGTTGCTATTCCTCAATCGAAAATGATCGCCGGCGATGTACCTGTTTTCATCACGGCGGTTACGACAAATTGCCCACTTTTCGTTGCGGGAAAGGGGGTTGAAGTTAAACCGATTTTATCGTCATTAGAATCCGTTTTGCATGGAGTTGATGATAGCACTTTTGTGGTTCTATTAGCTCACTGTACACCGGAAGAGATCAGCAGTCTGATTCAATCCTTTCCGCAAATTGATTTGATAATTCGCGGTCACCGTGTCGGAACGGGGAGTTCGATAGATACGGTGTGGCAGAAACCGGTGGTGGGATTTCATGTGGGTGGCGATCGCATTGCCAGCAGTGACATAGCACGTTTGGGGAGTGTTTCCAGTCACTGGCTCGAAATTCCATCAAAAATGAAGGGGATTATTCAAGTTCCAGATGGGGCGGTTGTGGTTGATTGCTATGTCATGAGCGGGTGCCGGTTTGGGGTGGAAGCGATTCGAGAATTATTGAAAATCAGAGAGATAGTGGGTGATCGTGTCGAGCTCGATCTCTCATTTTCAGGGACTATTCGGGGTGATTCGCTTGTTCCTGGGATGCAGTCCGGTTCTTTAGAAGAGGAGTTGTTAGTTGTTGCCATGAGAGAAAACTTCCCCGAACGGTTCAATGATTTTTTGTGGCTTTGGAGTAGCGGTGGCGGATCCGCATCTGATGTCATTCATGCTATGGAGATTAATCGATCGCACTTGAATAGATGGATTTCAATTCATGGTGCGCTTGTCTTAAAAAGTGACTACATTCGGGCTGAACGGTTGAATGTCTCTGAATCACCGGCGATCTTTGTCAACAATCGACGATATGAGCGTGGAGTGTATCAACAGCGATTTCTTTTTGATCTCTGCGAAAACGTTCCCAGCTTAGCTCTCTGCGATCAGTTCGGTGAATGTTTCGATCATGAAGACTGTGAATCTGATTCTGTAAGTGTTGGTCGATGTGAATCTGCTGGAAATGGTGTGAAATCGTGTAAGACTTACCGCGAAAATCCTTTTAGAATAGTTCAGGTCCTTCCAAATGATTCAACATATACTGAACAAAATTCGTTCACTGAATCGACGAAATTGCTGTTTCCTTCAGCGCAGATTCAAACGGTTCGCCCGGGAAATAGGATGGCTGATTCACTGCTCTTTTTCTTTCGCCCTGAAATGCTCCCATGGTATCTGTTTGATTCTACAGTAGTATCAATGAAAAATTTTGATCAAGTGGCATCGAATCTCAACATACAGGATGATTATTTCATTGTTAATCCTGAATTATCAAAAGGGAACTTTTACTGTCGTAGACCTGCCAAGCCTCGTGAACAGATGCTGTTTTTGGACTATGATTCACCCTTGTGGAAACAGCTGCATCTGCAGTTTTCACAGTTGCACTTTTTCCCAGATTTTAGACGCTATAACCTCGCAAATAGCGTTGTGAAAAATGAAATTGAATCACTGCTGCAAAAGAGTGGAGTTGATCTTTCTGCAGAACAGTTCTTTGAAACCTATCTTGCTGATATTTCAGTAAAGTCACCAGTGTGGCTTTTGGAAAACAATCAGAAAGTCCATCAGTTTAATTCTCTAGAGGAGCTGTATCAGTGGACAAAAATGCTCAAGTAATGGTAGTGCTTTCGTTAGGCACGAATCTTGGCGATCGCCATGCAAATATGGAACAGATGGAATGGGAGTTGCGACGCTTACTCGCTGGTGAACTCCGTTTTTCGCCACTTTATGAAACTGCACCGATCGGCGTGGTTGGCAACCATTTGCCATACTTGAACCGAATCGTAGCTGGTCAGTTCTTTGGCACTGCTGATGAGTTGCTTGTCGCCACGGAAATGATCGAAACGGCTTTGGGAAGAACAGGCAAAGGAAAAATGACATCGCGAACCGCCGATGTTGATATCTTGCTGTTTGGTTCAGAAGTGATTCATAAAGAGAATCTTAAGATACCACATCACGCGTTGTTCGACCGCAAATTTGAAATTGAAGGTGTTCAGGCGGTTGTGCCGGAAATGACAATTCCTGGGTTGGAAATGTCATTTGCCGAGTATGTGATCCGCGACGATGTTAAAACTCAGGAATTATCAATTATTCGGTAGAGAAGGGTGATTAAAATGGAAATAGTTCATGATCCTAAAGATTTTCAAAAACGCATGATGCAATTTCGTGCTGAAGGCAAAGCCATTGGATTTGTTCCTACAATGGGAGCACTACATGCTGGGCATATTGCTCTCGCCGAACGCGCCCGTGCCAGTTGTGATATTCTCGTAGTAAGTATTTTTGTGAACCCTTTGCAATTTGCTCCTTCGGAGGATCTTGACAAGTATCCACGAACCTTGGGGGAAGATGCTCGCAAGGCTGAAGCAGTTGGGGTTGATCTTATTTTTTCTCCTTCCCCTCGTGATATGTATCCCGCCGGATTTGGTTCCACTGTTTCCTGCGGGGCGATCACGACTCGTCTTGAGGGCGCAGCTCGCCCTGGTCATTTTGATGGGGTTACAACGGTTGTCCTTAAACTTTTCAATATTGTACTGCCTAATTTTGCTGTTTTCGGACAGAAAGATGCGCAGCAGGCCCTCGTGATCCGTCGCATGGTGGAAGATCTCAATATCCCAGTGGAACTCATTATTCATCCCACTGTTCGCGAATCTGATGGATTGGCAATGAGCTCCCGGAACGTTTATCTCACGAAAGAGGAACGTGAGGAAGCTCCGTTGATTAATAAGGGCTTAAGATCTGCTTACAAGGTTTTTTGTGATGGGAATTGCTCTGCCCGCAAAATCCGTTCACACGTGGAGGATATTTATGCCGCAGCATCATTTCTAAGTACTGAATACGTTGCTGTCACCGATACCTTTTGCAATGATATTTCTGGTGAAATATCCTGCGAAGCGTTGCTTTCTGTAGTCTGTCGAACAAAAATATCCGGCACGCGATTGATTGACAATATTCTTCTTGTGTGAAGAAAAAGTTGCTTTTTATTGAAAAAGAGCGAATTATAGGGTAAACTTGTTTTCTATGAAATTATGGATATTCATAATTGGGGGAAAATGTGGGAAATGACCATGTTGCGTATCTAAAAGACAATACCCATCTCTTTGCACGAAACGTTGTTCAATCTATCGAAGATATGGTTGGCTGTTCTTTTGAACTTTCAGAAGAGTCCTATTGCGAAAAAGCGTTTACCCCTGCTTATGGCATGACGGTGAGCATTCACTTTGCGGGTAAAGTCCAGGGAGATTATGTTGTAGTTATGTCAGAACAGACTGCAGCTGCAGCAATTGATGCATATGAAGACGGAATGGAGCTCGATGACCTTAAACCTATGCGAGAAGACTATGCTGGTTTTATAAAAGAGTGCCTTAATCTTTCTGTCGGAGAATCGATTCCGGCCCTTGAAGCAAGCTTTGGTGAAATAACGTTCTCGCCCCCCGTTGTCGTCTTTGGTGAAATTGAGTACCCAAGTGTTACAAACGGGGTTATAATGCTCTATCACGAAGTAAAAGGTGCAATTCAGTGCGCATTTTCGGTGAACATGGCTAATAATAAAATAGGTCAGCGCCTCGATGAATCCCTTGCCGATTTAGAGCGAAAAACAGCCGAAGCACAAGCGGCAAATCGGAATATCGAAACGATGCTTCGTCTTCTGCCCAATGGACTGATTTCTATCGATTCACAATCGACGGTTCTCCCCGGTTACAGTGAAGCAACTGCTCGCGTAGTTGGAAATGTAAACCAAGTTGTTCAGGGTGAAAAAGTAGCCGATGTTTTGGGTGTCTCCGGTGCGATCCGTGAAGATGTTGTTTCATGGGTTGATCTTGTCTTTGATAAGTTCGATATGTTGCCATTTAAAGATCTTGTTGATCTCTGTCCAATCAACGAGTTCTCTAACGATTTAGGTCGAATTTTGGCTATCTCTTGGTTCCCTGTGGAATCTGAAGATCGCAGGATGCTTGAACGCCTTTTCCTGGTTGTTGAAGATGTAACTCATCAGCGTGAACTCGAGGCTCGCGCGGCGGAATTGCGCTTGACTCATGAGGAAAATCTCGAACTCATCTCACAGGTAATGAATCTTGAACCAGATGAAGTGACAAGCTTTGTGTATGATTCATCGAGCTTACTAGCTGATGCGCGAAAAGTTGTCGAAGGCGATAGCCATGATCGTCAATTTGTTACGGAGTTGTTCCGCACATTCCATACATTGAAAAGTAGCTCTGGTCAGTTTAACTTCAAGGGGCTTCAGTCGCTGGCACATCACATTGAAAGTCACTTAAAAGCCATAGGCGAAGCAGGGGAAGACACCTTGACAGATCACGATGTTGAAGAATTGGAGCACTCGATTTCAAACGCTGCTGATTATATAGATCGCTTGCAACAGATGCAACTTAAGCTTGGTGGTCGCGATGAAACACTGGTGGAAAAAGCAGAAAGAAATCAAGCGACCGTAATGGTAAATCTCAGTAAAATTAATGAGCTGGAAAATTTATTGGGGAATTATCAGCTTGTTGCTCGCTCTCATCTCGATAGGTATCAATTGGCCCAGCTTGGAGAAATCGAACAAGGTGTTAAATCACTTCGTATGATCAATTTGAATTTTTTTAAATCGAGCTTGGAGTCTCTCGCTCAAAACAGTGCTGAAAAGCTTGGCAAGCGAGTAAAGTTGTCAATAAATCGAGACACTGAAGTAGATGTTTCTAAGTTGCGCATGGTACATAAAACGCTTGTCCATATGGTGAACAATGCTATCGATCACGGGATCGAATCACCTGAAGTGCGCAAAGCTGCAGGTAAATTTGAAGAAGGTTTTATCGTTGTGAATGCCATGAGAGAATCATCAACTATTACTGTTACTATCGAAGATGATGGTATGGGGATTGACACCGAATTAGTTCGTACAAAATTAGTTGAAAAGCATGGGAAAACAGATGAGGAGGTTCAGCAGATGTCAGATTCAGTTGTTCATTCTCATCTTTTTATCTCCGGTTTTAGCACTAAGGATGAGGTGACAATGCTTTCTGGCCGAGGTGTCGGAATGGATTATGTCTACGATACAGTTGTCGAGAAACTAAAGGGTAAGATTGACGTCTCTACCGTAAAGGGCAAGGGTACGAAGATTTCCATAATTTTTCAGGATTAATAGTTGAATTCTCTAAGTGATAATCATATAATGCTAAATAATTAAACAAACTATGGAGTGTGTGATATGAAATTTGTAAGCATTCGGCAGAAGTTTATTACAAATGTGATGGCTATGATGGCTGTCATTTTCCTTGTTGTGTTAGCGGTAATTACGGTAATGAACGTTACGACAGCTAACAAAAACCTCAAGCGCAGTGAAGAGTCAGTGAAGAACGCACTTCAGGCTCGTGGTAAAATTCTTGCCAGAAACAACAGCGTTGCTTTAAGAATGCCCGCTTCAGAAAATGGATTCGGAGCTGTTCAGCAGCTGGTTTCCAAAACGGTAGAAGGCGATGAAGATATTGTTCGCGGGATTTATATGGATGCTGATCGCCGTCCGTGGGTGTATGCCACCTCCGCAAATCCTGAGGGTATGCCTGAAGCAATGGAACCTCTTGCTGATTCTGTTGACTTGTGGGCAGCTTCGTGTAAAAACGACAGCGTATATACCAAGAATTTTTCAT
>JFJP01042959.1_pt1 | contig 11634 bp, 7 predicted proteins | sample 431651 | NCBI WGS metagenome assembly JFJP01 (sample SAMN02602958, study PRJNA72255) | Microbial mat metagenome, whole genome shotgun sequencing project. | biome: fresh water; feature: sink hole; material: water; isolation source: purple microbial (photo- and chemosynthetic) mats found in... | reverse complement strand
TTTTGCCGCAAAACAAATTTCTGATTGGCTTTATAAAAAGGATGCTGATAGCATTAGCCAAATGACGAACCTATCATTGAAATCAAGGGAACAGCTCGAGCTAAAATATTCAGTTGGTTTAAACGCATCGGTTAAGGAACAGCAATCTGTCGATGGTACAAAGAAATACCTTTTTAAAACCAGAACTAATAACTACATTGAGGCAGCATATATCCCTGAAACTGACCGAGCAACGCTTTGCTTATCGACCCAGGCAGGTTGTAAGATGGGTTGTCTTTTTTGCATGACCGGTAAACAAGGCTTTCAAGGGAATCTATCCACCAACGAGATTCTTAACCAGCTACGCAGCATCCCTGAATTTCGTACAGTATCAAACATTGTATACATGGGAATGGGAGAACCCTTTGACAATCTCGATAATGTTCTATCAAGTCTCGAAATAATAACCTCTGAATGGGGGTATGCCTGGAGCCCAAAAAGGGTAACGGTTTCGTCCATTGGAATTATTCCAGCAATGCTCACATTCTTAGAAAAAAGCAATTGCCATTTGGCCATAAGCCTTCATAATCCTTTTGATGAGGAGAGACGACAAATAATGCCTATTCAGAATGTTTATCCGATTGAAAAGGTGATTTCAGAAATTAAGAAAGCGGACCTTGGAAGGCAGCAACGGGTATCATTCGAGTATATCATGTTCGAAGGGGTTAACGATACTGATAGGCATATCAAGGAGATAGTAAGACTGTTGAGTGGATTAAAATGTCGGGTAAATCTTATTCGTTTTCACTCAATACCTGGAACTCCTCTTAAAGGGACTTCCGATAAAAGAATTTTAGAGTTCAGAAACGCTTTAACAGCAAAAGGAGTATTCACTACCATGAGATCATCAAGAGGTCAAGATATACAAGCTGCATGTGGGTTGCTATCAACTAAAGAGATAATCAAGAATAATAATCTATCATAATTTATTACCTTCGTAAATAACATCAAAACCCCAGCAAAATGAGAAAACTGATTATCAACACTAGCTTACTTTTATTGCTTTCAAATCCGGGAATTGCACAAAGTTTAGGGAAGATCAATATTAATAATCAGTTTGCTCTTGATTTTTACAAGCAAGTATCTGTTAAGGAAAAAGGGAATATCTTTTTCTCCCCCATTAGCTTAAGTACAGCAATGGATATGACATATGCAGGTTCAAAAGGGAAAACACAAGATCAAATAGCTAAAGTTTTCCATTTCACATCAAATAGTAAAAAATTTCATACTCAGCAGGGAAAAATTCTTAAGCGTTTAAATTCAAAATCAGATTCAATCAAGCTAAGTGTTATTAATACAATATGGGCTGACAAGACCTTTCAATTTAATAAATCATACAACAAATTAATCAAAAAGAGCTACTCAGCAACAGTTCAACCTGTTGACTTTATCAATAAATTTGAAGATAGCAGGTTGAGAATCAACGATAATATTTACAAATCGACCAACCAAAAGATTAAAGACCTTCTTCCCTCAGGATCCATAAACAACCTCACTAGATTAGTCCTAACTAATGCCATTTACTTTAAAGGGGATTGGAAAATCAAATTCGAAAAAGAAAAAACAAACGATGGGAACTTTTATATAACACCTCAGAACAAAACAAAGTGTAGAATGATGGGGGTGAAAAATAAGTTTAACTACTACGAAGATGCAAGGATTCAAACTATTGAACTCCCCTACGCAGGAAATGATTTTTCAATGATTATAATACTTCCAAGGATTAATCAACCGCTTGATGAGTTCACAAATACTATTTCAGCAAATTACTTTGAAGATACTTTTGCCAACCTGAAAAAGGAGGAGATAACCGTTTCAATTCCAAAATTCAAAATAACGGCAGGCTATCAACTAAAACAAATCCTTTCTGATATGGGTATGCCACAGCCCTTTACCGATGATGCAGATTTTTCAGGTATGGCATCAAAAAAAGAGCTAAAAATATCAGATGTATTTCATAAAGCTTTCATCGATGTAAATGAAGAAGGAACAGAAGCTGCTGCTGCAACAGCTGTAGTTATCGCCATGAAGTCATTTGGACAAGATAGGTTCTTTATTGCGAATAGACCATTTTTGTTTATAATTAAAGAGAAATCAACCCACACAATTCTTTTTATGGGAAGAATTGTTGACCCAACTAAAAGTGAGTAGTGAGCAAACACATCATTAATCTTATTAAAGAGGGCGAACATCAAACATTAGATTTCAAACATTCAATCACTGATTCTAAAAAGATTGCCCGATCCTTAGTTGCTTTTGCTAATACTAATGGAGGGATCCTGCTGATAGGTGTAAAAGATAATGGATCAATTGTAGGAATTGACTCTGAGGAGGAGTACTATATGATCGAAGCTGCTGCCCAAATGTACTGCAAACCCGAAATCCCATTTAACGTTACAAAGTGGACAATTAATGGAAAAACCGTTCTTGAAGTTATTGTAAAACCCAGCAAGAAACGACCCAATAAAGCCCCTGATAAAAATGGAGAATACAAAGCATTTATTAGGGTTAACGATCAAAACATAATCGCCACACCAATCCAGCTTAAAATATGGAAAACGGAGAGGCATAGGCAATCCATCAGGATGGTACTATCAGAAAAGGAAAACACTCTTTTCGATTACTTCAAATCAAACCCGAAAATAACAATTGGGCAATACAGTAGGCTTGCATTTATATCAAGGATTGATGCGGAGAATATTCTCATCAATTTAACTGTACTTGGGTTAATCCGATATGTTGCGAACCAGGAGGAGGAGAATTTTAATTTAATTTGAGTGTCCGCTTAGGTAACATTTTTTCATCCATATACACATGCAGTTATACTGAGCGAAGTCGAAGCATGAGGTTTTACAATGCATCTCTCCTTTTACCATTTTTGCTTTTACCCATTAAATTATCAAACCATTTTGGTTCATTAGGAGAACTGAAAAGTCTTGGAAAACTCTGAAATAAAGCCCACCAAATCAACAACCCAATTGGTAGTTGAATAAAGGAGTTAATAAACAGCCCTCCAAAAGTGAAAACTTTAGCTTTTTGTGGATTCCATTTATAAAAAATCACTTTAACCTCCTCCCCTATCAGAAAAACTTGATTTTCTTCCCCGAGAATCCTATAGCTCTTTTTACAATATTTAAATTCGATTTGAGGATATGAAGAATAAGGAAGTATAGTCAATCCAGAGTACTCAAAAACATTTTGAATCACTCTTCCTTTCTCTATTCTCCCTAATGTTATATACGATAGAGGAGAAAGGAGAACTGAAACAACGATTAAAACGAAACCTATTCTATATACCCTTTTTCTTTGCATTGGCATAAGACACCAATGCAAGATAAAACTTTTTAATAGTATTTACACCCAAAACAGTTTCACCTATAAAGTATTACAGTACAAGAAATAAATTGAAAAAATACTTCTTAATCATCCTGGAAACCAGTATGAGGATAATTATTTCTAAAAGATTTTTCGATCTCGATGTAACCAGCCTCTTCCAACTTTTTAAGCTGAACGCTAATATTCCCAGATGTAGCCCCTGTTTTATCCTTTAGCGTATTAAAATCGAGTTCTCCCTCTTTCATAAGGAGGGAAACGATTGCTAGTCGAAGAGGCGAATGAAGTATGGGGTCCAACTCCTTATACATGACGATTACGATATTTAGCCTGAAGCATATATCCTGGAATCAGATCAGCAAAGGTTATTGCAATAATAGAGATGGCTCCACAGTAGATTGGTTGTACTAGAAGAGTAATAAATGCTAGTACATTACAAATTATTCCACCAAAAATAAGCCACGAAAATCGCAGTAAAGCACCGGAGATAATAGTTCCTAAACCAATCATCGCCAAAATGAAAAATAGAAGAAGATGCCCAGCCGTAATTGGGAAAAGAAATGAAAAAGTAAAGATGTTTAATCCAATAAAAATCCACATATATGACAATACTCTTCCGGTCAATGGCATCGATGCCCTCTCCTTTCTTCTAAGGAAGTAGAAAAACATAAATACTCCACCTAGTAGCATAACAAACCAAGCATAGTAGCTATGCCTTACGCCAGAAAACATTAAAATATACTCAAGAGTAGCTGCAAAAATTGCTAACCAACCCCAGAATAAATAAACAAATCCGTTCTCGTTAAAACGAACCTTTTCGTTCTCAATCATTTCCTGAATAATATGAAAACTTTCTTCTACATTTTTAATTTTATCATCCATAGGAATATAAATTTACATTTAAACAAATATAAAGTAGTTTATAATATAAACCAAATAGAATTTATTGAAATTTTGAAACATAAATCATTCATACTTTTAGGTAATTTTATTAAGTTTGATGGTGAAACATCTAAAATGAATTTATTGAGTGTTGTTTAAGGTGTAGATTATTGACAAGTAGCAAATGATAACTTTATATCAGTATTTAACCTAACTCGTTGCTAACATGAAATATTTATTACCAACTAATTTATGTAATGTATTGTTAATTTGCATAATATCTTTCATGCCTTTAAAGGGGAATGCAAATCTTCTCAAAAACAATTTTTTAGTTAAAGAATTAACCGTATCACCTCATACAATTGCTCTGTCATCATCGGCGAGTAACACAAAAACTTTTACTATTACATCGAATATTCTCTGGGAAATATCAAGCAATCAAACATGGCTTACGGTAAGTAGTTCAAGTGGATCTTATAATGCAACTATAACAATTACTGTTACAGCCAATTCAACAACTTCATCTAGAACTGCAATAATTACAGTTTCAGGTGCTGGAGTATCAGATCAATTAATCACTGTAACTCAAAGTGCTAGCTCAACGGAAGTTGATGAAACGGATTATAGCTATGGCGTTAAAACATACCCAAACCCCAGCAATGGGCGGTTTACGCTAAGCATGAATAATTTCAGTACCGATAAAATTAATGTTAAATTATTTGACCTACTTGGTAATACTATTAAAGAAATAAAACTCGAAAATTTGCCCAGTAGCTACAATCACGAAATAGATATAACCGATTTGGCTAATGGAACCTATTTTATTATTATTCAAACCAAAAATACCAAAGTGGTTAAAACGATAATACTATCGAAACATTGAACTCCTTCTAAGTATTAATAGATTCTTTTCAACTTAAAGAGGCTTGCTAATCTGCGAGTCTCTTTTCTTTTTTGGTTTTTATACTATTAAAAGATCAATATCAAACAAAAAATAGGTCAATCGAAAACCGATGACCTCATCGCTGCAAGCAGAAACCTTGACTGGAACCTGCGAACTGAAATAAAATCAAAAACTTTTATGGAATATGGTTACTTATTGTATCCATTAGTAAAAGGGAATAAATTAAGTGAGATGAAGTTCCTTGAAATACTAGAGTTTATGGAATTTTTAATACCCACTTTTTAGCGCCTAATATGAGTAGTTCGTTTTAGTAATGTTTTAGTAACCTCAAAAAAAGAGGGTCAAACATTTCTGTAAGACCCTCATCTTCAGCGAGCGGGAAACGGGACTCGAACCCGCGACCCTCAGCTTGGGAAGCTGATGCTCTACCAACTGAGCTACTCCCGCTTGTTTTGTGGAGATAGTCGGAATCGAACCGACGACCTCTTGCATGCCATGCAAGCGCTCTAGCCAACTGAGCTATACCCCCTTATTTCTGATTTGAATTAAGGGTTCAAATATAGAAAAAAAAAGATGCTTAGGCTAAAGATAGACATTCATTTTTATACCAAATAGTTCTTTTTAACGTATAATATATTAACAGAACGCCTATAAAACCAAACACTATGAAAACTAACGATGAAAGAAAAGCGGTTCCTTCGTTCGATGAATTGGTTTTTGAGAACAGGAATAAAGAGTACGGAGCTTACATAATCCGTCAGAAGTACAATGTTTCGATGCTTTGGGCAATACTTGTTGGTGTTTTCTGTATTAGCGCATCAGTAATTACCCCTTTTGTTATTGAGAACGGGAGGCCCAAAGTAATTGAAAAAAAAGCGGATAGCACAGGAGTATTTTTTACTCCGATAGATGAACCTATAGACATTAAAAAAATTGAACCTCAAAAGGTGGACGTGGTGAAAATTAAACCACCCGTTTATGTAGCACCTATAATTGTAGATTCAATTAAACCTGATGATAATAATATATTCTTAACCAATGATGAAATAAATAAACTAGTAACAAACGATAGTGTAACAGATGTAATTATCATTCCGCAAATCATTATCGACCCCGTAATTGATGACAATAGAATTGAAGAGATTGTCAATATTTCAGAAAAACCATACTTTGGTACTGAAGGAGACATTGAATTTCGCAAATGGATTGGGGAAAATATTCACTACCCTCAAGCAGCTATCGATGCGCAGATCCAAGGAAGAGTATATATTCATTTTGTTGTAGAAAAAGATGGGAGTATATCAAATGTTCAAGTAATGCGATCGGTTGATCCAGAGCTAGACCAAGAAGCCATTCGAGTTATTGATTCGTCACCTAAATGGAATCCAGGCAAGCAACAAGGTAGACCTGTAAGGGTTTACTATACGTTCCCAATAACTTTTGTGATTAAGTAAACCTTCTTTGTAATTTAAAAAAGATCCTGATTTACGTCAGGGTCTTTTTTTTAAACTAAATATTTCACTAGCAAATTAGATTGTCTGAATTTTCAACAAAGTAATTAACCTGTTTGTTTCTTTAGAATCGAATTTCACCAAATCTTCATCTATTTTGAGTGAATAGGTCAAAACATCGAACTATATTTGATCTCTTAAATAAGATCGTTTTATAAAAAATACCCAAAAACGGACGTAATTATTTAATCTTTCGATGGTTACTTTTATATCTTTCTAAATGATAAGTAGTTATTTACATTGGTTTGGTTGTTGATACCTTACTATTAAAGTATACTTGAAACCCTTTTTAAACTATTTTACAGCATACAATCATCTACTTATCTGTCTTTAAGACAATTAAATATTACATAACATAATGGATATGACCAGCATAAATAGTTGCAGAAAAAAAGTCTTTTCAATGGAAAGAAAACATCTACAAATACTGTTAATAAAGGATAATTTGATGCAATTAAATAAGCGGTTACTCCTATTCGTTGCATTTATAATTACAGCTTTCTCATCAGCTGGTCAAACTGATCGTTACTGGGTAACTGGTGGAGATGGTAACTGGAATAGTACCAGTAACTGGGCGGCTTCATCTGGAGGAGCAGGAGGACAAACAGTTCCTAATGTAAATACTTTTAGGGTAATTTTTGATGTAAATTCAGGCAATCCAATCGTTTCAGTAAACCTAGTAAGCTTCTCATTACAACAGATGTGGGTTACCGGAAATCAAAGTGTAACAATAGCATCTAATGGGACAGCAAGGGTTATAACAATTGGAGATGCAATAAACAATTCTATTACAGGGGCATCTGTAACAAATGCAGACTTTGTAGTAGAATCAGGTTCTGCAATAATTATTGCAGGAGAATCTGCTGCGAATACAATGGGAATAAGACCCAATGCAAGTGCGAATAGTCAGTTTATCTTATTAGGAACTGTTCAAGTAAATGCAGATGGTAGCCTAACCAATAATACAGGACCAATTACTTTCAGCCCAAGTGCAAATTATATTCATAATCGAAATGGTGGTACGATACCCACATCAACCTGGAATACTGCTTCAAATTGTAACATTACTGGTTTAACAGCAACTGTTCCTGGTGGGCTTGCACAAACTTTTGGTAATCTAACTTGGAATAACGATACTCAAGCCGGAACAATTAGTTTAAGTTCTAATATTTCAATAAATGGGACTTTTCGAATTCAAAGTACTAATAACCAAATTTTAAATTTAACAGGAGGAGCTGCAAATCGTACCCTAACAGTTAATAATTTCGAACAAGATGCAGGAACTTTTGAACTATCAAACCAAAATGGCAACTGGGGATTACTTAATGTTTCGGGTTCTTTTACACAGAATGGGGGGACTATAAATAAGTCAGGGACTAACAATGCATGTGAAATTCGTTTTAGCGGTGCATCAGACATTACTCCCTTGTTAAACGGAACAATAACAGGAGTTCTTGCAACCCCATTAATTTTTAATATAAATAAAACGGCTCCCGCAAAAATTATTCTACCTGCAAATCAATCTTTTGATGCAACAGTTCAACTTAGAGTTACCTCTGGTACTTTAGATATGGGTACTGTTGCAAGTGTTGTAACTGTAAACGGTCCATTTAACCTTCTGGCAGGAGGAATCGTTGATATGAGTGGAAATGTCGATAACATTCTTGAACTTAAGAGTACGGTTACCTATGCTGCAGGTGGTTCACTTACATCTGGTGCTAATAATCAAGAGGTTAGATACACAGGCACTGCACAGAATGTGATGCCTTTAACATACAGAAACCTTACGCTTAACGGAACTTTAACTAAAACAATGGTAGGTGCAGTAACTGTAAACAATAACCTAAGTATTAAGGGTTCGGCAACGCTATTAACAAACCAATTCCAGATTACTGGAAATGCAACAGGAACTTTAACAATGGATTCTGGTACAGGTTTGACTTTAGGGAATGCAGGTAATACAACCAATATTCTGTTCCCTACAAATTATATCTTAGCTAATATAACCCTTGATCCAAATAGCACTGTTACTTATCAAGCAAATACCACCCAAACAGTATCAGGGCTTCCCACTTATGGACATCTTACACTACTAACCAACACAGTTAAGTCCCTTACTGGAGGTGGTGCTACAGCAACAATTGCAGGAAATCTTACTATTTCTGCAGGAACATTTAATTTGGGAACAACAACTACAACAATAAACATTGGTGGAAATGTATCAGTGGTTGCTGCTGGAAGCGGCCTAATCTTTGGTGCTACGGTGGCTCAAACAATGAATATTACAGGTAATCTAACCGGAGCAGCAGGCCCAATCAATTTGGCAGGAGGAGGATTAACTCATAGAATTAATCTTAAAGGTGATTTCACTGGTTCAAACACATTCACAGCAGGCAACAGTACTTTTGACTATAATGGCACAAACCAAGCAGTTCGAAGCATTACAACAACTAACTCATACTACAACTTAATACTTTCTAATAGTGGCATTAAAACCCTTGGTGTTTCAGCCGTTAGTATTAACGGTGATTTGATTATAAATTCATCGTGCACACTAGCATTTACTAACGGTGGAGGGCAAACATTAACCTTGGTTGGGAACCTCTCGGGTAGTGGTACTATCGATATGAGCTCAGGTAGTCAGGCTCATATATTGAACCTTGGTGGTGCAACAAATACAATTGGTACGCTTACAACTGCAGCGGTTGGCAGCACTGTCGCTTACAACAGAGCAGGTGATCAAACAATTTTCAATAGCCCAAATTATCGTAACCTTACTGTATTGGGTGGTAGTAACAAATCCTTACAAGGAGACATAACTATTGCTGGAACACTCACTTTAACTCTTGGGAAAATTTTACTAGGCACATATAATTTGACCTTAACAGGTGTTGCAGCTGTAGGTACTCCGACAGCAACAAGTTATATTGTTACCGATGGAACGGGACAACTAAAAAAAGTTTTTCCTGCAGTTGCGTCTGCCTTTACCTTTCCCGTTGGGGATATCACAGGATCTAATGATTATTCTCCAACAACAATAAACTTTACAGCGAATAATACTATTAGGACGATAGGTGTAAAGGTAACAGATACCCAACATCCTAATGATGGTACAACTACAGATTACATTTCAAGATATTGGTCATTTACCGATGACCAAGCAGGTTTGGGTACTTATACATATACAGCACTATTCAACCATTCTGCAGTTGCTCCTGCAGACCTAGTTGGGGCAAATGGGAATATGCGCGTGAACCGATGGGATGGTACCTATTGGAATCAATACAATTCTACATGGCCATCAGCAACATCCATTCAAGCCGCTGGATTAACACAAGCAACAGCCCCTTTAAATAGTTCATCTTTTACGAGTCGCGTTAATATTGGCACCTATACTTGGAATCAACCAGTAACTGGCGACTGGCAAATTTCAACGAATTGGACACCTTCACGTTTATCTCCTCAACCAACTGATATACTGATTTTTGATAATATTATTACTACAGCAACCAATGTTCCCTCACAGATTATTGGACAATTGATTTTATCAAATAATTCAGATATTAGTTTACAATCAGCCGCTGCTGCACAAACACTTACAATCTCGGGCAATACAGGAATCGATCTTGATATTCCTATTGGCTCAACATTACAACTTAGCAGTACCGGTGCAAATCAAATTGGCATTGCATTTAACCCAGCGACTTCTACATCTTCAATTACAGGCACACTCATTATTAACCCTAATACAGCATTAAACAATTCGTATACAGCGACGAATAGCACGTCAACTGTGACAGGAACAATTATAAACAATGGCGGAACAATGAACTCAACAGCGGCCAACCTTCTTTTTTCCGCTACAGGCATGTACAACCATGCAAGGAATGGTGGGGCATTACCTACAGCTAATTGGGATGCGGCATCCACTATTAATATTACAGGAACTACGGCTATAGGACCAACAGGATTAAATCAAACATTTGGTAATATAAATATAAATTGTGCAGGGTTAACTGCACCAACTTCGATTACACAAACAGGAGTTTTAATAATTCAGGGTAATTTAGATGTTACCGGAACTTCAGTCCCAAATCTGTTAACATTACAGCTGGGTGCTTTCAATTTTACTGTAAATGGAACAACAACCCTAAATGATTATGGAGTATTTGCTGATGCAAATGCGAACACAAATATTTTCAAGGGTTTGGTTACTGTAACAACAAATGGTAGATGGAACGTAACCGTTGCTTGCTCGTTTCAAAATGGGCTTACTGTTAATAGCTCATTTTTTACTTCAGGTTCTACCTACACATTTGACACTAATCCTCAAACCATTGAAGGGTCAGCATCAATTACTATTGCTAATATTGCTGCCACTGGCATTACTCTTACAAATAACAATACATCTGGATTAACCGTTTCCGGAACTATTTCCGGAACAGGAAGCTTTACAAACGGAACCAATGCAATTCTCTATCTAGCCGGAACAGGAAATCCCTTAACCATAGCAAGTCTTGATTTTACAACAAATACCAATACGGTTAATTATAATTCTACATTAGCACAAACAATTGGAGCATTTAATTTCAATAATTTAACATTTAGTGGAGCCAGAGCAGCAACAAATATAACCCTTGCCAATGGTGGAACTATAAGAATTTCTGGAACATTGGCTTCAACTGCAACATTTTCAACAGGTAACTTTATTACTACAAATAATACGGTTGACTTTAATGGTGCAGCTCCTCAAAGCATAGTAGCACTTAGGGCAACTAATCCTTATAATAATTTAACAATTTCTGGTGGAAACACAAAAACTTTAACAACGGCTGTAACTGTTTCTGGAGTACTAAATCTTAACAATGCCATTTTAGAACTTGCGAATTTTAATCTTACCATTACCAACAATGCCATAAACGCCATTCAAGGTACATTTAACTCATCGAATATGATAGCCACCAA
>JFJP01018766.1_pt1 | contig 11634 bp, 4 predicted proteins | sample 431651 | NCBI WGS metagenome assembly JFJP01 (sample SAMN02602958, study PRJNA72255) | Microbial mat metagenome, whole genome shotgun sequencing project. | biome: fresh water; feature: sink hole; material: water; isolation source: purple microbial (photo- and chemosynthetic) mats found in... | reverse complement strand
GTAACAGATGTGCCCTCTGGTCCACCGACAATTTCAATTTCTCCCTGCCGCAGCTTAAGCTCCTGTTTGAACGTGCCATCGGCCAGGCCGGGGTTGAACTTGATTCGAACGCGACCCAGTTTGCAAAGCCGCTCGTTCTCGTCCCAACTGTCGGTCCGGCTGACGAGCAAAACCAAATCACCGTTTGGCTCCACCCACAGATTTAGACCCGTTTCGCCGTTGCCGATCGGCATGGAGCCGTTGTGATCCTCGCTTGGCGTCGTCCAGGCTACGTTGTATTTATCGATGGCGTCAGCATCTCCTGTTTCAACTGCATACGACTTTGCGGCCATTATAGCAAGAAATGTCAACGCCATCACAACCGGATATCTAGCATTTCGCATCGTCTTATTCCCTATGGGTCCAACAGGTATTCCGCCATCCTATAAATAAAAACGGAATACAGAACGCCGATCTGATATAACAACCCCATCGATAATCACGCCCATGAAGACTGACCGGCAGTGGACCCCAGCAGTACCGGTGCGTTGGTGGTCAGTGTGGCGACATTGGCAAGCGTTACCATAACGCTTGCCAGCATCATCATGGTCATTGTTTATTTGTTCGGTTCATTTATTACTCTCCTTCGACTCCAAATGTGATGTAATAGTTCGTCTGCCATAGCCATGAAATCGTGCTATCCTGCGTTATCGTAAAGCTGGTGTTGGTTCCAGTGCCGCTCACGGCACTGCCAGTCCCGATCCAGCCTGTCGCCACGTACTGGATTGAACCGAGGGTTACCGGCGAGCCGCCGATATAAGCGTTGACCACCGAGTTGGAAGCCTGCACCGTAACACCTGCCGGACTCGGTGTGCCGTAGGCGCTCGTGACGGTGAGGTTACAGGAGCCCTCGCTGATGGCCGTAACGTTCAGCAAAAGACTGTTGCCTGAGATCGAAATGTTGCCTTCCCAGCCAGCAGGCAGGTTGACGGTGGCCGGGGCGCTGCCCACGATATTGGTTCCGCCCGTGACCAGCGTGTAGGACCCGGTGGATGCATTTCCCGATGTGGCGATCGTGAGCACGGAGGCACCGGAGAAGGTCAGCACCCTGCCGGCAGTCAAATCAAGGGGATTATGACTTCCCGGTACCGTGCTGATGTCGAACTCGAGCCTGCCGTTCGCCGCCACGGTGACGTTACCACCGACAGTACCCCCACCGCCGAGAGTGGCTGAAGCCGCCACGCTGACATTGCCGGTGGCACCACTCTGGTCACCGTTGATAAACAGCTTGCCGCCCGAAACCGATGTCGTGCCGCTGTATGTGTTGGTACCGGAAAGCGCCCAGATGGAGGCATCGTTGGCTTTGGTGATGGAAACTGCGGACGCGGTATTATTCGTGATAATGCCTTGTATCTCGTTGACGCCGCCATAGCTGCCGCCAAGGGTCAGAGGCGCGGCACCGCCAGTTCCTGCTTCGTTGAAGGCGGCAGCGGTGAAGATGAGCGGACCTGAGCCGTTGTTGTATATCGCTCCCCCGGCACTGCTGTTGTTTCCGATCTTGATGATGCGGTCCGTCGAATCGCCAGCGCCGGTGTATTCGAGCGCACCTGGCGAGGCGGTACCGTTTCCCAGCCGTATCGCCGCGCCGGCCGTTCCTTTCCCAAGGGCGCTGGCAACTCCATAGTTCGAAATCGAGTTGAAGGCGAGCGTTCCGTAGATGCCGCCACCAGCGCTGTTGACCGTGATTGCCCCGGTAAACTGGTTGGTCCCCGTCAACACCAACCGACCAGCCGCTACCGAGACCGTGCCGGTGGCGGTGTTATTGCCGGAGACGATCCACTTACCAGCTTCAGACTTGGCTAGGCTGATCATCGCGCCAGCGCTGACAGGGATGACGCCAGCGAAGGTGTTATCGCCAATATTTACGCCAGCTAACGTCAGTGTCTTGTTGCCTGTACCGGTAACTAGCAAATCCCTTGTTATCACAAGGTTATCGGATGCCGTGGTGCCGAGGGCTGAAATCACACCGCCTCCCGTGGTGCCTGATAGGGCGAACTGACGGTTTGCGAGCGTTTTTGTACTGCCGTAGGACCCGAGCCAGCGGAATGTGCCCGGACTGGTCGCCATTCCCAGATTTATGCATCCCACACCCGCCACGTCACTGATGCTCGCCATGCCAAAGCCATAAGTGGTGGCTCCACCGGTACCGTTCGTAATCGACCCGGTAAAGGTGTTGTCGGGATTCATGAAGTGCAAACCGTGAGTTCCCGAACTAACCAGGGCGCCAGAGCCGGTCAGCGCACCATTGACGATCAATAACCCTGAGCCGTTGGCGTTGATCGTCGCTACCGTGCCGCCATTAATCGTGATTGTGCGATTCGTATTTAATGTCGGACTGTTGACCCCGTTCAACGTGGCATTCCCGCTGAAGGTCACGCCACCAGCGGTAACGCCTAGGTTGCTGTCGGCGGTAATGTTCACCTGCCCCGCATTAATTGTTGTTCCACCGGCATAGGTGTTGGTGCCGGAAAGCACAAGGATCCCCAGGCCGTTCTTCTGTAGGCCATTGCCACCGGAAATAGCGTTAGAGATCGCTAACGTACGGCCGGATTGCGTGACATCTATCACGGGAATACCAGAGGATCGGGAGAGGGTCAGGATATTCGCACCGGAGATTGTCAGGTTATGGGATGCTGTCGTCGAGTCCGTAAAGGTGATGTTCCCGATGGTGCGGTCCGATTCCAGGTTGACGATCTGGGCGGCAGTGATGTTCGTCGTGAAGTAGGCCGTATTATCGGAGCCCTCTGGAATGGTGTTTGCGGTCCAGTTGCTCGCGGTGCCCCAGTCGTATGGGCCGGCGGCTGTTTGGATCCACGTTCCGGACGCTCCGGCAACCCACTTGGCATACAAGGCAAGCGCAGCGTTGGCGGTGTAGCTGGAGCCTGCGGCATAGTCCGTGCCCGTGCCGTTGGTCGCCGTATTCCAGCCCGAGAATGTGTAGCCCGTGCACGCCAGATTACCGCTGTTCGTAGCGAGCGTCAAACTGACATCGTTCGTCTTGGTCTGACTCGACGGCGCCGTGCCGGAGGTTGCGCCGTTGTCGTTGTACGTCACCGCGTAGGTATTTGGCGTCCACTGCGCAAAGAGTGTCACATTGGATGATGGCATGCTGAATGTGCCACCTCCGGAATACGCCGTTCCGCTGCCGTTGGTGGCGGTGTTCCAACCATTAAACGCATACCCCGTCCGCACGAGGGTACCCGTGTTGCCGAGAACGGTCACGGTCGAGCCGTTGGAGTAACTGTTTGAATCAACAGGCACACTTCCACCCGAACTGCCGTTGCCTTGATACAGCACGTTCAAATTCGTCACGGCAACATACGATCTGACCTTCAACTCAAAATTGTCAATACGCGCAAATCCAGCCGAGGTGACTTCGATGGCTGCAAAAAGCCTCTGCCCGGCGACGGATGCAGATACTGTGTATATTCCTGTACGGACTATGGATTCGTACGCATCATTGACCTGGCGAAGCCCCGAGTAGTCAACAACAAGATTTGTTCGCGTGCCTGTGATGGTGTTGTCAGATGTGACAAAAAGAGAGACGGAGACCTGGTCGGATGCATCCACCCAGTTCCAGTCATCCTTCCAAACGTAGCTGAAGTCAAAAGAATCACCCGCCACGAGGCTGTACTCTGTATCAACGCCGAACCCACGAATGCTGGTCAACGTGCCGTTCTGAGTCCCATCGTAAGCGACATCGCTTCGCGTTGCAACCTGCCCCTGGTCACTCTTTGTGTTATACCAAGCTTCCGTTGCATCAAAGGTCACTGACACCCCGGGATTGGCATTGAAATTACCATTCAAGAGAGAGCCGCCGACCAATACCACTGGATCACCTGGATTCATGACTACAACCTGCAGGGTCGCTGTATCGCTCGCCCCCTCCGTATCCGTGACACGAACCGACCAACTATTGGTTCCTAGATTGGAACCCGTAGGCAAGCCCGTGAGAGTTCCATTTGACAAGATGTTCAACCACGCTGGACCGAACTCCTTCGAGTAGGTCAGCGAATCATTGTCCTCGTCCTCAGCCGCTGCGGCAATCGAATTACTATAAGTCACACCTGCGAATGCTGTAGGTCGTTCTACAGGATCAGAAGGGAAGACCGGTGGATAATTAGCGGTCTGCCAGACGCGGACATAATCAAATTTAGCCGATGTCAGCAACCCGTTGGGCTCATTCGTGAATGTACCGATATCGGCAAAACTGCATCCGTCGGAAAGCCAGATATATTCGTTCGTCTGCACGACCCAAGTTCCCGTGTAGGTATACTTTAGAACACCATCATAATAAACACGCATACTGCGCGGGCTCCAATCCAGCCCGAAGGTGTGGTATCCGCTATGAATGCCGGGCGCAGACCATGATCCGCCTTTGGATACATGGTTGGTGCTATAGCCGTCTATATGGACAGAACAGGATGCTTGGTCAGCAAAATAGGGAGATTCAAAGATGTCAATCTCCGCACCGTCATTAGCCGTCCCATCCACATTACCCATGTTCTCGCTCTGCATCCAGAAGGCCGTGTGTGTATCCTTGGTTGTGTCCGCAATCTGAATCCGCGCCTCCATATATCCGTACGTTGCTTCATAAAGGCCGTCGGAACTGACCGAGCCGCACCACATGGTATTTGAATCCTGCTTCGTGACAGCAAGAACCAGGTTGCTGCCATCCAGAGAGACATTCGATGACTTCCACCACCAGTCGGCCACACCTCGCTCAGAACGTGAGCCACGACTCGTGGCACTGACATCAATGCCCCACTTCGTGGTATCCAAGCTGTTGGTATTGAACTCATCACTGAATGCCAAGGACCAATAGGCCCCTCCCGTAAGCGGAAGTGCGTTAGTCGGGGTCTTCGGATCGACCATCCCCCCATACCACTGCGCATAGAGCGTATGGTTCGCTGCAGTAGCGACTAAAGTAGAATCCGTTATCTGACTCCCACCTGAAGCGGCCGTGAACCAACCGGTGAAGATATAAAACGGACGACTCACCGTAGCTAGCGTACTATACGTTGCAGCATACGCTACCGACTTGCTCGTCGGGCTAGGCGTGCCGCCGCCATTGGCGTTGAAGGTCACCGTGTAGCTGTTCCCGGCCCATTGGGCGTAGAGCGTCACATTGGATGCAGGCATGCTGAATGTGTTGCCTCCGGAATACGCCGTGCCGCCGCCGTTGGCGGCTGTGTTCCAGTTGTTGAAGGCATAACCCGTCCGCACGAGGGTGCCCGTGTTGCCGAGAACGGTAACCGGAGCGCCGTTTGTGTATGGGCTGCTCCCATCTACTGGAACCGATCCGCCGGTGCCGCCATTGCCGTTGTAGGTCACCGCAAAAGACGACACCCCGCCAGTGCTGACGTTGATAACCACTTCGTCATATGACTGCAGAAGCCCGTCGTCAGCGGTCAGGCGAAGCGTGTAAGTCCCTGCATGGACAAATGTCGCCGTCGTATTCGTTGCCGTAGCGTCACTAAAGACCGTCCCGGCCGGGCCTGATGTCACCGCCCACAAAGTTGCCGGCGAGTCCCCGTTAGGGTCGGACACCACGGCGTTGAGCGTCGCGACGGCGGCTGTGTCCTGCGGCGGGTTCGTTTTATATGTATGTCCTGCTGGCAGCTGCGTCGCCAGCCCCCACTTATGGGCAAGATAGCCTTCAATCTTTTCACGGGTGGACGTATCTATGTCTTGGTACATGATGACCCCCTCGGCCATCTTCGACGAGAAAAAACCCGCCAAGGTCGACATGGTGTTTCCTGCGTTAATAAACCCGTCTACGTTCGGGAGCGCTGTCGCTGAGTTGATATTGGCGCTTCCATCGTGGAAATCAGTCTGATTGCTGACCGTCCTGGTCGCTACCCGCAGGTGCTTGCCCACGGTGGCCGTAATGATTTTGGCAGCGTATGCCCCGTCGTAGCGAAGTGAATTGTCACAGGCGAACGCCAGGCTGTTCTTACCGCTTGACGTGCTTCCACGAATTCCGAAGGGTCTCGATTGGTTGTCCAGGTTTGCCTGATCCATGACGACCGCCATCGTCACTGTGCCCTGGGACTGTTGAACAGCATTTTCAAGATAATCGCTCACCCCGTCAAAGGTTAGCGCAGGAAGAGATCCATCCCAGGCGGTGGCACTGTATGACGGCTTATTGGTTCCGACATCCTGCACTATATGCCGGTCATTACCGCTCTTGTCACTCCACTGCGAGACCAACCCGCCGCTTTCTATAACCGTTCCCGCATCCTTGGCATCAAACCAGGCCGCTGTATTCGTATGGGCAGGAGTCCAGGCCGCCCCGGCACCGATGAGCACGGTCTGGTTCGTGCCGGCATCTACAACGGGAGGCAGATTATCATTATCCGCCTCGACCACGGTAACGGTCGCACTGATCTGACCAGGTGCTTCGCAGACAAACATTGCTGACCCATTGCTCCAATCCGCGTCCTCGGCAGCGGCGATGGTTACAGTCTGCCAGATGGACCAGTTGCCAGTCGTAAAAGTCAACTGGCTGCCGGAACTGACAGAGAGATCGGCGTCACCTGATGCGCGCGAAACATTGACCGTAACGGTGCCGGCCGGAAGCACGCGCAGTTGCGCCTGGAAGGAGGTGGTGCTTCCTTCAGCGACATTCATGCCATTCGACGATACAACAACCGCAGGTGCAGGGATTACATTAATCGCAAATACTTTGTCGTAAGTGGCTCCCTCAATATCTGTTACCCTGACCCTTATGCTGCGCGTGGCACCGTCATCATAGTTCAGGACCTCCTTTGTCTTCAGGACGCTCATCGTGGTATTGTCTGAAACGAACTCCTGAGCTTCAAACTGGCTGTTGTTAGTGTCGCCCGCACCGGTGACCAGACTGTACCTCAACACCTCGGCGACATCCGTGTCTGCAGCCGAAAGGTCACCAATAAAAGTCCCCACGGGGAGGCCTTCGGTGACGCTGTTTGCAGACAACGCAATGTCCGTCGGGGCCACATTGTTAGTCGCACCCTCCCAGACCCTCCAATAATCTACATAGTAACGCTGGGGGAATGGCGTGCCTGACGGATCGCCTCCGGCACCGCCTATTGCTAGATTCAGCCATATAGAAAAGGGCTGTTTAAAGGGATACTGCGGACCCCAGGATGCGTTGTATCCATCCGCGTTCTTCAGCGACGTTTGCGCCACTGCTTTCAAGAGGACGTTGTCAACATAAAGCCGGACATAGTCCTGATCCCACTGAATCGTCCAGACATGATAACTCGTCCGCCAGTCTGACTCCACCGCTTCAAATGTAGGCACAGCCTTGTTGGATGAAAACCAGTTCGCTTGCCACGCGTTCGTTGATCCTACAGCACAGTTAGCTAAGATCTTGTCGCCGTAAAACTCCAAGATATCGCACTCGCCGTTGTGCGGCCACTGGCCCACTTGGCCACACCCCCAAATTGCAGGCCACATCCCAACCCGTGCCGGGATCTTCGCCCGGATCTGCGCGCGTCCATACTGCCAGTAGAATTTGCCGGTTGATACGATGCTGGCCGACGTGTAATAAGCGAATTCCCGGTTCTTTTTCCAATCGCTGTCCCCCGTGCTTGTAAAGTTGGGGTTTGGAACGGTCTCTCGCCGCCCCTCCATAATCAGCATTCCGTCTTCCATCCACGCATTAGCGCTTGTATACCACTGCAGCTCCTCGTTCCTCGCAAATCCGTTTTCGTACGTCCACACAGCGGGATCAACGGGACCCGCGCCATTAAACTCATCCGACCAGGTCGGCGGTGAGCCTGCAGACGGGAGCACGAGCATCAAGCAGGCAAGCAGCAGTAAATACATCTGAAAAATGGTGTTTCCTACCTTCATCTTTACCTCCTAGAATCCTAATCGTAATCCTAATCTCACGGAGCAATGACCTGCCGCCGATGTGCCAGACCCCGGTGCTGTTGCATTGTGGCCGGTCAGGAGACCTGCGCGGGGCGGCGCGCAGGTTGTACCCACGTGGAAATCCGTGAAACGGATGGACTCATGGAGTAACCGGTCGAGTGCCGGCGTTTTGATCCATGCATTGCCATGCGCACCGACATCGCCATAGCCGTGATCATCAGTCAGAATAAATACGACATTCGGCCTTTTCATCGCGGTTTCTCCCGGCTGCTTGCCTGCGGCAAGCAACTTGACGATGTCCGGATAGTACTTCTGGGCCGGTTCACCCATATGGGCAATGGTTTCAGCGGCAGCCTCCCTGACACCAACCTGTTGCGCGGAATCGCGCAAATTCGCCCCGAACGCCTCGCTTTGTATGATCACACCGACCATCAGAACCGCGGTCATCACCAAACGCGTTGCACGCATCATCACCCTCCGGGTTTAGGTTTAATCGCCTCATGACTATCGTCACCATCTGATATTAGGAATTTATAACCGGAACACCCAAGTGCAAATATGCGCATTGGCCTAAAGATATTGCGTCACCCGTCCTACGCCTGACTGCGCAGGCGATATTGTTTTGGCGACATGCCGACGGTGCGCCTGAACGTATTGCTCAGGTATTGCGGGGAGCGAAACCCCACTCTGGGGGCGAGGTCAGCGATCGGCCAATCCGTGGTGCGCAGCAGAAGTTTAAGCTGCTCGATCCGGCGGCGGCAGAGCTCGTCACGGATCGTACTGTCCAGACCTTTGCGGAAGGCCCGCTCCAGTGCGCGCCGTTTGAGTCCGACCGCGCGTGCCACATCGGCGGTTCCGAGATCAATCTCGAGATTATCCCACATGTACCGCAGCGCGCGCGCCACGTTTGGATCCATCACGGCCAGCGCATCCGTGCTTTCCCGCACCTCGATCCCGACAGGCGGAACCCACACCGTTTTCTCCGGCACCGGCGCCCCCTCTAGCAATTGCTGCATCAGCCGAACCGCGGACTCGGACTGCTGAAGATAGCCGGGATCGATGGATGAGAGCCGCACCGGTGTACACTCGCAGTCCGATGTGTTTCCGAACCCCAGCACCGCCACGTCGGAGGGGATCATCAACCCGGCCTGGCTGGCTGCCACGCAGATCCTACCCCCCATATTGTCCGACCATGCCAGCATCCCGATGGGCGTGGGGACCTCGCGCAGCCACTGGGTGAGCTCCTCACGGCGCAGTCGCCTGAGCTCACTCGTCGTGAGCGCCTTCTCTTCGCTGGTCAAGGCGCGGTGCTTTAGGAGGTGACACTCGCACCCTAACTCGCTGGCGCGATCGCGCATCGCCTCGTACATCGTCCTATTCCCCTTCACCTCCCCAAACCCGACGAAACCCACATGCCGGAAGCGCCGCTCGGCAAAATGCTCGGCGGCCAGGCGTCCGGCCGCGGCATGGTCTTCAACAACAGCAGGTATTAAGTGGTCTCCTGCGGCCGGTATAACCCCGAGCCTGACAATCGGACATCCTAAGGCTTGCAGGGCCTCTACCTGTGGCTCGCCGAGGGGGAGACTTGTAAACACCCCGTCCGGAACGAGCCCCCGGGGAAGCGTCCGGCCAAAGAAACGAAGATCAAGAACTTGCCACCCCATACCCCTCATCAGATCGACCAGCAACTCGCGGGGGAACAACGACTGCTCGCTGTCGTACAATAGAGCCACGCAGGGGCCTTGCCCCCGGCCACGCACCATGTCCGTCACGCCGGACGCTGGAATTTGTCTAGGCATCTGTGTTGTCACAATCCTTTATTTCCGACACATCGCGTCTGGCATAACCACCGCAGCCCTTTTTTTTATGAGCGATACCATACCACGCCCAAGAACACTTTGGTTAACAGTAGCATGACATGCGATGCTTGACAATACCCCCTGTTTTGCGGACTGATTTCGGGCTCCTGTATGTAACCGTCTATAAAATAAGTGTTTCCGGATATTTATTTCGCTTGACGACATCAAGACGGTCTTGATACAGTGCCGCCATGAAAAACCCTGTAGCCGTTCTTGAGAAGACCCCGTTTGCGATTGATCCCGTTCCCATGGAGGGCTGCCACAGCGCCCGTGCCGGAGCGGGGCTTACGACGCGCATCTTTCGCAGCTTTAAGCTGCCAGCCTCTTGCGAGGCGAACCTGCTGCACCATCGCTGCACCAGCAAGGACTTTTCTGTGGCCGAGCACGTGGAGAGCCTTTGTACGGCACTGCTGCTTGGTATTGAGAGGCTTGAGGATGTCGACGAGATGCGGGACGACGACGGGCTTACCCGTATTGTGGGCTATCAGGCGCCGAGCGCACGGGCATCACGCGATTTTCTCGAGAAGTTCCATGACCAGGGCCTTATCGAGACTGCACGCCAGTCGGCTCTTGAGCGGGAACTGCTGGCCTATATTCCAGAAAGCAACGATATGCTCGCCGGACTCGGCCGTGTACTGGGCAGCTCGGCGCGCCGGTGCGCCCAGGCCGGCACGCCCCCGCTTACCCATGCCACGGTGGACGCGGATGCAACCGTCGTGGAGAGCTGGAAGAGCAGCGCCTCTTTTGCCTATACGGGGGTCAAGGGCTACCAGCCGGCAGTGGCCCTGTGGGCCGAGGCCGATGCGGTTCTTGCCGTTGAATTCCGCGATGGCAACGTGCCAGCCAGGTATCAACCGCTCAATGTGGTCAAATCGGCATTTTCACAGCTTCCCGACAACGTGGACTTCTTCGCCTTCCGCGGAGACAGCGCCTTCTATGAGCGGGAACTGATCGACTGGCTGTGCGACCAGACGCGCCCGCACGGACCAAAGGGGAGGATCGAGTTCGCGCTCTCCGCTGTCATGAGCAAAGAACTGCACGAGTGCTGCAAGCGTCTCGGGGAGCGCCAGTGGACGACGTTTGCCACGGAAAAGAACGGTGTGCTGCGCCAATGGGCTGAACTCGATTACGTTCCGAGCCAGTCCTATGAACAGAAAGACTCGCGGCCCCTGCGCTATGTCGGGCTGCGGCTTGTGAAGCCGCAGGGCGAGCTCTTTGACGATGGCGCGCAGTTCAAGCACATTGCCATTTGCACGAACAGGACGCTGCCTGCCGTCGAGCTTATTGACTGGCACAGGGCCAAGGCAGGCACGATCGAGCACGTTCATGATGAACTCAAGAACGCCCTGGCCGCTGCCGCCATGCCCAGCCAGCTCTTCGGCGCAAACGCCGCCTGGTTCACCATCAACTGCCTGGCCTACAATATCGCCTCGTCGATCCGCGCCGCCGTTACCGACGACAACCTGCGCACCGCACGGATCAAGCGCCTGCGCCTTTACCTGCTTAACATCGCAGGACGGATCGTCCGAGATCGGCGCAAGATCCGCCTGCGCCTGGCCGCTACCGCTGAACGTATCGCCCTGATGATCGCCTTGTTTGAGAAGTTCCCGCTCCGAACCGTTGCCACAGGCTAGTCGCATCACATACCGCAGGCAGAAGCGCACTCCATCAACACTGGCATGTGGGCGCAGGGATCCGTCGAGGGGGGACAAAAACATAGATTGAGTTTCAATATGCCACAATGCTTGATGATATTTAGCCGGCTGGCCGGTCTGAACGGCTGATCAGCAGGCGGCGACAGCCTGTTTTTGCGTGTTTCTCCCGATGGGGAGCCCGCCAGCGTCGTGCCGTTTTCCCAGTCCGCAGTTTTGGG
>JFJP01042833.1_pt1 | contig 11636 bp, 11 predicted proteins | sample 431651 | NCBI WGS metagenome assembly JFJP01 (sample SAMN02602958, study PRJNA72255) | Microbial mat metagenome, whole genome shotgun sequencing project. | biome: fresh water; feature: sink hole; material: water; isolation source: purple microbial (photo- and chemosynthetic) mats found in... | reverse complement strand
TTGTTATTCAATGTAGTAATAATTGCTCTATTTTTGTATTCAGCAATTTTTAGTGCTTTTTATCCCAGCAATAAGAAAAATCTCATTATCAGTATCATATAACAATGCGAAGCTATTATTTTAATAGAATTATTTCATTCAGTTGATAGCTAGAATAAGCCCTGAATTTTGTATGTAGTAAAAACTATAGTTGCTCCAAAAATACTACCTCAAACAACTACATATCAATTGTATAAAGTAATTATTTATATTTGCACACGATAAATGATTGCAAACAAAATCCTTAAAAACTAAATAATATGAAAGACAAAGAAACTATGAATTTAGTGTTAATAATGTTGGTATCATCTGTCGTTCTAATTTTTCTTTACGCGTCACCAAAAAAAGAGAATAAGGACTTAAAGAATTTGACAAATTTAAAGAAGGAAATACCCTTAAACATTGATATAAATAAAGTAAATTCTAGCACTGTTTATAAATCAACAGGATATTAAAAATTTGGATGTTGTATCCTAAATAGAAAATGATTCATTTCATTGTGCTATCATTATTGTATTTTTTGTTGCACCCAATTCAATCTCTCACTTTTTAAAAATTGAACTATATAGAAAAAAACTTACTCAACTAAAACTTCTTAGTAAACACATTATTCAAATCTAGCTGTTTGTCAGCGGTTTGAAAAATGTGTTTTTTTATTGTATCTTTACGGTTTAAAAGCTAGTTTATCTTATGTTTTATACAGCAGTAAATATTGATTCTTCTACTTTCAAAATTAATTACCACCATCGTGTAATGACGTTGGGCTCTTGTTTTGCTGAAAATATTGGCAGAAGATTGCATGATGCTTATTTTTTTTCTGATGTCAATCCCTTTGGAGTGCTTTATAATCCAGTTTCCATTGCAAATAGCATGGAGATAGTTCTTAAAAATATACAATTTAGCCCAACTGACATTTTTCAAGCTAAATCACTTTGGCAAAGTTTTTCGCACAGCAGTTTTTTTTCTGACATTAGTGCAGAGGCTTGTTTGCAAAAAATCAATACTCGATTGGAAATTGCGAAGGAGTTTTTGAAGGAAACTGATTTTTTGCTTATTACTTTTGGTACAGCTTGGGTGTTTGAGGACAAGCAGAGTGGGAGAGTGGTTTCCAACTGTCATAAGTTTCCTGCCAATCAATTTGTTAGACGCAGATTGACGGTGCAAGAAATCGTGGAAGTTTACGCTGATTTAATTCAACGACTTCAGGTTCAATTTCCAAATTTGAAACTAATATTTAGCGTTAGTCCTATTCGTCATTTTAAGGATGGTGCTCATGAAAATAATATCAGCAAAAGCACATTGATTTTGGCCATTGAAGCTCTTCAAAAGCAGTTTCCGCAACTAGATTATTTTCCAGCTTATGAAATTATGATGGACGAATTGCGCGACTATCGGTATTACGCTTCAGATATGCTTCACCCATCCGAAGTGGCTGTGGATTATATTTGGAAGCGATTTTCTGAAACCTATTTTGATGCAGAAACATTACAAATAAAGAAGGAATTGGAGCAATTGGCAAGGGATTTGGAGCATAGACCTTTACATAATAAATCGGAAGATTTTCTGATTTTTCAAGCCAAATTGGAGAAAAGGAAAGTTGAATTAAAATCTAAATACTCATTTTTGGCCACTAGGATTTAATTACAAAAAGCCTCTTAGAAGATTTCTAATGAGGCTTTTTTTGTAGTTGGAAATACAAGTCAAACGTGTTATTAATCAACAACAATAGGTTTGTATTTAGGCACTAATATTTTCATTACCGACCATCCGATAAGGTACGCCACTGCACAAAAAGTAAACACAATAGTATAGCCCGGAGTTTTGCTACCCCATACTAATAAACTATAATCGAACAGCATACCGCTCCCTTTGTTGATAAAGAAAGAGCCAATTCCGCCAGCCATTCCGCCTATTCCAACAATTGTTGCCACTGCCGATTTGGGGAACATGTCGCCCACGGTGGTGAAGATATTTGCAGACCATGCCTGATGAGCAGAACCTCCAATACCAATTAGAAGTACAGGCACCCAAAAGGCATAAGTGCCTAAAATTGATAAGTGTCCGAAGGGTTGAGCAAGCAATACCAATAATGGAAAAAAAGCAATTATCATCATCGCGCGCATACGTCCTGCATACGGATTCATTCCTTTGTTAATGAAGTAGGTGGGAAATTTTCCGCCAAAAACAGAACCGAAAACGGTGATGGTGTAAAGTACGCCAATAGGCACTGCAATTTGATCGGGCGACATTCCATATTCAGCTTTCAGATAAGCCGGCGTCCAGAACAAGAAAAACCACCAAACGCCATCGGTCATAAATTTACCAAAAGCAAATGCCCAAGTTTGTTTAAATTTTATAGCTTCCCTAAATGTCATTTTTTTTACTACTGCTGTTTCATCTACCACCACTTTATCAATTGCGTCATCTTGGTTGATGTAAGCTCTTTCGGCTGCATTTACATTTTTGTTTTTGTCAAGCGGTTGATAGAAAATTAACCAAGCAGCCAGCCATAAAAATCCTACCGCACCCACTACCAGAAAAGCAGTTTCCCATCCCCAGGCTTTTGCCATAAATGGTACGGTGAGTGGTGCTAAAATTGCACCCACGTTGGCACCAGAATTAAACACGCCTGTAGCAAACGCACGGTCGCGCTTAGGAAAGTATTCGGCTGTGGCTTTAATTGCAGCCGGAAAGTTGGCCGATTCGCCAAACGCTAGCAAAACTCGAGCAATTACAAACATAACTACACTTACCAGCGAAATAGTAGCTATGATAGGACCAGAGGCATTTGTCAAGCCAGCAGCATCGGGTATGCCTGTCCACCATTCGGTAGCCAACCCGCACAATGCATGAAGCATGGCAGCCAATGACCATACAGCTATAGCCCAGGCATATCCTTTTCGGGTACCCATTTTGTCGATAAACCGACCCGCAAACAACATAGAAATGGCATAAGCAAGCGAGAAAATAGATGTAATAGTTCCGTAATCGCTATCAGTCCAATGAAATTCATCTGCCAAAATAGGTTGCAACAGTGATAATACCTGTCTATCGAGGTAATTGATAGTGGTAGCTAAAAACAGCAACGTACAGACCGTCCATCTGTAATTTGTCATTTTTTCGTTGATTTTTCCAAGTGTACTCATACGATTTACGTTGTTGGGTGATTTGTATTATTGTAAAATTAGATACTTAATTAATTTCCAATTTACTTGCATTATAGTTTTTATTCAATTTTTATTTGAACAGTTTTATTTTTTTTTCTAACGACTTCATAGTAAAGTTTATTTCAAATAAAACACTGATTTTCAAAACTAATTTATCAGAATTTGAAGAATCCTTTAGCATTATTGTAACTGATATTTTCCACCATTTTTCCAATAAATTCCATTTCTTGATGTGGTAGCAAGCCATTTTCCACATCGTTAGCCATCAGATTGCATAAAATCCGTCGGAAGTATTCGTGGCGAGGGTAGGATAGGAAGCTGCGCGAATCGGTCAGCATTCCAATAAACTGACTGAGAAGTCCAAGTACAGAAAGTGAATTGAGTTGCTTTTCGATACCATCTTTTTGATCCAAAAACCACCAGCCCGATCCAAATTGAATTTTTCCAGCTACCGATCCATCCTGAAAGTTTCCTATCATGGTGGCAATCATTTCGTTATCGGCAGGATTCAAATTATACAAAATAGTTTTGGCTAATTTGTTTTGAATATCTAATCTGTTCAAAAACTTAGATAATGATTTTGCTGTGCTAAATGTTCCGATAGAATCAAAGCCCGTATCTGGACCAATTTTATTAAACAAACGAGTGTTATTGTTTCTAATTACACCAAAATGAAACTGTTGTGTCCAACCTTTTTCCCAATCCATTTCGGCAAAAATAACCATCATGGCCGATTTAAATTTTAAAATTTCCATTACAGTAAGCTCTTGTCCACCAACGATTTTATTGAAAATGGATTTAATTTCTGTTTCAGTGTAATCTTCTGCATAAAATTCTTCTATTCCATGGTCGGAAAGTTTACAGCCTACTTCTTCAAAGAAATTTTGACGGATGCGCAAAGCCAAAATCATATCGTCGAAAGCAAGAATATTTACTCCCGATACTTGTGCAAGTTGTTGAACATAAGCTCTAAAATTTTCAGAGCTTTCTACTGCCATTGCTTTGTCGGGGCGCCATGTAGGGAGCATTTTTATTTCAAAGCCATCAGTTTTTGTTTTAATATGATGTTCGAGGCTATCAATGGGGTCATCCGTGGTACAAACCACTTGAACCTTATATTTACGCATCAAATTACGGGCAGAATATTCTGGAGTTTGGAGCTTGGATGTACATTCATCGTATATTTCACGCGCAGTAACAGGTGAAAGCAATTTGTCTATTCCAAAAGCAGTTTTCAACTCCAAATGTGTCCAGTGATACAATGGGTTACGCATTGTATTGGGAACAGTTTCTGCCCATTTCTCAAATTTTTCCCAATCAGAAGTGTCCTTTCCTGTAATAAACTTTTCATCAATTCCATTGGTTCGCATAGCGCGCCATTTATAATGATCTCCTCCCAACCAACATTCTGTCAGCGTTTTAAATTGGTAATCGTTGGCTACCATCCAAGGAAGTAAATGACAGTGATAATCAATAATTGGAAGTTTTGCAGCATGCTCGTGATATAGTTTTTGTGCTGTTACGGTTTCTAGTAAAAAATTCTTGTCTAAAAAGTTTTTCATGTGTGATTTTATTCAGTAAAAATGATTCAATTTAAAGCTATTTTTATCGTAATTTCAAAAAAAAATAAAATTATTCAGAAGTAAACGCTTGACTAAAATGTGAGATTTAAAGCCAATATAAAGTGAAAAATATAGTTTATTACACCGGATTTTATTGGAAATATGTAACTTGTTATTCGTAAATTCAATTTAAATGATTTTAAATGAGCGATTTACTCTCAGTATAAATACTAAAAGGGCTTCCGTGTTCGCACACAAAGGTACACATAGTTTTGTATTCTCAAAACAAAGTAGTACTTTTGTATAAAAATTATTTCTGTGTGCGAGCACAAAATAATAAATTGTAATTATATGAGTGAAATACACCACAAAATAAGAATAAAAGATATTGCAATACTGGCTGGGGTATCCGAAGGTACTGTTGATAGGGTGCTACATAAACGGGGAGATGTTTCCGTTAAAAGTTTAGAGGCCGTAAATAAAGTTCTCGAGGAGATTAATTATTCCCCCAACTTACATGCCCGTTCATTGGCTTCAAAAAAGCAGTATCGGTTTGTATGTCTTTATCCAGAGCATAATACTACAGACTATTGGCAAAGTATAGATGTGGGTTTTAATCAGGCTGCCAGAGAATTTGTTAATCATAATGTATTGGTTAAGAAAGTATATTACAACCAATTTGACTCCCATTCTTTTGTACAAGTATATAATGACATATTAAACAATCCACCTGATGCAGTGTTTTTAGCACCCATTTTTCGTGAAGAAGCTGCTAAATTTTGTCAAGAGTTAAAAAAGCGCCAAATACCATTTTCTATTTTTGATTCAATAATTGAAGAAGCTGATTTTGTTACTTATTATGGTCAGGATTCTTTTCAAAGTGGTTATATCGCTGCAAAACTATTGTTGGATAGACTTACTGCTGCTTCTAAAGTGTTGATTATAAGAACTCATCGTAAAGGAGGCGTTTCTAACCAGACAAAATATAGGCACAAAGGTTTTATGAAATTTATTGATGATAATCATCTTTTTGACGTTTATGAATTGATAAATGTTGAATTGAAGGATGATGACGAAATTTCAAATTTAGAAGTTATTCGTCAAGTTTTTGAATCTCACTCCAATATTAAAGCTGCTATTGTTTTTAATTCAAAAGTCTTTCGTTTGGCAATGCATTTAGAGGCTTTAAACCAAACAACAGTTAGGTTGATTGGATACGATTTGTTGGAACAAAACCTCACGTATCTAAAACAAGGATTGGTTACAACCCTCATTGCTCAACGACCTGAAAAACAAGCTTATTTGACCGTTCGCGATATGTGTCGTGATCTTATTTTCAACCAAAAAGTGAGACGGATTAATTATGTACCCATTGATGTGTTGATAAAAGAAAACATCGATTATTATTTTAATCTTAAAGATTAGTTGACCTAAAGATTAGTTCAATATAGGAATAGTCAGACGTTTATTTTATTAGAATAAAAATAGCAATTATATATGAAAAACCTTTTTGATGTAAAGAACAAAGTTATCGTTATCACAGGCGGAACAGGGATATTGTGTGGTAAAATGGCTGAGTATATGGCCGAGCAAGGTGCCAAAGTGGTAGTTTTAGCACGAAATAAAGAACACGGCGAAAGTTTTGTGAAAGCAATAACAGACAAAGGTCAAGATGCTATTTTCTTGCAAACGGATGTGAATAACAAAGAGTTGTTGGAGCAAAATGCTATCGATATTGTAGCAAAATACGGTCGTATTGACATATTGGTGAATGGTGCTGGCGGTAATATGCCCGGCGCAGTGATTGGTCCAGACAAAACAGTTTTCGATTTGGACATTGATGCTTTTAAAAAAGTGGTGGATTTGAATCTATTTGGCACCGTACTTCCTACAATGGTTTTTGCCAAAGTAATGGTAGAACAAAGAAAAGGTAATATTATCAATATCTCTTCCGAATCTGCCATACGCCCTTTGACGCGTGTGGTTGGATATGGTGCTGCAAAAGCCGCAGTTACAAACTTCACAAAGTATTTAGCCATCGAATTGGCCACAAAATATGGCGAAGGTTTGCGCGTAAACGCCATAGCACCAGGGTTTTTCATTTCGGAACAAAATCGTACTTTGTTGACAAATACAGATGGTACATTAACTGACAGAGGAAATACAATTGTGGCACATACGCCATTCCGTAGGTTTGGCCAACCAGATGAATTGCTTGGAACGTTGCATTATCTTGCTAGCGATGCGTCAAAATTTGTAACGGGAACAATGGTGGTTGTTGATGGTGGTTTTGATGCATTTTGTATTTAAGAACTGCCCTCTAACCCTCTTAAGGGGGAATTATGCAAGTTTATTATGCAAGTTTTTTGGCTAAAAAGACGTAAGAAAACTAATACTAACATCTCTTACCCCCTTCTTTAGGGGTTGGGAGTTCTTTTAATTTAATACTAATATCTCTTATTCCCCCTTTAGTGGGTTAAGGGGCAAATTTTTTTTATGCTAGAATTAAAAAAAGATTGCGCATACTCCCTTTTGGTAGCTACCAGTATGGGTGTTCGCATTACGCCGGTCAATGGGCAGCCAGTACATAGCAGTAGTTTGTATCAAATGCAAGCATCTAGTGCCGAAACCAATGTGGCAAGTGTTGCTTCCTATTTGGGTCTGCCCGTAAAGGTGTTGACTACTTTTGTAAAAGATAGTCCAATAGCACAATTTATCAAAGCCGATTTGCGTGCACGCAATATGATGTTTGAAGGACCTGAAGTGGCACAAGGCGATCCTTGGGGTTACCGTCACCAATTTAATATTGCTGATAGCGGTTTTGGAACCCGTGGACCTCGTGTTCTCAACGATCGTGCTGGGGAAGTAGGGCGAACTTTGAACGTGAAAGACTTTGACTTGGAACGGATTTTTGTAAAAGAAGGTGTTCAAATTCTACATTTGTCAGGTTTGATTGGTGCTTTATCTGCCGAAACAAGCAATTTTTGTTTGGAACTTGCTCGTTATGCCAAAAAGAACGGAACGAAAATCTCCTTTGACTTGAACTATCGTGCTTCCTTTTGGAAAGGACGTGATGCTGAATTGCGCGCTATTTTTACCGAAATTGCTTCTGTTTCAGATATTTTGATTGGCAACGAAGAAGATTTTCAACTTTGTTTGGGTATTGATGGGCCTGAAGCTGGCGGAAAAGGCATTGAAGCAGAAATTGATGGTTTCAAAGGTATGATTGGTCGTGTGAAACAAGCATTTCCAACTGCATCGGTTTTTGCCACTACATTGCGCCAGGTAATCAGTACCAATGAACATCTTTGGGGCGCAATAATGCTCGATGGTGAAACTTGGTCTGTAATTGAACCTCGAAAAATCACAGTCCTAGACCGCATTGTTTACGCCATCCTTAAAGGTTGGGAGTCTGAAAAATGGGCACAATTCGGTTGGGCTACTGGCGCACTGGCTACTACCTTCCTTACCGATTACGGACAACCTGCCGACGAAGAACAGGTTTGGAGTATTTGGGGTGGAAATGCCCGCGTTAAACGATAAAGTCATTTACTATTTTTTCATTTACTATTTACTATTTCTTGATTTCCTATTTTGTCACTGATAATTAACTAATTAAGATGAATGCTATTGAATTAAAGAAGCGTTTACAAGTTTTTGCTTTACGAATAATTAAACTCACCGAGAGTTTACCAAATACTGTTACTGGTAGAACTTTAGGGAATCAAATAATTCGTTCAGGAACTTCGCCAGGTGCAAATTACAGAGCTGCTTGTTTGGGAAAATCTGATAAGGATTTTCTGAATAAATTGAAAATGGTAGAAGAAGAATTGGATGAAACCATATATTGGTTGGAACTAATTATCCAATCAGGTTTGATAAATGAAAACTTATTAAGTGATTTAATTACTGAAAATAATGAGTTATTGAAAATTATTGTAAGTTCGATAACTACAATGAAAAAGAAATTAAACCCTTAGTCATTTACGATTTAGCTATTTACGATTTACCATAAACGATTTACTATTTAGCCATTTACAATTTACCATTTAATTGTTTACATTGAATTTCGACAAATGATTAAATAGTAAATATCTTGGTTTCAATAGTTAATAGTAAATATCTTGGTTTTCAATAGTAAATGAATAAATAGTAAATGTCTTGCTCTTAATAGTAAATTGTAAATGAATAAATAGTAAATTCTTATTATGTTATACTATTCAATTGGTTCCATCAATCACGAACTCAATGGCGAAGACCTTTAAAATGGGCAAGAGAAATAAAGTCCTTGCCATTCCGCCCGATTATACTCGATTGCCAAGCCGCTCAGGTGAACTTACTGAGTTTGCTTGGCAATTCTACGGAGATGCTCTGACAGACGTTTTACCAGCTTTGGGAACACATTCGCCCATGACTGATCACCAAATTGCACACATGTTTGGCTCAATGCCCGCCTCGCTTATTCGTGAGCACGATTGGCGCAATGATGTGGTAACGGTTGGAACTGTTCCTGCCGAGTTTGTAAAAGAAGTTTCGGGCGGTGCTGTGGAATTTCCTTGGCCAGCTCAGGTAAATAAACTTTTGCTAAATGGAAATTTTGACCTAATTTTGTCCATCGGACAAGTGGTGCCACATGAGGTGGTAGGAATGGCCAATTACAACAAAAATATTTTTGTTGGAACGGGTGGTGTTGAGGGCATTAACAAGAGTCATTTCGTGGGTGCAGCTTATGGCATGGAACGCATGATGGGACATGCTGATACGCCTGTTCGCCGTATTTTCAATTACGCATCAGACCATTTTACCAACAATTTACCCATTGTTTACGTTCAAACCGTAGTAGGCTTGGATAAATCGGATGGGAAAATTAAATGTCGTGGTTTATATATTGGCGATGATTTTGAAGTTTTTGATAAAGCTGCTAAGCTTGCATTGCAAGTAAACTTTGAAATGCTGGATAAATCGATCCAACGGAATTTAAAAGTACATGGTTGGGCAATAAATCCATTTATCGCACCCGAATGGCCATTGAAGATGATGGTGAGTTAATTGTTTTGGCACCAGCTCTTGTCGAATTTGGTGAGGATAAGGAGATTGACCGACTGATTCGAAAATACGGATATGTTGGTACGCCTCAAACATTGAAAAGTTGTGACGAAAATGAAGAATTGCGCAATAACTTAAGTGCAGCAGCGCATCTTATTCATGGATCTTCCGAGGGTCGCTTTAGTATCACTTACTGTCCGGGTAAAAGACCTGAAAACCTTACTCGAGCAGAAATTGAGAGCGTTGGTTTCAATTATGCAGATATTGATGAAGTTACTGCCAATACAATACTATGGCTGATGGAGAAGAAATTTTTTATATTTCAAATCCTGCATTGGGATTGTGGGCATTTAAGGATAGATTTGAATTTTAGCCCCCTAATCCCCTGAAGGGGGACTAAGAAAAAGAGCCCCTATCCCGATAGCAATCGGGAAGGAATTAATAATAGTGTAATTATGCTTGATTTTTTGCTTAAAAAAATGATAGAGCTGAAAATGGAGAAAAATATAGAACCCAATACTAACTTTTCTTATTCCCTCCACGATAGCTATCGGGATAGGGGTAGTTATTTTTTACTTTATGAAAATAATAATTGACGATAAAATTCCTTATATACAAGGAGCTTTCGAAGAAGTGGCAGAAGTTATTTACTTGCCCGGCTCTAAAACAACGCCCGAAATTGCCAAAGATGCCGATGCCATTGTAACGCGGACTCGCACTATTTGCAACGAAAAACTGTTGGCTGGCTCTAGCGTAAAATTCATTGCCACGGCTACCATTGGTTACGACCATATTGATACTGATTATTGCGAAGCCAATGGAATTAAATGGACCAATGCACCAGGATGTAATTCCAAATCGGTGGAACAATATATTGCTTCAACGCTTATGGTGTTGGCCGAAACTAGAAATTTGCAACTGAAGGATTTGTGCATCGGTGTAGTGGGAGTGGGTAATGTAGGTAGCAAAGTAGCCAATGTTTGCAATTTGCTAGGCATGAAAGTGCTTCTCAATGACCCGCCGAGACAGCGCGTAGAAGGTGATGATGCTTTTGTGAGTTTAAAGGACGTGATGGAGCAAGCGGACATTATCACGCTGCATGTACCGCTTAACATGAAAGGCGAAGATGCTACTTTTCATCTTGGAAATGAGGTATTCTTATCAAAATTAAACAGAAAACCAATACTGATAAATTCGTGCAGAGGTGAGGTGATTGAAACGCAAGCAGTAAAACGAGCATTGAAGAACGGACAACTTTCGGGTTTTGTTTGCGATTGTTGGGAAAATGAGCCCGATATTGACTTGGAATTGCTATCTTTGACAACCATTGCAACACCTCACATAGCTGGGTATTCAAAAGATGGTAAAGCCACTGGTACACAGATGAGTGTAAAAGCCATAAGTGATTTTTTTAAGTTGAAATTGAACAATTGGCAGCCTTCAGGGGTTGAATCTCCATCTAATCCGATTATCGAAATAGATGGCAACGAATTAAGTGAACAGGATATTTTATCAAAAGCAATTCTTTCTACCTATGATATACGCAATGATGATAAAGCATTCCGCAATAATACAGAGCTTTTTGAACAATTGCGTGGTGACTACCCAACTCGTAGGGAATTTCCAGCATTTACGATCGATGTCAAAAATATTGAAAAGCAAACTTTGGATAAACTAATAAAATTGGGATTTAAAATCCCCCCAATCCCCGTCCCGATAGCTATCGTGGAGGGGAGTTTGAGACCAGGTTACTAAATTGCATAATTAATAAATACTAATATATAAATTGTGCTTACTAAAATTCTCGGAATGGGAGTTTTGT
>JFJP01040499.1_pt1 | contig 11637 bp, 10 predicted proteins | sample 431651 | NCBI WGS metagenome assembly JFJP01 (sample SAMN02602958, study PRJNA72255) | Microbial mat metagenome, whole genome shotgun sequencing project. | biome: fresh water; feature: sink hole; material: water; isolation source: purple microbial (photo- and chemosynthetic) mats found in... | reverse complement strand
TATTTCCGGAGTTGATAAAAACGTTCTTGGAAACAGCATGTTCCGGTTTCATTGTCATTACCTGATTGCCTTTGAGGTCTACGATTGCCCCGGAATAAGAAGATAAAAGTATTTCGTCATATTTAAGAGTCCCTGACAATACTCCTCCGCCTGATTTTGCCGGATCGTAATTTGCGCCGGGGATATTTGTAACAAGTTTTGCCATCATGCTTTGCGGACCACCTCCCTCCATCATTTTTTGTCTCATGCTTTCTGTATACTTCATCGCAAGGTCCATTTTTTCCTGATCTGTTTGCAGCAAACTTATCCTTCGATCTGGGAACTGCAAAACTGTTGATCATTGCATAAGGGCCGTATGTTTTTCCTTCGAATGTAATTGTATATTTTTCACCTTTTCTACTTATATACTGACCATATTTTGTGATCCATTCATCCTGTTTTTTCTCATCTTCCTCTTCACTTGTCGGATTGAAACTCTCATCGGCAATTTCAAATCCTGCCAGACGTTTGTCGCCGGCTTTAAAAGGACCCTGGGTAACTCCATCCTTGGCCACATAGTACTCACCGGTTATTCTGTATTTCATCAGAATAGCCCCATCATCCCTTACACTGATTGATACTTCAGTATAATCAATCTGAAGCTTTCCGCCCAGATCAACAACCAGCTTCGCATCTTTACATGCAGATGTTGGTTCCGGACCGCGGTCAACTTCTTCAGGTTTTCCCATTAGTTCGTTTGTCATAGACTTTGCGACTTTCTTCAGCAGACCTTGTCCGTTTAAATGATTTCCGGCTATAATGCAAATTGCCAGAATAAATAAAAGTGACCTTTTCATATTAATTGCTTTAATTATATACCAAAGATAATTATAACATTTTTTAAAACTATAGTATGTAAAGACTTTAACAGGTGCAAAAATGATGAACAGATAATACAGGTATTTCTATTTCTTATTCTTCAACCGTTCTATATTTTTCTGGAATTCAGGAGAATTATACCATGGGTCGAAATGGGGATTCTTTACAATTTCCCCGGTTCTGTAATTGATATAACCTTTTATAAATCTGGAAGAAAGCTGGTAAACAATATCGGAATTATCGTTTCTGGCAGGAGGAAGTTCTGTAAGAATATTTTCAAATGTATATCCTGTTATACCGGCTTTGTTTAGTTCCGTAGAGAAATAATCTACTATATCGTTTGATATGCAGATTATAATCGTATAATTTCCATAGTACTTTTTGCTGTTATGTTTAATTTTAAGATCAAGTTTGTCTTCTGTAACATGGAGTGCTGTTTTGTAAAAAGAATCAGCAAATCTGAATCCATCCTGAATTATGTTTAGGGCATCTTTTTGCTCAAGGGTGTAATGCATGAAGATCCTGAGTTCCCTGGCATTTTCGAAAATAAAGTCCGTTGTTTCTTTATCAAGAAGTTTATCGGCAAAATATGAACTGTATTGCGACTGCTTCTGCAGTTCACTGAGAAAAGCCATCATTTCCTCCATGTTCTGGCTCTTTTCAATGCCAGACAGGCGTTTAACTGTTGATTCAATGAATATATTCTGCCGGGTAAGTTTTATTTGCAGAAAGATGCTATAGATAATCAGCGCAAAAATTAAAATCAGAAGCGCAATTTGGGTTGTCATGGTTCGGCATTTATGATACGATAATTTTACTTAAAGGTAAAAAGAATCATTATAACTGACACACAAAAAGCAATTCATTTTAGCGATAACTGAATTTCACAAACAGAAAATGACCTGCCATCGTCAATAACCGAAGCTTATCATCATACCCCCGCCTCCGCTATTGCCAAACCTTGGGTTTACAACGTTATTATATATTGATCCGAATGTATAAGTAAAGCCAAAACTCGTGAAGTACTGAAATTGTGTTGCGAGTTCCTTTCTTCGGAGCAGAACTTCTTCGGCAGTAGCACCTCCTTTAACAAGTCCCAGCTGGTCATGTATAAGTGATGCTCCGCCTCCGAAATTAAGCGATAATCCTTTGGCGATCCGCAGATCAAGAAATCCATTAAGGGAAAGATTATTCTTTGACCAGTCGTACATGTAGTTACTGTAATTAAGATTTATATCAATTGAGCCCCATTTCTGAACAACCTCATAAGCAATACCGAGCGATTGCATAAAATGGCCTTCTTCAAGCTTGTCATAAACTGTAGTATCTGAATAATTCGCATATCTGTAACCAAGTGAATATAATACTCTTAACTGCCTCCTTGTTGATTCTGAATACGGGAAAAGATCATATTCAATTCCAGGAAGTAATGATACTGAATAATCATAGTTGCTGTAGCTTGATGATCCGAAATAAACAGTTCCTCCATACGACCAATGGTCTGAAATACTTTTAACTATTAGTGAATTAAACGATTTGGAATTATTTTCACTTTTAACAATATCACCGTCTCCTAAATCAAAATTATCAATCCCGTAATTATACCTGCCCGATAGGTTTATTTTCCAGTCTTCAGTAACCCGGGAAGCTGAGAGGTTGGCATTCAGATTTGATGAGTTATAGCTCTGCTGTCCATCGAGCCATCCGTTAAATGAGGCTCTGTAAACCCAGCTGTTCCATTTATCAGAGGATACAGTTTCAGAAAGAGGTTCAGTGAAAGTAATATTCATATATTTTGATAAAGGCGTTCTTGCAACATAACGCATCAGTCCCATTTTCAGGATTTTTACCTCTTTTATTCTTTCCTCATCCTGGGTTTCATCGGGCGAGGTTACAAAAGAAAGGGTGTCTGTCATGCCTGCATTCTCATTCTGCCCAACAAAGAAGTAGGTATGCTCTGAGCCGCCTGAACCCGTACGCTGGTAAGTTGTGATTATGTATACACCTGCATCCTTTATATCGCGGACATAATTTACATATGGAATTTCTTTTCGGACATAGTCGCTTGCATCCATAAATACATTGAGGGCATCTTTACGTAAGGTGTCGGTTTTTGTGGCAACTTCCTGTGCGTATGAGCTTAGGTACAAAAGAGTGAAGGCAAATAGGAAAAATGATCTTTTCATGACAGGTATTATGGTTAGTTTATATAACGGGAAACGAAGTTAGATTAAAGAATTAAAAATTTAGTTAAAGAGTTTAGGGATTAACAAATCATTAACTCAATTTAACAAAATGAAACAAATTTATAACGAAGCGATCTGTTCAGTATTGTTTAAACACAAATAAATAAAAAGATCCGGAACATAAGTTGTTACCGGATCTCTTTTAGCATAATGGAATGAAAAACAGGAAGTTATTTTTGTTTGGGAAGAACTGCTTTAGTCTCCTTTAGTCCCTCTTCAGAAATTGTCCAGAATTTACCTCCGAGCTCCCAGGGCTCTGTATCATAATCCACACTTGTGTGGTAAGTTGTATCCCCTTCAACTTTTGTAATATCAATTTTGTTGCGGAATAGTTTCTCAACTGATTTATCAAAATAGAGAATTGTTTTCTCAGGTATGTGCAGGTTTATGGTTACAAAATCTGCCGACCATTTCTTCCCGGATGGAATAGTGAAATATTCATCGAGGTAAATTGTATCTCCTCCCATTTTGTAATTGTAAATGAGAGATTCTGATTTCTCAGCTGCTTCACTTCTTGTTATGCCTGATGACCTTTTTCTGATTTCCAGTTTCGAAACCTCATCATCTGAAATTGTCAGTCTGATATCAGGCCTTATGTAAATCAGATCTGTAGAATCTACCAGAAAAACAGTATAATCATCCGGAAAAAACTTCTTACTGTATTTGAGGTCATCAATTTTATGATCCGTTGTTACATAAAGCGTATCCGGAGTACCCGGCAGTATAGCCTGTGTTGTGGTTCTGCCGGTTTCTTTAAAGCTGATTCCCTGATTGAACATTATTATTGCGAGTGCAGTAACAGACATTACCCATACTACAGAAGCTACAAGACTCAAAACCCAGTCGTTGGCTCTGAACCAGAATATCATTTTGACACCCCAGTAGATAAATGCAAGTAGTGGAAGGAGAATTGAAAGTATCGAAAGTAAAATTATCCATGGTGTTAATGACTGGTTGAAAACGTAGTTCAGCAAGTCGGGCAGATAAACCAGTCCCGGATCAAAATCAGTTGCTGAAAATGCCCAGGGCATTTTGAACACAAAAATCATAAGAAAGGCAACTATTGCGAGGAATCCGGTAAGAACAAACAGCAGACCGATAAAGATCATGAAGATCCTGAATACAACATAAAGTACCTTTCCCACTGCACGAAAAATCTCATTAAACGCATTTCCTACTACAGAGGAATTCTGGTAATTATTACCGTCGGAAGAGGAGTTATAATATCCGTCCTGCCTGTTCCTTGAACTTGCCGAATGATATGAATCTCCGAACATTTCCCTTTTCCTGGCTTCGGTATTTGCTTCAGGAAGAGCTATCCATAAAATAATATATAGAAAAAAACCTGTCCCGAAGAGTGCAGCAAATGCTACAAATAAAACCCTGAAAAGAACAGGATCCACATCGAGATATGCGCCGAGCCCGCTGCAGACTCCGGCAATAATTTTGTCACCCGGGTTGCGGTACATCCTTTTTTTTGTGTGAGGACGAGATTGATCATTCTCATCAGCGGGGGCCTGATCAAAATCTTCAGGCTTTCCTATAATTGATATCATTGCCTCAACATTGTCTTTCGAAATGACACCTGCAAGCCCTTTCTGCGATTGGAATATTTCAGCTATCCTCGATTCAATGTCTTCAATTGTTTCATGTCCGCCCTGTACGTTCTTGAACCTGTTGTTTATAGCCTGGAGATAATCGCGAAGTTGCCTGAACGCAATTTCGTCAATCTGGAACAGTGTGCCGGCGATGTTTATATTAATTGTCTTATCCATTTCTGTCAGTTTTAATTTGTTATTAATAGGTTACCGGGTTCTGATCAGATTGACTGAATCAACAAGCTCCTGCCACGATTTATCAAGATCTGTCAGGTATGTACGTCCCTCGCTCGTAAGTTCATAGTATTTCCTTGGCGGACCCTGCTGTGATTCTTCCCAGCGGTAACTTAACAGTCCGGCGTTTTTCTGCCTTGTCAGAAGTGGGTAAAGTGTTCCTTCAACAACAATTACCTGTGCCTCTTTTAGTTCTTTAATTATGTCGCTTGCATAGCAGGAATTTCTGGAAAGAACCGATAGGATGCAATACTCCAGAATCCCTTTGCGCATCTGTGCTTTTGTATTTTCTAAATCCATGATATTTAGTATTAGTTTGTTTTATACTTCAAATTGGAATCATTTACAGTTTCATGTTTTTTCTTACGCTATCAAATTCCTTTTTTACGGAATCTTTTATATTGTGAATATTCACCGGATTGCCTTTCATTTCAATTTTCTGGGCAGTAGTTTTAGCTTCGGGAAGCACTATATAGAGTATCAGATAAATTAGTGCTCCAACTCCTCCGGCAAGAATTAGTGCTGCAAAGATTATCCTGATGATTACCGGATCAATATCCCAGTATGCTCCCATTCCGGAGCAAACACCGCCAATAATCCTGTGATCGGGGTCGCGGTACATACGGTGATAACCCGGCGATGAGAACTTATCGCGGGCCGTTGGTCCGTCATTGTCTGAGATGTCTTCAGGAGTCCCCAGAACAGATATAGCCTGGTTTACATCATCAATATTAATTACCTGCTTGTATGTGGTAAGTTTAGTACGGAATAGCTCCGCCATGCGGGTCTCTATATCAGAGAGTATCTCCGATGAACTCTCTTCGCCTGCAAAATGGAGTTCAAGATTTTTGAGATATCTCTTTAATTCGGCGTATGCATCCTCGTCGATGTTGAAGGAATAGCCGCCGAGATTAATGCTCACTGTGATCTTCATAGTACTGTTTATTTGTTACTACTGTTAAAATTATATAACTATACAATGCAAAGATATATATAAAAATATATACTATGCAATACATAGTACTAAAAAAATGCAATAATTTTGCATTATTTTTTTAAAGTGCAGAAAATCAGAAGTATAATAGCGATTTATTTATCGAGCCACTGCCTGAACTCAGATGTTCTGGCGGAACTTACAAGGATTTCTTCTCCGGGATTGGGTACTATTTCGATTCTGATACGGCTTTTTGACAGGACATCAATTTTTGAAATCGCCTGGTATCTTACAAGGTACTGCCGGTTGATCCTGAAAAATTGTTCGGGATTTACCATCTCTTCAATATGATCGAGCGAGAAATCCAGAGGCAAACGGTGGTTGTCTGAAGTAGACAGAAATGTACTTTTCTCTTTCGAGAAAAAATAGTTAACCTCTTTTGTTTCAACAACTTTTATCTTGTTTGCAATGTTTACAACAAAACGTTTCTTGAATTTGTCATCCCTGCCTGTAAATTCATCAAGCAGTTTCCCGATATTCACCTCCTGTGATGATGTCCGGAACTTCTTATATTTTTCTAGACTTACTTTAAGCTTATTCTCATCAACAGGTTTAAGAAGATAATCAATACTGTTAAGTTCGAAAGCCCTTATGGCGTATTCATCGTAAGCTGTGGTGAAAATAATATACGATTCAACTTTTGTTTTTTTGAAAATATCAAAGCTGAGACCATCCCCCAATTGAATATCGAGCATTATAAGGTCGGGCTGGGGGTGAGTATTTAACCATGAAATGGCCGATTCAACAGTGTCTATAACAGCATTGACAACTATCTCCGGTTCAAGCGACTGAATAAGGTTTTGAAGCCGTCGGGCGGCCGGTTCTTCATCTTCAATTATTAATGTGTTTATCATAATTCAACCTGAAGTAGTGGTATAATAACACTGAATGATTCATTTGTTTCGTTAATCTCAACCTTTCTTGTTGTAAAAAACCTGTACCTGCCGGTTATGTTTACAAGACCCTGTCCTGTTGAGTCAACCCCGCTTTTTTTCTGCAGGTTATTAATTACCGAAATAGAATCCCCTGAAGCCGTTATTTCAATTTTCAGAGGTTTCTCTTTGGAAATAATATTGTGTTTAATGGCATTTTCAACCAGCATTTGAAGTACCAGCGGAGGAAGGGCATAATGATAATAGTTTTCCGGAACATCCACTTTTATATTAAGTGTGGAGGGGAATCTTAGCTGCTGCAGTCTGATATAGCTGTTCATAATTGACAGCTCATCGCGGAGAAGAACCAGTTCCTTTTCGCCGCTTTTAAGCATATAGCGAAGCAGTTCCGACAGGTTCTGAACATACTCTACAACAGGTTTATTTCCTTCGGCCATGGTGGTAAGACTGTTGAGGCTGTTAAACAGAAAATGCGGATTGATTTGCGCCCTTAGTGTCTGGTACCTGGCTTCAATGTTGTCTTTTTCGAGCCTTACCGATCTGGAGAAATTGTATTTCCACTGCTGATAGAAGAATACCGATTCATGAATTGCTGTAATTAAATAAGTAATAAGGATCGTTGTGAATATCTCCATCCCCAGATTCTCAACATCATGGATTTTCCAGAATCTCTTCTCGAGGTAATAAAGCAACCCTCCAAATGCAACAGTATATACCAGTATCAGTACAATCTCCAGAATAAGATGACGCAGGGGTGCCTTTTCCCAGGGAAATCTTTTCCACAGGAATATCACTATCGACATGCATCCCAGCCAGATGCCGGCCGTGATTACAAGTCCATGAATTAAATACTGGAGTGAATTTCCAGGGTCTGTTACCCCGTTGCTTATGAGATAAATACCCACTGTAATAACTCCAACCAGAGGGATAAGAACGAAAAGGTACTTATTGAAATAATTGTTATTAATACTCATAGCAGTTTTTTTCCCGAGATTTCAATTTTATCGAGGCAGGTTTTTCTGAATTCTTCTGTCGATCTTCTTATGGGGCCGACGAATGTTACTTTTACAGGTTTTACCCCGCAGAATTCAAGTGTTGATTTCTTCAGCTGATTTACACTTGGTTTTCCGTAAGAGAACTTGTAATACCATCCCGGCTGGTCGAGTGTAGTTATAATATGGGCAGTCTTACCAGTAAGAAGTTTTTCCCACCACACTGAGTTTTCTTTATACTGAAAAACGATTCCCGGCAAAAAAAGCCTGTCAATAAACCCTTTAGTCATAGCAGGTAGCCCTCCCCACCAAACCGGGTGAATCCACACCATGTGGTCGGCCCATTTTATCTTTTCCATAGACTCTGTTAAATCAGGTTCCAGGTCAATTCGTTTCTGATAGCCATAGTTAAGATTAGGATTAAAGTTCAAATCTCTTATTACAATTTCTTTAATCTCCGATCCGGCACTTTCAGCCCCTTTTTTATATGCGTCTGCGAGGGCGAAATTAAAGCTTTCTTTATTTGGATGGCCATTTATAATTACAATCTTCTTCATTTTCTTCAAATTCTTTTTATACTCATCTGGTAAATTATTTGTTCTTTTTTTCAGATCTGTAAGGTAATTATACAAATCTAACTAATATTTCAGAACTGGATCCGGTAGAGGAACATCGGCACAAATCCCTGCTGATAAACCTGATAGACTTCATTCTTCTTAGCATCATATCCTTCCATAAAGATGCTTCGGTAGCCCGTAATATTCTGCAGATCGATACCCCATTCCTGACTGAATCTCTTATTATTAATCTTTATTCCGAACCTTAAATCGGTTCTGAAATAGTCATCATATTGTGATTCATACGCCTTGCTCCAGTCGCGGATCTCCTCACCTGCAACCTCAGAGGCAGCAAGATCGATGGGGACAAATCTCTTACCCCCGGCCCAAACTGTTTTTAAGTCGATTGTAAACAACGAGTTTTTTCCGATCCTGTGTTCGTAACCGCCGAGAAGATTGAATACATAATTGCCATTGAATGCAGTATTCCGTTGAATCTGGTCGTAACCTGAGTATTCTGAATTGAAAATTGAAGATGTAAATAAGAAATACCATCCATTGCTGAGAAATTTTTCAACAGTCATTTCAATTCCGTAATTCCGTCCCTTCCCGGTATTTATAAGGCTGTCTTCGCGTGGAATTCCAAACTGGTCTCCTGTGTTTAAAAGTGAGAATTCGGGGAAAGACGATTTAACAGGCACTTTATACAGATGCTGGTAATAGCTCTCCAGTTTTATTCTGAAGTTATTGCTGATAAGATACTGGTAGCCAAGAACAAAGTGGGCGCTTCGTGTATAACCAACATCTTCATTTGTTCTTGAATAGCTGTCGGAAAACGGATCATACTCCTGGTGAAAATAGATAACCTTTGGCTGAACCTGGCTGTGAAGACCGAATCCAAAATTCAACGTTCCTTTTTCTGAGGTAATAAGACTGGCGCCAAGCCTTGGTTCTGCTGCAAGCTCATTGTTCAGGCCGAAATACTGTAAATGTAAGCCCGAATAGGTAGTCAGCCTGCCTCCGAACTTGTGCTGCCACTGCGCATAACCCTGATAGAGCATCATCTTGCCATTAATATCTGTTGTTGTCAGAAAGCGGTTATAATCGTAATCCATAATGCTGTCGAGATAAGATATGCTGTAATTGTCAATAATTAAACCCACGCTTACGTTATCCCCAGCGCTGAATTTTTTCCTTATCTGAGTTGAGAATGAGAGTTTTTTTTCAGCCTGGTTGTTTCTGATATATGGGATAAATGCTCCACTACCTACTGAGTCGAGTTCAGCAGTTGAACTGGAGTTCTGCCACGAAAGTGATGATTTAATCCTGGTCTTATCATTGAAATAGTAAGTGTGCGACAATCCTACAACAGCAAGACCCGAGCCAAAATCAGTTGCTATGCCTCTTGAGTTATACTGATTTTCTGTTGTATCGGACATGTCCCTTCCAAGAGCAATAAAACTTGAACCCCACAGACCATACAGCTTAAATCTTCCTGCTTTGGTTCCCGGCATGTCAATGAGGAAAGTGAGGTCTTTGTATTGCGGGATAGCAGTACCAGTTCCCAGATCGAACTGCAGTTTATCCAGCACCTCAAGCGTTGAATATCTGTAACTTGCAAGGTAAGAAGCTTTCTGTCCGTTTTTCATTGTCATAAGCGGGCCTTCTGCTGCAAGCTCGAAACCGTTAAAGCCAACCTGTCCTGTAAATTCATGTTCGCTTGAATTTCCTGAACGAAGATTTAGATCGAATGCTCCGGCAATTGCATTTCCGTATTCTGCCGGGAATGCTCCGGTAAGAAAATCGGAGTTTGCCAGGAGATTATTATTGACCATACTTACCGGTCCTCCGGTTGTTCCCTGTGCCCCAAAGTGATTCGGATTTGGAATTTCAATGTCTTCGAGCCTCCACAGAACACCAGAAGGAGAGTTACCCCTTATAATTATATCATTCCTTGAGTCATTTTGAGTCATCACTCCGGCATAATTAGCTACCATTCTGGCAGGATCACCGAGACTCCCGGCAAACCGCTCAGTTTCCTCAACCGAAAATGTTCTTGCACTTACCATGGCTAGTTCATTCTGTACCTCAGCTTTTTTTGAATCAGCTCTGATAACAACTTCTTCAATGCTGTTTAGTTTTTCATCGAGTTTAACCTCAACAACAAACTCTTTTCCGCTTACAAGAAGCAGATTGTTTATTGTACGGGTTTCATATCCTATATAATTAACCTGAATCGACTGACGGCCCAGAGGTATTTTCTTAAGTTCATACATACCATTTACGTCAGTTACAGTAACGATCTTTGGATCTGAATTTTCGAGAATAACATAGGCTCCAATAAGAGGAAATCCTGAAACAGCATCAGTTACCTGTCCGCGTATTGTTTGTGTCATCACCTCCTGCGATCTTACACTGCTTAATGCAAACATGACCAGTGCGATCGATAAAAATATTTTCTTCATAGTGGTCGGAATTAATTTTTTGTCAAAACTAAGCTCTGTTATCTGACTTGAAAAAATTAATAGGACGACTGAAGAAACCCGACGATGAATGAAGATTTTTAGGGATGAATTACCCTATATGGTTTTCTGTTAAATCTCTATCTTTATCAAAATATTATCATAACATGGGAAAGAAATACAAATGGGGAATTCTTGCACCCGGAAAAATGTCGGCCAAGTTTACAAGGGGGCTGCAGCTGCTTGATAATGCTGAACTGTATGCAGTTGGTTCGCGCGACATTGCCAGATCAAAGAAGTTTGCAGATGAATTCGGATTTAAGAAATATTATGGAAGCTATGATGAGCTTGCCGCCGACAAAGAAGTTGATATAATATATGTGGCATCTCCACATTCACATCATCATGAGCATGTTATGTTATGCCTGAGGCACGGAAGCAAAATGTATTTCTTATGGAGGCACTTTGGCCTCCGTTCCAGCCATTATATCAAAAAACAAAAGAAGTCCTTGAGAGTGGCGTAGCCGGGAAGATAATCCATATTAATGCGAGGTTTGGTTTTCAGGCTCCTTATAATCCCGCTGACCGGAAATTCAACCTTGAACTTGGTGGTGGTTCCCTGCTTGATATTGGCATTTATACAGTTATTGATGCTCTCTGGTTTATGGGTGTTCCGGATGAGATTACTGCTGTAGCCTCATTTGCAGAAACGGGATCTGAAGATTCAATCAGCATAATTTTCAGGTATAATGACGGGCGAATGGCTAACCTTTACAGCTCATTCCGTACTGCTGCAGGAATAG
>JFJP01005902.1_pt1 | contig 11639 bp, 8 predicted proteins | sample 431651 | NCBI WGS metagenome assembly JFJP01 (sample SAMN02602958, study PRJNA72255) | Microbial mat metagenome, whole genome shotgun sequencing project. | biome: fresh water; feature: sink hole; material: water; isolation source: purple microbial (photo- and chemosynthetic) mats found in... | reverse complement strand
GAGCGCCGCGGTACGTGGCGCACGCGCGGGGTCGTCCAATTTCACGCCTTATTAAGCGCGCATGGGTTCGCTATTCATCACGCACAAGCCGGGGGCACTGAATGAAAAATAAACAAGCACCGACGCAGAACGAGCGTTTGATGCGTGAAGATGATTTCATCATCTCCAAAACCGACCTCAAAGGCCGCATTACCTACTGCAACCGGATTTTCATTGAGTTCTCGGGCTACACCGAGGAGCAGCTGCTGGGTGCCCAGCACAACATCGTGCGTCACCCCGACATGCCGCGTGGGGTGTTCAAGTTCATGTGGGATGTACTGGGGGAGCAAAAAGAGTGCTTTGCTTATGTCAAAAACATGGCGCAGGACGGCAGTTTTTACTGGGTACTTGCCAACGTCACGCCCAACCTGGATGCGCAGGGCCGGGCCGAAGGCTATTTCTCGGTTCGGCGCAAGCCCAGCCGGGGGGCCGTGTCGGCCATGTCCGACATTTACCGATTGATGTTGGATGAAGAGCGTCGTGCGGGGCCCAAAGAGGCTTGCGCAGCGTCTCTCGCCCTGATGACAGGGTTGTTGAATCAGAAACAGGTCAGTTATGAAAAATTCATCCTCTCGCTCTGAGTCGATTGGCTATGCGCTGGCCCTGGGCACCGTGCTGACAGGTGGTGCTGCATTGCAGGGCTGGCAGGGTGGCTGGCATTGGTTGCCACTGGTGTGGTGGGTGCCAGCGCTTGTGTGCATGGCGGCCTGGGTGCGGCGCAGCCAGATTGACCAGCGTTACCTGCGTGACATACAAGCCATGGCGCAAGACGTGGCACACGGCAAGTTTTCCCGGCGCATCAGCCACATTCCCGCCAGCGGAGCGTTTCATGACCTGTGCTGGGACATCAACGATATGCTGGACCAGCTGGAAGCCTGCTTTCGTGAGCAGGCCACCTCACTGCAGTATGCCAGTGAGGCCCAGTATTTCAGGTTGGCGCAGCCCGTGGGTTTGCGGGGCGGGTTTTGCGAGTCGCTCAAGCGGGCCAATGTGTCACTGCAAACCATTGAGCAAAAAGCAGTGCAGGAAGAACGGGCCAACGCCGAGAAATTGGTGGCCCAGCAGCGTGAGCAACGCATTGCTGCCGAGAACCTGCGCATTCGCAATGCTTTGGACAAGTGCAGCACCAATGTGATGATTGCCGACGCCAGCAACGTCATCGTCTACATGAACGAAACCGTCACCAGCATGATGCAGCGCAACGAGGCCGAGTTGCGCAAGGCGCTGCCCCAGTTTGACGCCAGCCGGCTCATTGGGCAGAACATAGACGTGTTTCACAAAAACCCGGCGCACCAGCGCGGCATGTTGAGCTCACTGCGCAGCACCTACCGCACCCAGATTCCGGTGGGCAAGCTGCACTTTGGCTTAAGCGCCAGTCCGATTGTGGATGTTGAGGGTAGGCGCATCGGGACGGTGGTGGAGTGGGCGGACCGCACTCAGGAAGTAGCCACCGAGAAAGAAGTCGCTGACCTGGTCCAGTCGGCCGCAGTGGGCGATTTCAGCGGCCGCTTGAGCACCGAGGGCAAGAGCGGATTTTTCGCCAACCTGGGCTCAGGCATGAACCAGTTGCTCGACACCAGTGAAGGGGCCATGGGTGATGTAGCGAACGTGCTGGCCGCCTTTGCCGAGGGCGACCTGACCCAGCGCATTGAGCGCGACTACCAGGGATTGTTTGGCAAGGTCAAGGACAGCGCCAACGCTACCGCTGAAAATCTCACCCGCGTGATTGGTGAGGTGCGCGCCGCAGCAGACGCCCTGACGGGTGCTGCCAACCAGGTGAGTGCCACCGCGCAAAGCTTGAGCCAGGCTGCCAGCGAACAAGCTGCCAGCGTGGAGCAGACCAGTGAGTCAGTGAATGTGATGAGCGCGAGCATCAGCCAAAACAGCGACAACGCCAAAGTCACCGATGGCATGGCCACCCAAACCAGTAAAGAGGCCAATGAGGGTGGGGCCGCCGTCAATAGTACGGTAGTCGCTATGAAGCTGATAGCGGCCAAGATCGGCATTGTGGACGACATTGCTTACCAGACCAACCTGCTGGCCCTGAACGCTGCGATTGAAGCTGCGCGCGCCGGCGAGCACGGCAAGGGCTTTGCCGTGGTCGCCGCCGAGGTGCGCAAACTCGCTGAACGCAGCCAGGAAGCGGCCAAGGAAATTGGTGATCTGGCAGGCAACAGCGTCTCTACGGCAGAGCGCGCAGGCAAGCTCCTGGACCAAATCGTGCCCAGCATCCAGAGGACCAGCGAGCTGGTGCAGGAGATTGCCGGAGCCAGTGCCGAGCAAAGTGAATCGGTGGTGCGAATTGGTGGGGCCATGGATCAACTGAGCAAAGCCACACAGCAAAATGCCAGTGCGTCGGAGCAACTCGCCGCCACCAGCGAAGAGCTCTCGGGGCAGGCCGAGCAGTTGCAGCAGTCAATAGCGTTTTTCAATATTGGCGACGAAGCACCGCCCGTGCCTGACCGACACGCCAGATCAGTGCGCCGCGCACTAACGCATTCAAAGTCCTATTAATTCAGCCGCGAGACCTTCAGCCATGAGAACAGCCCAACAGGAAATTGACGAGCGCAGCAAGCTTGCAGGCAACAACAAGTTTGAATTGTTGCTGTTTCGTCTGGGTGAGTCGCCCAGCACCGGGCAGCGCGAGCTGTTTGGCATCAATGTCTTCAAAGTGCGTGAAGTGCTGGTGATGCCGGCCATCACGGGTCTGGCCAATGCGCATGAACATTTGATGGGGGTGGCCAACATCCGGGGCCAAATCATTCCGGTCATCAACCTGCCGGCGGTGACGGGGTGCCAGCCCAAGAAGGGCCTGAGCATTTTGATGGTGACTGAATTCGGTCGCACCGTCCAGGCGTTTGCGGTGGAAGATGTGAACGAAATTGTGCGTCTGGAGTGGGATCAGGTCTTGCCGGCCGAGGGCAGCCATGCGGGCGCGTTGATCACCGGCATTGCCCGCCTGGACGGCGCCAACGCCGACACGCGCCTGGCCCAGGTGCTGGACGTGGAGCAAATTCTGCGCAGCGTGATGCCGTCCTCGCAAGAGGAGATCACCCGCGAGGTGGTGGGTGCGCCCATGAAGCTGCCCGGCGACTCGGTGATCCTGGTGGCCGATGACTCGGCGGTGGCCCGTTCGGTGATCGAGCTTGGGCTCAAGGCCATGGGCCTGCCGTACATCATGACCAAGACCGGCAAGGAGGCCTGGGAGTGCCTGCAGGACATCACCACTGCCGCTCAGGCGCAGGGACAAACCGCGAAGGACAAGATCGCAGCCGTTCTGACCGACCTGGAAATGCCGGAGATGGATGGTTTTACGCTCACCCGGCTCATCAAGAACAACCCCAAGTTCAAGTCGATTCCCGTGATCATTCACTCGTCATTGACGGGAGCCACCAACGAGAACCATGTCAAAAGTGTAGGCGCCGATGCCTATGTGGCGAAATTTGCCCCGCGCGAATTGGCCGCGACGCTGCGCAAAGTTCTGCAGTTGCCGGACTGATACGCCCTGAATGAAAAACCCCAGCATGTTCTCTTTTGGCAACCTGCCCATCAAGCTGAAGCTTGTTGCCCTCGCCGCTTTCAGCACCTTGGTGCTGGTGGCCCGGCACGGCCCCGTAACCTTAAAATCGTATTGACTCACCACCATGGCATCCCTTGACTTTAGTGACCGTGAATTCAGAACCATTTGCGATTTGATGTACGACGCAGCCGGTCTGTCTTACAACGACTCCAAGAAATCCCTCATCCACTCTCGCCTCTCAACGCGCATTCAGCGCCTGGGTCTGGAGGGTTTTGGGAGCTACATTGCAATCTTGCAGGATGAAACGCAGGCGGCCGAGTTCCAGATGGCGGTGGATTTGCTCACCACCAACGAGACTTATTTTTTTCGGGAACCCAAGCACTACGAGCTGCTGGAGCGTGAACTCACGGACCGCCGAAGCAAGGCGCCGCTGGCGGTCTGGAGTGCGGCGTCTTCATTTGGGGACGAGGCCTACAGCACGGCCATGCTGCTGTCTGACTTGCAGACTGCAGGTCGAATCGGCCCGGAGTGGTCGATTCTGGCCACCGACATCAGCCACAGGGTGCTGCTCAGTGCCAAAGAGGCGGTGTACCCGCAAGACCGCTTGCGCGCCGTGACGCCCGAGCGGCTCAAACGCTACTGCCTGCGCGGCGATGGCGACGCCGAGGGGCAGTCCATGATGCAGGACAAGCTGCGCCAGCGCGTGCAGTTCGGGCAGCTCAATTTGTGCAAGCCTTTCAGTGGTCTGGGGCCGTTTGATGTGGTGTTTTTGCGCAATGTCCTGATTTATTTCGATACACCCACCAAGTGCGATGTGGTGGATCGGGTCTTGGTCACCTTGAAGCCTGGCGGCCTGTTTTTTTTGGGGACGGCCGAAGGCCGCGTTCCCTGTCAGACACCTCTGTTGAGCGTGCAGCCTGGCGTGTTCAGAAAACCGCTCTGAACCCACTGAGCCATCCGGCGCACCGGTTTTAAATGTCTTATTTGTTGAAAGCGAAGTCTCCATGGTTGTCAAAGTTTATGTGGTGGATGACTCTGCCGTGGTACGCCAGGCCCTGCAGCACATGCTGGCTGGCCAACCCGACATCGAGTTGATTGGCAGTGCCCCCAATCCGATGATCGCCATGGTGGCGATCCAGAAAAACCGCCCCGATGTGCTGCTGCTGGACATTGAAATGCCCGGCATGGACGGCTTGACGTTTTTGCGTCAGCTCATGGCGGGCACGCCCATTCCGACCGTGATTTGCTCCACGCTGTCCACCGAAGGCAGCAAAGTGGCGCTGGATGCGCTGGCCGCGGGCGCCGTGGCGGTGCTGGGCAAGCCCAAACTCGGTCTCAAACAGCACCTTGAAGACTCGCGGCGCGAGATGATTCAAACCCTGAAGGCGGCAGCGCTGGCCAAACCGCGTCAGCGCATAGCCCCTGCTGGCGCTCAGGCGGCTGGCCCCACCAGTGGTACGGGGGCGCGTCCCAGCGTACCGCGTGCTGCCGTGCTCAGTGGCGTGCATGCGTTTGCCATGAACAAGCCAGTGGTGATTGGCAGTTCAACCGGAGGCACCCAGGCCCTGGAGCACGTGCTGATGCACTTGCCTTCGGATGCCCCCGGCATTGCCATCACCCAGCACATGCCCGAGAAGTTCACCGCCATGTATGCCCATCGGCTCAACGGCATTTGCGCCATGAATGTGCGCGAGGCCAAAGACGGTGACCGCCTGGAGCGCGGCGTGGTCCTGATTGCACCGGGTGGCCTGCATATGCAGTTGCGCAAGGCCGCAGGCCAGTATTTTGTGCAGGTGGTGGACGGCCCGCCCGTGAACCGGCACAAGCCCTCGGTGGATGTGTTGTTCAAGTCAGCCGCCGAGTGCGGGGGGCGCGATGTGTTGGGGATCATCCTGACCGGCATGGGCGACGACGGCGCTCGTGGCATGAAGATGTTGCACGACGGCGGTGCCCGCACCCTGGCGCAGAACGAGGCCACCTGCGTGGTGTTTGGCATGCCCAAGGAGGCCATCAAGTTGCAGGCTGTGGACGAGATTTTGCCGCTTGAGAGCATGGCGCGTGCCATTTTGCAATTTGACTCGCGGGCTTAAGCGCTATATTAATAGTAGCTGCTTAGGCATATAGAACGCCGGCTAGACTGCTATTTGGCTTATATTTGATTCAAGGGGTCAATCGTGAGCGTGAGGGGTGCTGGTATACCGTGCCAGCATGGCGCGCAGTGCGGTGGCGTGGAGGGGCTTGCTGAGGTAGTCGCTCATGCCGCTTTGCAGGCATTCTTCCCGGTCAGTGCCCATGGCGTTGGCGGTGATGGCGATGATGGGCACCCGGTGGGGCCCGGACTCCTGGGCCCGAATCAGGGCGGTGGCTTGCAAGCCGCCCATGACCGGCATCTGGACGTCCATCAGCACCACGTCCCAGGGCGCTGTTGGAAAGAGCTCAACCGCTATTTTTCCGTTTTCGGCCAGGGTCACTGTGTGCCCCCATTTTTCCAGCAGTGTGGTGACCAGAAGCTGGTTGACGGGATGGTCCTCTGCCAGCAGGATCTGCAGGGCACGCGGGGTGTTGACCAGGGTCGAAGCGGGGGTCTCGGCCACTTCGGCGAGCTGAGCCTGCGCCGCACCGAGTTTCAGGGTGAAGTGAAAGGTGCTGCCCTGGCCGTGCACACTGTCGACCCCGAGTTGCCCACCCATCAGCTCCACCAGGCGCGCACTGATGGTCAGCCCCAAACCCGTGCCCCCGTACTGGCGGGTGATGGACGTGTCGGCCTGGGAGAAGGCTGAAAAAATCAGCTTTTGTTTGTCGGGTGCAATACCCACACCGGTGTCGCTCACAGAGACCTTGACCTCATACCCTGTGTCCGCGTGACCCGAGTACGCCAGCCGCACGCTCACGCTGCCGGCTTGGGTGAACTTGATGGCGTTGTCGCACAGGTTGGTGATCACTTGCCGGATGCGACCAGGGTCGCCCAGCAGGGGCGTGGGCAGGTCGGCGGGCACGGTGCATTCCAGCGTCAGCCCTTTATGATCGGCGCGAATTTGAATGCCGGGCAAGGTGTCGGAGACCAGCTTGGCCAGATCAAACGGGATTTTTTCCACCTCCAGCTTGCCGGCCTCGATCTTGGAAAAGTCCAGGATTTCATTGAGGATCACCAGCAGCGACTGTGCCGAGCTTTTGACTGTATCCAGGTAGCGCCGCTGCGTGGCGTCCAGCATGGTGCCCAAAGTCAGGTCGGTCATGCCGATGACGCCATTCATCGGGGTGCGCAACTCGTGGCTCATGTTGGCCAAAAAATCGCTCTTGGCCCGGTTGGCTGCCTCGGCCTTGTCTCGCGAGAGTGCGATTTCGCGCTGCTGCTCCAGCTCCAGTTGCTCATCGCGGCGGATACGCCTGGCCAGCACGACAGTGACGCCGATCACCATGGCCAGCGCAGCCAGTGTGGCAGCCAGCACGCCCAGGGTGCGCTTGCGCCAGGAGGCGAGTATGGCGTGGTCGTCAATGTTGACGGTCACAAAGAAGGGGTAGCGCGCGGAGGTCCTGAAGGCCATCAGGCCACTGCTGAGCTCGGTGCCGAGTTCCTCAAGCTCAATGCGTGTGCGCAAGGCAGCCGGCGAAAAATCGAGCCCTGTGGGTACGGCATCGGTAGTGACCAGGACCCGACCATCAAGCCGGACCCACTGAAAGCGGTCGGTCTCGGACTGTTTGAAGCGGCTTTGCAGGCCCAACAGGTGGTCCGGGTTAATGGCCGCCACCACCCACACGGCCTCTGGCCCACTGCCTAGCCGCAGGACGGCGGGTATGAATGAGGGCCGCTCAGCGTCGCCCGGTTGGGCGAGCGTGGTGGCGCGTCCGCTGCTCAAGTCCCGGCCTTCCCACACGGTGCCCAGGCGCAGCGTGCTCTTGGGGCCGGTGCCGGCGTCAGCAGGGAGGAATTGGCTGAGGTCGATGGAAATGCCCACATTGGCCGGGTTGGTGCTGGCATACACGGTGTGTGCGGCATTCAGTACCGACAGGGAGCGCAGCGCGGGCTGGTTGAATTGCAGGCGCTTGAGCTGTTGACTGAGCTCGTCGTCCGGGGTGCTCAGCAGGAGATGGTCCGAGGCTTCGGCCACGGTGTGGATGGTGTTTTCAATCAGCTGCAGGGTCTGGCTGGTCTGGTCTTCAAAAATCAGCGCGTTGCTTTGGGCGCGTTGCAACTGGCGATCCAGCAAGGCGGCGCGGTCCTGGTAGCTGAACATGACCACGGCAGCCAGCACCGCCAGCACAAACAGGCCTAAAAAACCGTAGGCCAGGCGGGAATAGCCCCCTGACTTGACCAAAGCACCCCCACCCACGACGTTGGAGTCCATCAGTTCCTCACAACAATCGGATCGAGCTTGTAACGGCTGGCGGCCTTGAGCAAGCGGCCATCGCGTTTGATGTCACTCACAAATTGCTCCATGCGTTTGAACCAGGCATCGTCGCCCGGGGCCACTGCATAGGCGTAGTTCGTCATGTGGAAGGTGCTGGTGGGTGCCATCAGGCGCGCCCAGTCGGTGGTCTCCAGCATGCGCCGGCTGTAGGGGAAGTCGGTCATGAACACATCGGCGCGACCCGACTCCACCTCTTGCTCCCGCGCCAGGGGGGTGTCCACCACCAGCAATTGCGCCGCCTTGAGCCGCTCGCGCATGATGGGCTCGTGCAGGGTGCCCTTCATGACGGTGACCACCACACCGGGCTTGTCGATGTCTTCCCAGGTCTTCAAGCGGCGGTTGTTGCGGGTGGTGATGGCATAGATGTCACTGGCCAGGGTGGGCTGGGTGAAGCGCAGCTTGTCGGTGCGCTGGGGCGTGACGCCCACCGCAAACATGGCCACATCGCAGCGCTTGCCGGTGACGTCGGGGACCAGCTTGGCGAAGGAGCTGTCGACATAGGTCACCCGCACACCCAGGTCTTTGCCCAGTTCGAGCGCCAGGTCGGCGTCCACACCGGTCAGCTGCAGTGTCTTGGGGTTGCGCAGGCTGACGCCGTAGTAATCTGGCCAAATGCACACGCGTACTTCTCCGGCGGCTTGCACCCGGTCCAGCAAGTTCGATGGCGTTTGGGCCTGGCCAGTGCCCCGGCAGAGCAGACCGAAGGCCATGGACAAGGCGCAGTTGAGGGGGTGGTTTTTCATGGGGCCAATCGTGTTGAAGGGGGTTGTTTGAGCCACGTGTCGCAGCAGACCACGCCTCGGGAGAAGTCAAAGGCGGCCATGGCGCTGTCGAGATCCTGCACTGCCCATGGCGTGCTGTGTCCCAGTGCATCGCGCAGCCCGGCGTATACCTCCAGGGCGCGCATGTCGGAGTGGTTGAGCAAGTCTCGCAGTTCGCTCAGCAGGGGCCGCAGTGCAGCGTTGTCCTGCACCGGGTGGGGCATGGCAGGCGGGGGTGGCTGCGGTGCCTTGGTCAAGCGCGCAGCAATGTCGCCCATGGTGTGCTCGGCGCGCCGCACGGCAGCGCGCAGGGTGTCTCGCAGCGCATCGTGGGCCAGGCTGGTGTCTGCCGTCTTCAGAATGTCTTCAAGCTGTTTGGCCACGGCCGCGAGTTCGCTGGCCCCCACGGTGGCAGAGAGTCCTTTGAGGGTGTGCAACAGGCGGGCCGCGCCCAACCGGTCGCCCGCCAGCAGGCTGCTGTCGAGTTGCTCGGGCAGGCTGGCAATTTCTTCAAGGTACGACGTCAGAACCTTGACGTACAGCTCCGTGTTGTGGCCCAGCCGCTCCAGCGCGTCTTCGACGTCTGAGTCCAGATCGGCCGGCCGTTGCGGTGGCGGTGTGGGTGAAAGTTGCGGGGCAGGAGTCGCCGCCTTGCGGCCCTGGGTGAGCCTGAGCACGACATCGGTCAGGTGTTTCAGGTCAAAGGGCTTGCCCACATGCTCGTTCATGCCAGCCGCCAGGCAGGCCTCGCGGTCACTGGCCATGGCGTTGGCCGTCATGGCGATGATGGGCAACTCGGTCAGGCCCAGTTCAGTGCGTATTTTGCGCGTGGCGCTGTAGCCGTCCATCACCGGCATTTGCAGGTCCATCAGCACGGCATCAAACATGGGTTGGGCATGGGCCACGGCGTCCACGCCCAGTTGGCCGTTGACCGCCAGGGTGACCAGAGCGCCTTGGGCGCTCAGGAGCTCCTGGGCCACTTGCTGGTTGATCAGGTTGTCCTCCACCACCAGCAGGCGCAGGCCTTCCAGCTTGGTGGCCTGTGGTTTCAAGGGCGCCGGGGCCAGCGGCACCGTATGTTGCGTGACGCTGGCATCGGTGACCGCATCAAACAGCATGGACGCAGTGATGGGCTTGACCAAGAAGCCATTGATCTGTGACTGCTCCTGTGGCGTGCGCAGCGAGAGCATCTCACGGCCATAGGCCGTCACCATGACGATCAGTGGCGTGGCCTGCGCGTGCATGGCCTGGCGGATGCGCAGGCAAGTCTCCCAACCGTCCATGCCCGGCATCTGCCAGTCCACAAAGATGGCCTGGTAGCCGGGCTGGCCGGCCTGGGCGCTGGCGCTGACCAGTGCGAGGGCCTGGGCACCGCCCTCAGCCATGTCCACCAGCCAGCCCCAGGACTTTGCCATGCTGACCAGTATTTCGCGGGCATGCGGGTTGTCATCGACCACCAACACTCGCAGCGGGCTGGGCAGCCGCAGTGGTGCAAGATCGGCGCTGGTCAGGTCCACGGGCAGCGCCTGGGCGCCGGCCAGGATCACGGTGAAATGAAAGCAGCTGCCCTGTCCGATCACGCTGTCGACGGCCAGGTTGCCACCCATCATCTGCACCAGTCGCTTGCAAATGGAGAGCCCCAGCCCCGTGCCGCCAAAGCGCCGGGTGGTGGAGGCCTCGGCCTGAGAGAAGCCATCGAAAATATGACGCTGGTTTTCCGGGGCAATGCCAATGCCGCTGTCGGACACCGCAAAGCGCAGGGTCGTGCCTGCAGCGGTCTGCGCCAGCACCTTGATTTGAACCATCACCTCCCCTTTGGCGGTGAACTTGATGGCATTGCCTGCCAGGTTGATCAAGACCTGTTGCAGGCGCATGGCGTCGCCCAGGACCATCTTGGGCGCGGCGGGGTCAATGTCAAACAGGACCTCCACCGGTTTTTGCTCAATATTGGCCGACAGAATGACCGACAGGTCCCGCATCAGGCGGTCAATTCGAAACGGCTGTAAATCCAGCTCCATCTTGCCGGCATCGATTTTGGAGAAGTCCAGAATGTCGTTGAGCAAGCCCAGCAGCGATTTGGCTGCGCCCTCGGTTTTGCTGGCGTAGTCAAGCTGGCGGGGGTTCAGGTCGGTGCTGTGCAGCAGTTTGAGCATGCCCAAAATGGCATTCATCGGTGTGCGAATCTCGTGGCTCATGTTGGCCAGAAACTGACTTTTGGCCCCGGTGGCGATCTCGGCAGCGGTTTTGGCCTCTTGCAGGGAGTGCTCCAGGGCCTTGTTGGCCGTGATGTCAGTGCGAATGCCGATGTACTGATGGGGCAGCCCGTCCGTGCCCAGCAGCGGCAAAATCGTCGCGGCGACCCAGTAGTAAGTGCCGTCTTTGCGGCGGTTTCGGACTTCGCCGTTCCAGACCTCACCGCGGGAAATCTTCTCCCACAAGGACTCAAAAAAAGCAGCCGGGTGCAAGTCTGATTTGACCAGGCGGTGGTTGTGCCCCAGCAGTTCGGCTTGGGAATAACCGCTGACTTCGCAAAACCGCTGGTTGGCGTAGGTGATGTTGCCGTCCAGGTCGGTGATGCTCACAATGGCGTGCTGGTCCAGAGCAAACTTTTGGTTGGCCAGGTCGTTGTTTTGGGTGAACAAACGTTGAGACACCACGTTCAGGGCCTGTCCCAGGGCCTGAATTTCTGCAGCCCGGCTCGACACCGGCAATTTGGCACCCATGGTCTGGTCCAGCTCGGCGGCAAAGCGGGTCGCTTCGCGCAGGGCCCGCATGGGCGGGCGAAGCAGCGCGGCCAGCAAGCCCATGGTGACCAGACTGGCCAGCGCAATCACCAGCAACGCTTGGGCCCAGATGGCGCGCGTAGTCTGCTCAAAACTGTCCAGCCGGTAGCTCACCCGAACCCAGCCG
>JFJP01002298.1_pt1 | contig 11639 bp, 7 predicted proteins | sample 431651 | NCBI WGS metagenome assembly JFJP01 (sample SAMN02602958, study PRJNA72255) | Microbial mat metagenome, whole genome shotgun sequencing project. | biome: fresh water; feature: sink hole; material: water; isolation source: purple microbial (photo- and chemosynthetic) mats found in... | reverse complement strand
AACCTACGTCACCACTCCGGAAATCACTGCGGAAAAAGCCACCGTCGCCATCGAAACCACGATCCGCAACGAACGCAAGACCACCCAAAAAGCCACGATCCGCCAGACGATTCTCGATGCCGACGGAAAAACCGTGACCACCGCCGAGGACTCGATTGGTCTAACATCGGGAGCGGAAAAAGCACTCGCCCAAACTCTCAGCATTTCAAACCCCAAGCTCTGGTCGCCGGATTCGCCCACGCTGTATTCGATCCGCACTGATATCCTTGACGGCACCCGCCTCGCCGACACCTATCAAACCCCGCTCGGCATCCGCACCCTCCGCTTCGATGCGCAAAAAGGACTCTTCGTCAATGGCGTGAGCACCAAGATGAAAGGCGTATGCAACCACCAGGACCTCGGCCCACTCGGCACCGCGCTATGGGACCAAGCACTCGAACGCCGCCTGAAAATGCTCAAGGACATGGGCTGTAATGCGATCCGCACCGCACACTATCCGCATTCGCCCGAGTTGATGGCATTGTGCGATAAAATGGGCTTCCTCGTCCTCAACGAGACTTTCGATGAATGGCGGCGCGGCTGGGACTTCGAGGGCAAACTCCTCGTCTCTAGCAAAACTAATAGAGGCAAGGCTCCCTTCGGCTACAACAAATACTTCGACGAATGGCACGAACGCGACCTAACAGACCACCTCAAGCGCGACCGCAACCACCCCTGCGTGATCATGTGGAGCGTCGGCAATGAGGTTCCAGAATCGGTGAAAAACGGCGAAATCGAAACCGTGAAGGTTCTCCGTGACATTTGCCACAAGATCGACCCCACCCGCCCGGTTACCGTGGGTTGCAACCACATCAAAAGCGCCAACGAAAGCGGTTTCACTGAGCAACTGGATATCGTGGGCTACAACGAGGGAGTCGAGTCCGTGTTTGAGATTGAAGGCGACCGCGTCCGCTATCCGAACCGCATGATGTATCTATCCGAGGTTCCCCACTCGCTGCAAACCCGCGGTGAATACCGCACGCATCCGCGCTATTACCGCCCGGGTTTCGATCATCCGAAGCTCACCGAGAAGGAAGTGTTTCCCGAAACCGACGTTTACTATGAGTCGTCCTATGACAATGCGGGCGTGCAGATCGACGCGCGCCGGTCATGGCGGATGAGCAAAACGAAACCCTACATCATGGGCGAATTCCGCTGGACGGGATTCGACTACATCGGCGAGTCTGGCGGCTGGCCGCGCGTGCTCGGGAACTATGGCATCATCGACCTCTGCAATTTTCCGAAGGACACCTATTATTTCTATCAAAGCCAATGGACCGACAAGCCGATGGTCCATCTTCTTCCCCACTGGACCTGGTCCGGCAAGGAAGGCGCCACTATCCCGGTCTGGTGCTACACCAATTGCGACGAGGCCGAGCTTTTCCTCAACGGCAAGTCACTAGGCAAGCGCGCGTTCGATGAGAAGAACGACATGCATCTCGAATGGCTCGTGCCCTATCAGACCGGCGAGTTGAAAGTCGTCGCCCGCAAAGATGGCAAGGAGGCCGCCACCACCACCATCCACACCGCAGGTCTGCCCGCGCGGATCTTCATTTCCGCCGATCAACCCAAACTCGATCCCGCAACCCGCGATCTATCCTACGTGACTTTCCGCATGGAAGATGAAAACGGCCACTTCGTCCCACAGGCGGCGAAATGGGTCAACATCCAGATCGAAGGCCCCGGCCGCCTCGTCGGCTCCGGCAGCGGCGATCCACTCAGCCACGAAAGCTTCCAAGCCAGCACCATCCGCACCTTCAACGGACTCGGCCTTGCCATCATAGCAGCAACAAGCGGTCCCGAACCCGTGATCCGTGAGGGCAGCACGCGCAAACCCGGCGAGATCATCATTCGCGCCAATAGTAAAGGCATGGAGCCCGTCGAGCTGCGCCTCATCCGTACCAGCGAAGGAAAAGTGAAACCCGTCCCCACCAACACCAGCCCCCAGATCGGCCCCGCCATCGAAGGAGTGGACGGCCTACCCTCCGCCAAGTGAAACAAGGAGGGTGGACACTCCTGTCCACCAAGCCAATGAAATGAGAAAGGGCCGTCCGCGAAGCGCCTCTTTTTATCCCTCATTGTCCATACGACAAAAGTGTCGTGACTCCTTATCCGCCGAAAACCCCTTGCCGGAATGATTTTTCGAATCGCCACAGGATGGTGGTGTGTCAGATTAAGCCATGAACCGTCGCCATTTCATCGCGCTTTCCACTGCCGCAGCTTCCGTTTCAAGGTCGGCGGCGCAACCTGCAGACACGCCGCTGCTTTCCTTCGGCCTGACCACGGACGTGCAATACGCCGATGTCGCTCCACAGGGCGAGCGGCACTACCGGGAATCCATTCCGAAATTGAAAGCCGCCGTGGCGGATCTGGCGAAGGAGAAGCTTCCTTTCACGCTGCATCTCGGCGATGCGATCGACCGCGATTTTTCCTCCTTCGCCACCATCCTGCCATTATTCGAGCCGCTCGGGCACCCGGTCCGACATTTGTTAGGCAATCACGATTACACCGTGGCGGAGTCGGACAAGGGACGGGTGACTACCACACTTGGCATGCCGTCAGACTACTATGCGTTTCGTAGTTCGGGCGTGAAATTCGTGATGCTCGATACCAACGAGGTTTCCACTTACAAACATCCCGAAGGCAGCGCGGCCGATCGGGAAGCGGAGGCCGAGATGAAGCGGTTAGCAGCCGCAGGCGCGAAAAACGCCAAGGCGTGGAATGGCGGAGTCTCCCAAAAACAACTTGAATGGCTCGACAATGAGCTCACGGCGGCGGATGCGGCGCAAGAGCCGGTGATCGTCTGCGGCCACCACCCGCTTCTATCGGAAGAAGGACACCAAGCATGGAATAACCGTGAGATTCTGGCCGCCATCAGCCGCCACTCCTGCGCCCGCGCCTACCTGTGTGGCCACAACCATGCGGGCGGGCAAGTGGTTTCCAACGAAGTGCCATTCATTACCTTCAAGTCCATCCTTCATGAACCGGCAGTCACGGCCTACGCCGTGATCCACCTGTTCAAAGACAAACTCCGCATCTCCGGCCGCGGTAGGGAAGCCTCGCGGGAAATCAAACTGCGGCCGATGTAAGCGACCTACGTCAGACATCCTGATCCGGGCGGGAAATGATTTGGCAAATCCAGCAAGTGAAACACGCTGCCAATGCGACAACGCGCCACAATTAATGTCGCGGCCGCGACATTAATTGTGGATGGCTTGTGCGTGCATGTGCCAAATTATTTTCCGGCATAGAAGGCACTTGCCACAAAAAAGCGCCCGGGCGTGAACCCGGACGCTTTGAAACCATGAGCGAACCGCCACTCAATAGCGGTATTGATCCGCCTTGAACGGGCCGTTCACCGAGACGCCGATGTAGTCGGCTTGTTCCGGCGTAAGCTTGGTGAGCTTGGCACCCACCTTGGCGAGGTGGAGTCGGGCGACTTCCTCGTCGAGGTGTTTTGGCAACACGGTGACTTGACCGGCCTTGTAGGTGTCCTTGTTCTTCCACAGATCGATCTGCGCGAGCGTCTGGTTAGTGAAGCTGTTGGACATCACGAAGCTCGGGTGACCGGTGGCGCAGCCAAGATTCACGAGGCGGCCTTCGGCAAGCATGTAAAGGCTGTTACCAGTCGGGAAGGTATACTTATCCACCTGCGGTTTGATATTGGTTCGAACCACACCCGCAGCATTGTTGAGCTTGTCGATTTGGATCTCGTTGTCGAAGTGGCCGATGTTACAAACGATCGCCTGATCCTTCATCTTCTCCATGTGCTCTAGGCGGATGATGTCCTTGTTGCCGGTTGTGGTCACATAAATGTCACCCCAACCGAGGGTGTCCTCGATGGTGAGCACGCGGAATCCTTCCATCGCCGCTTGCAGCGCGCAGATCGGATCCACTTCGGTGACGACGACTTGCGCACCTTGGCCGCGGAGCGCTTGGGCACAGCCCTTGCCTACATCGCCATAGCCGCAAACCACGCCGACCTTACCGGAAATCATCACGTCGGTGGCGCGCTTGATGCCGTCCACCAGCGATTCGCGGCAACCATAGAGATTGTCGAACTTCGACTTGGTCACCGAGTCGTTGACGTTGATGGCGGGAACCAGCAGCGTGCCGGCTTTTGCCATTTGATAGAGACGATGCACGCCGGTGGTGGTTTCCTCGGAAACACCTTTCCAGTCTTTCACGATCTTCGCAAAAATCCCCGGCTGCTTGACCTTGATGTCCTTCAGTAGATCCTTGATCACCTGTTCCTCATGGCTTTCGGAAGCGGTTTCAATCCAGGTTGAACCATTTTCCATTTCGAAACCCTTGTGGATCAGAAGAGTGGCGTCTCCACCGTCATCGACGATGAGCTCCGGTCCAAGGCCGGCTGGATTGACCAGCGCCTGCCAAGTGCACCACCAATATTCCTCCAGCGTTTCGCCCTTCCAGGCAAACACCGGAAACCCGGCGGCTGCGATGGCTGCTGCGGCGTGATCCTGGGTCGAGAAAATGTTGCAGGAAACCCAGCGCACTTCCGCTCCGAGATCGGCGAGCGTTTCGATCAGCACAGCCGTCTGGATCGTCATGTGCAGCGAGCCCATGATGCGCACACCTTGCAGCGGCTTCTCAGGACCATACTTGGCACGAGTCGCCATCAAGCCGGGCATCTCATGCTCCGCAATTTCAATTTCCTTACGGCCGAAATCGGCAAGGCCGATGTCACGAACTTTGTAGTCGGTAAAACTCATAATTTTGGTTGGGGTGTGTAAAGTCTTGTGTCTTTTCGCCTCAGCGAACTGCCTTCTTCAGCGCGTCCACCTTGTCCGTTTTTTCCCAGGGAAGATCCGCGTCTTCCTTGCCGAAGTGGCCATAGTTGGTGGACTTGGAATAAATCGGGCGGAGCAGGTTGAGTTGTTTGACGATGTCCGCAGGCTTGAAGGAAAACACCTTGAGAATACCCGCGAGGATTTTCTCATCGCTGGTGGTGCCGGTGCCGAAGGTATCCACATGCACGCTCACTGGAAGCGGGTGGCCAATGGCATAGGCAAACTGAATCTCACACTTGGTGGCGAGGCCGGCGGCGACCACGTTCTTGGCGACCCAGCGGCCCATGTATGCGGCGGAACGATCGACCTTCGACGGATCCTTACCGGAAAACGCACCGCCACCATGACGACCGGAACCGCCATAAGTATCCACGATGATCTTGCGCCCGGTTAGACCGGAGTCGCCTTGAGGACCGCCGATCACGAAGTTGCCGGTCGGATTGATGAGATATTCGGTGTCCTTGGTGAGCATGTTTTTCGGCAGGATCTTTTTGATCACCTGCTCGATGCAGAATTTCTCGATCTCGGCGTGTTTCACATCGGCCGCATGCTGGGTGGAAATCACCACGTTGATGATACGGGTCGGACGACCATTCACATACTCGACGGAAACCTGCGATTTCGCATCCGGGCGCAGCCACTTGGCGAGTTTGCCAGCTTTGCGAATGCGGGTTAGTTCGCGGCCGAGGCGGTGCGCAAACATGATCGGCGCTGGCATCAACTCCGGCGTCTCGTCGCATGCGTAACCAAACATGATACCTTGGTCACCCGCACCTTGCTCGGCGGTTTTCTTGCCTGCCGCCTTCTTCGCATCCACGCCTTGGGCGATGTCCGGCGATTGCGTAGTCAGATAGTTGTTAATGAAAATCTTGTCGGCGTGGAACACATCGTCGTCGTTCGTGTAACCGATGCCGCGCACGGCGTCGCGGATCACCAGCTCGATGTTGATCACCGACCCGACCGGCTTCTGGCCGATTTTCGGGATGGTGATTTCACCGCCCACGACCACCATGTTGCTTTTCACAAAAGTTTCACAGGCCACGCGGCTCTTGGGATCGATCGCGAGGCAGGCGTCGAGAATCGCATCGGAAATCGTGTCACAAACCTTGTCTGGATGGCCTTCGCCAACGGATTCTGAGGAAAAAATGTAGGTGCTCATGTGTTTGTTAATTTTCGTATCGTCAAATCGTGATGCGTTGATATAAAGCACCCGCCATGGCGTCAATACTGAAATCCCTAAAATTGCTTTCCGACCCCACCCGCCTGCGAATCCTCATGCTGGTGGGCAACGAGGCCCTGTCTGTCGCCGAGATGCAGGAAATCCTCGGCATGGGACAAAGCCGGATTTCCACCCAACTTTCCCAACTCAAAACCGCCGGACTCGTGACTGATGAACGCAGCGGAAAAAACAACATGTATTCCTGCACTGCCGCCAAAGACTTGCTGGATGTCGCCAAATTGGCGGCCGAAGAAGTCCCGGAAGTCGCTGCAGACATGGCCTCGCTCCGCCATCTTCTCCGGAAACGCAAGGATACTGCGCGCGCCTATTTCGACGAACTCGCCGGGCGCTTCGGCAAAGACTACGTGCCCGGCCGCTCATGGAAGGCGCTTGCCGAAGCTCTCATCAAGGTGCTCAATTACAAGATCGTCGCCGACCTAGGTGCTGGCGAAGGAACCCTCGCCCAGCTCCTCGCCCAACGCGCCGAAAAAGTCATCGCGGTGGACCTTTCCCCGAAAATGGTGGAGTTCGGCCAAGCCCTCGCAATCCAAAACGGTCTCACCAACTTGGAATACCGCCTCGGCGATATCGAAGCCCCACCGATCGATGAACAATCCCTCGACCTCGCGATTCTCAGCCAAGCACTGCATCACGCCGAACACCCGCAGCTCGCCATCGACTCCGCTTTCCGCATTTTGAAACCCGGCGGTCGACTCATCGTGCTTGACCTCCTGCAGCACAGTTTTGACGAAGCCCGCGAACTCTACGCCGACCGCTGGCTGGGCTTTTCTGAGTGTGTGCTCGCCACCATGCTCGAAAAAGCCGGGTTTACCGACCTCGAAACCGTGGTCGCAGACCGCGAAACGAGCGCCCCGAATTTCCAAACGCTCCTCGGCATCGGCACGCGCCCGTGAGCGAATGATCCAGTTGGGGAACTCACCTAGTGCCGCGGACATTCTGTCAATCGCATACACTTCCTGTTGAACCCGCGCCCGAAGCGGATTAAGATGCCTCGCCCGGTATTTGCGAATATTCATCGCGCCCCCCGATCAAAGCCGCGCCCCCCCCGCCTCAGTCATGCTGAAACCGCCATGAACCCCCCACGCGGCATCGACCCTATTCCAACGGATAAAGCCCAATCGCTGCGCCAGCGCGCCGATGCGATTCTTCGCAAGGAAGTGGCCCAATCATCTGTCGAACTCGAAACGATGACGCCCGGGGAAGTCCGGCAATTACTGCATGAACTACGAGTCTCGCAAATCGAACTTCAGCTGCAAAACGAAGAACTTCAACGGGCACAGACCGAACTTGAAGTCTCGCGCTCGCGATATTTTGAACTCTATAACCTCGCGCCCATCGGCTATTGCACGCTTCATGCAAAGGGCTTGATTCTGGAGGCCAATTTCACGGCCGCAACGTTGCTTGGACTGCCGCGCGGTGAATTGCTCAAACTCCCTTTCAGTCGTTTCATCTTCGACGATGATCAAGACATCTACTATCAGCATCGCAGACACCTGATGGAAACAGGCGAGCAGCAGTCCTGCGAATTGCGAATGATGAAGTACGACGGCACTCAGTTTTGGGCCTACCTGGAGTCCACCGTGCGACAAAACGCGGACAACGAAACCGAGATCCACTGCATTCTCAACGACGTCACCGCAGGTAGACAGGCGCAGCGCTTGTTGGCATGGGAAAAAAGCGCCTTGGAAGGGATCGTCGGCGAGAAATCCTTACCTGAAGTTCTCGATGGATTGATGCTCGGCCTTGAGGAACAAACCCCCGGCGGGCTCTGCTCGGTCCTCCTGCTCGATGAAGATGGCGTTCATCTCAGGCATGGCGGCGCGCCCAGCCTGCCGGATGCCTACAACCGCGCCATCGACGGTATCGCCATTGGCCCGGCGGCGGGCTCCTGTGGCACGGCTGCCCATGAGAACCGGCAGGTCATCGTTTCGGACATTGCCCACGATCCTCTATGGGCGAGTTTCCGAGAGTTGGCACTTGAAAACGGTTTGCGTGCCTGCTGGTCCACGCCGGTTCGCTCACGCCATGGCAAAATTCTCGGCACCTTCGCGGTCTATTACCATGAGGCCCGGAAACCCACTGCAGCCGAAATGGATGTAATCGAGCGGGCCACCCACATCGTCAGCATCGCCATTGAACGAGCCTACGCCGAGGAGGCCATCCGCAAGCTCAACGCGGATCTTGAGCGGCGGGTTAAAGAACGGACTGCCGAGCTGCAGACAGCCAATGCCTCACTCACCGATTTCAAGGCCGCTCTCGACGAACACGCGATCGTCGCCATCACCGACGTAAAGGGAGCCATCACCTATGCCAACGACAAATTCTGTCAGGTTTCCAAGTATTCGCGGGCGGAATTGCTCGGTCAAAATCACCGCATCATCAACTCGGGCTATCACCCGCCCGCCTTTTTCAAAGAACTCTGGCAAACGATCGCCAGTGGCCGTGTCTGGAAGGGTGAAATCAAAAACCACGCGAGGGATGGCACGGTTTATTGGGTGAACACCACCATCGTTCCCTTCCTCGGTGAGGACGGCAAGCCTATGCAATTCATCGCGATTTGCACCGACATCACCAAGCGCAAGCTGGCGCAAGAAGCGGTGCTCTTGAGCGAAGAGCGCCTACGACTGGCCACCGAAGTTGCGGGCCTCGGGGTGTGGGAATGGGACCTAACGAACAATGAACTCAAGTGGGATGAACAAATGTCTAGGATTTATGGACTGCCGCCGTCCCCGGAAGGGCGGGTGCACTACTCGGATTGGGCCTTGGCCGTGTTACCGACGGACTTGGCAGAGCAAGAAGCGCAGCTTCAGCACACCATCGCCACCTGCGGGCGTGGTCAGCGTGAATTCCGAATCACCCGCGCATCCGACCACGCCGTGCGTGTCATTCAGGCCGCCGAGATGGTGGTCACTGGGACCGACGGTAAGGCGGCACGCGTCGTGGGCATCAACCTCGATGTGACCGAGCGCAGCCAAACAGAAGCGGAAATCAGCAAACTCAATGCGGACCTTCAAATCCGCGCCGCCGAGCTGGAGTCAGCCAACAAGGAGCTGGAGTCATTCAGTTACTCGGTTTCCCATGACCTGCGCGCACCCCTGCGGGCGGTCAACGGATTCTCACGAATGGTGCTCCAAGACTACTCTGCGCAGCTTGATGCCAATGGCCAGCGAATGCTCGGCGTAATCCTCGCGGAAACCCAGCGGATGGGCCAGCTCATCGATGATTTGCTCGCGTTTTCACGTCTCGGCCGCCAGCCGATCGATCCGATGCTGATCAACATGGAGAGAATGGCCCGCGAGGTATTTGAAGAACTGGCAGCCGCCGATCCGGCGCGAAAACTGCACTTGGACATGCACCCGCTACCGCCCGCCTGCGGCGCTGAGGCGATGATCCGGCAAGTATGGGTGAACCTGATCAGCAATGCCATCAAGTTCACGCGGGAGCGGGAGGTCGGAGAAATCGAAATCAACACGTGCAAGAATGGTTCTCACGAGACGATCTACTATATCAAAGACAATGGCGCAGGCTTCGAAATGCGGCATGCGGAAAAGCTCTTCGGCATGTTCCAGCGTTTGCACAGCCAAGAGGAATTCCCTGGAACCGGCGTGGGACTCGCGCTGGTCCAGCGCATCATCCAACGGCACGGCGGCCGCGTCTGGGCTAACGCGGAAGTCGATCACGGTGCCACATTTTACTTCACACTTCCAAATTCAAAATGATAACTCCATCGCCAGATACGCTGCTTGTCGAAGACAATCCGTATGATGCGGAACTTGTAATACGCACTCTGGAACGCTCCAGTCTCGCGAACCATCTGGTGCATGTCACCGATGGTCAAAGCTCACTCGATTTTTTATTCGGCACCGGACCCTACGAAGGCCGCGATGTCCATAAGCAACCCAAAGTCGTGTTCCTCGACTTAAAACTCCCGAAGCTTGATGGCCTCGAAGTTCTACGTCGGATTCGCGCGGACAAACGCACACAACTGGTGCCCGTGGTGATCTTGACGTCCTCGCGTGAAGATTGTGACATCATCACCAGCTATCAACTCGGAGCCAACAGCTATATCGTCAAACCCGTTGACTTTGATTCGTTCACCGAGACGGTCACGAAGACAGTTTTGTATTGGTTGAAAACCAATGTGGCTCACCAATATTAGATCCTCCCCCATGACAGCGCCTAAGAAACTCCGCATTCTTTCACTTGAAGATTCCGCCCTGGATGCCGAACTCATCCAGCATGAACTCCAGCAGGGCGAAATCGATTGTCTTTGGAGTCGCGTCCAAACCCGCTCCGATTACTCACGCGCGATCCATGAATTCCAGCCCGAGCTCATCCTCTCGGATTACAAGCTGCCAGCCTTCGATGGCGCGCAAGCTCTCGCGATGGCCAAGGATTACTGTCCGGATGTTCCGGTGATCGTGATTTCCGGCGCGGTGGGCGAGGAAACCGCTGTGGAATTACTCAAAAACGGCGCGACGGATTTCGTGTTGAAAGACCGCCTCGGACGCTTGGTTCCCGCTGTGAAACGGGCATTGCGGGAAGTGGAATCACAACAAGCCCGCCGCAAGGCGGAGGCAGACCTACGTGCTCTGAATGCTCAACTCGAACATCGCGTCGCCGAGCGCACCCGCGAACTGTGGGAGAAAAACACGATCATGGAGGACGATCTGGAAATGGCCCGCGAACTCCAAATGGCATTCCTTCCTTCCCGCTTCCCGACCATTCCGCGCGGTGTTACCGAGAAGGAAAGTGCGGTGAGGTTTTGCAGCGTGTTTCATCCAACCAGTTCGGTGAGCGGCGATTTTTACAATACCGTGCGGATCTCTGACAGCTCCGTCGGCATCTTTATCTGCGATGTGATGGGCCATGGCGTGCGGGCGGCGCTGGTGACGGCCATCATGCGGGCATTGGAAGAACAAGTTGGCGAGGCGGCCAGCAATCCGGGTGCCCTTCTCACTCAGATGAACCACTCGCTACGCGACATTTTGCGGCAACTCGAGACCACCCTGTTCGCCACCGCCTGCTATCTCATCGTCGATGTCGCCACCAGACGGCTCACCTATGCCAATGCAGGCCATCCGAAACCGCTGCTCGTGCATCATGCGACCAAGGCGGTCGAGATTATCGGGGCCGATCGCAAACACGGTCCGGCACTGGGTTTGATCGATGGCATATCTTACCAGACGCATGAACTGCCGGTGGCTAAAGGAGATCTCATTCTCGCCTTCACCGATGGTCTCTTCGAGGTGGAGAATCCACAATCACAAGCTTTCAGCGAAACGCGCTTGAGGGAAGCGATCCAGCGGCTCGTGGGACTGCCTCTAACCAAACTCGTGCAAAATCTTTCCCATGAGATCGAGAATTTCGCACAAGGACATGCGTTTACCGATGATGTCTGCCTCGTCGGCATGGAAATCGCATGGCTGAATTCCCGCGTCGCAGGAGCCGCGTGAAATTGATTGAGCCGTTCAAGCAAGCATGTCACGCGTGACGCGGTAATTCGCGGCACAGCGCGGGCACTGGATTTTAATGGTATCCGAGTCCTC
>JFJP01012686.1_pt1 | contig 11640 bp, 11 predicted proteins | sample 431651 | NCBI WGS metagenome assembly JFJP01 (sample SAMN02602958, study PRJNA72255) | Microbial mat metagenome, whole genome shotgun sequencing project. | biome: fresh water; feature: sink hole; material: water; isolation source: purple microbial (photo- and chemosynthetic) mats found in... | reverse complement strand
TTTGGCGCAGTTTATACCCTGCTGGGCGGAATCAGTGCTCCGGTTACCTTTATGGTCATCCGCCTGTTTCGCTCAATTCATCCCGTCGTCGTCGGTGCGGCAAATGCCAATCAGGACAAACTCAGCATGACGGGCGATATGAAAGTCGCTTTCTTCTTCGCCCTCTTCGCCTTCACCATTATCTTCATTGACCTGATCTGGCATCGTATCCGCCTCGGCAGTTTGGAAGAAAAGGTCGAGCAACTTAAACTTAAAGTATCAATGTAGAAACGGAGAATTCAAATGGAATCCATCCCCGATACCTCAAGCTATATGATCGCAGGCTTCGTTGTCAGCTTTGTCACGATGGGCATCTATGTCGTCAGTTTATACATCCGCAATCGCAATCTCACACGGGATGTGGAAACTCTCGAATCATTGCAATCTGAAAAACCGAAGTCAAAAAAATAGTCCCAAACGAAAGAGTCCGCGTATAATTAAGACGGACTCTTTTTTGATTAGACATGAGACGCAACTGGGTACTTGGACTGCTCTCGATCATCATCGCTATCAACGGTATGGCATTCACGCGCCAGAACTCAACCGCCCCCAGCGCGGATACTGTAGTTGCGTCTGACGCCAATCCGCCGCCAGGTCCAGACAGATTCACTGTCCTCACTGTGGCTTATCAGGCATACGAATGGCAACTGGCGACGTGGAAATATCAACAGCCCGTCTGCACTTTGATCGTAGATCACGAAGGCGTACCGCTGCCCGGGGAAGTGTACAGAGATTGCGGCGAAACCATATACGATGACTGGATTGTGCAGGGACCCTGCATGGCGAAGAATAAAAAAACCTGCACAGGTTACTATATTTATCCCAGTGATAGTTACATGGAAGAGAAGGAAGTTCCATCCGAACTTGAGCCTGCCAGTGCGTGGATTTCACTTGAAGATTGCGAACCCGTAGCCAGTACCTCTACCAACGTCTGTGAAAATAAGCCGACGCTTGTCATCACAGGGCTGGAGCCGCTTGCGGATTATTCTATTACCCGCATCGAAGGAACCTACGACGGCGAATCTTTTGATTGCGAAGGGGATACCTGTAAATTCCAAATTACTGAAACAGGCGAAGAAGGTGTCCCGGTCAAGTTCTGGTCATACTCCACGTATGGTGACAGCAGTATTGTTTACAGCGCCCAGGTGCGCGTGCAAAAAGCGGATGAAGGTGACCCCGATCAATTGTACTGGTATGCCGATGTTTTATCTTCGCAGTGGCAGGGTCAAAGCGTTGCAACATGTGCCGACTCGTGGAATGTATTTCCTCCCGTTGGCGGACCCTCCGAGTGGTTGACCACTCCAAAGGAAAGCGAAGATTTGAGCAGCGATATTCCCTACACATACCTCGCCGCGAATCTAATTCAGCAAGGGCTGGTGGATGCAACCGCCTGCGCTGACGGCGGATTGCCCCCCGGCGGCGGAGTCAATCTGTGCGGGCTGGAAGAATCACGACCTGCCGTCATCGAATGGCAAAACCAATTTGATGAATTGATCCTGACCACCGCGCAGGAAACCGCCATTCCGGCACGCCTGTTGAAAAACTTATTCGCGCGTGAAAGTCAGTTTTGGCCCGGCATTTATCAGGGCGCGGTGGATGTGGGATTGGGGCAGCTCACAGAGAATGGCGCAGACACCACCCTTTTTTGGAATCATTCATTTTACGAACAATTTTGTCCGCTGGTCTATCCCGAAGATGCCTGTGGAGATGGCTACATGAGTTTGAATGAAGAGCAACAAGTTGAATTGCGGCGTGCGCTGGTAAAGAGTGTGAATGCCACTTGCGAAGATTGCCCACTGGGATTTGACCTAGCTCAGGCTGATTTTTCGGTGACCGTTTTTGCAAACACCATGATTGCCAACTGTGAACAAACAGGGCAGGTCGTTCAAAATTATACAGGCGAACTGCCGGGCGATATTGCTTCGTATGATGATTTATGGAAATTCACATTGGTCAATTACAACGCTGGCGGGGGGTGTCTGGCAGAAGGGCTTACCCATGCTCTAGGCGAAGGCATGGTGCTAAACTGGGAAAATGTCTCACCTTTCTTGACGGGAGCTTGCTCCGGCGCGGTTGATTACGTAAACGACATCAGCCAGTAGCTTGCACAAAACAAAAGACATCCCAATCATGGTTGGGATGTCTTTTGTTTGGCGCAGTGAGTTTGTAAGTTCTACTTGCAGATTACTCAAAAATTCTTCGATACAGGTCTGATTCCAACAAGCCTTTCGGGTCACAACGCTTCTTGAGTTTCTTGAATTTTGCGATGGTCTCTTCCCCATAAAATGCTTTGGCAGTTTCGGCTGTGGTTTCACTATTCTTTGCAAAATAGAATCTGCCGCCCGCCTGTAAAACAATCTTATCGAATTCCTGTAACATTGCGCCAAGTTCTGCTCGTTTTTTATCTGTGACTTTGAAATCCAGGGCAAGCGAGAAGCCGTCTACTGCGTGGGTTAGCAGAAATTTATCAGGGCGATGGCGTTTGGTCACACCCAGATAAGAAGGGATGCCGCGCTTCAAAGACATGGTTAGCATCTCACGCCAGGCATCCTCGGCAGTCTCTTTGGGCAGAAAGGATTGATACTGGATCAATCCGCCGCGACCATATGAAAGCTCCCAGTTCGGAACATAATCCAACAGGAAGTGAAATGCCGCATGTGACTGACGGAAAGTATGCCGGCGAATCGATGCAACATACTTCGCTGTGTTGACTGCCGACCATAAAAGATTGTTCGCAAACGGAATCATGAACAGGTACAAAATGGATTTGGGGAAGACGCCAAAGATACGCGGCGGCAAAATCTGATTCGCCACCTTCATAGTCTCTTGCCAATTTGGGTCTTCATTGCCATGCAAATAATTGGCGGCATGAATCTGACCGCGCCCCAGATTTTTTCCGCCATGAGTAGAATCCAGCCAGCCTACGATGTAGTTATAGCTTGGCGCATTATCAAGCAGCAGCGAAAGATGTTCATGCAGATCATGGGCGGGCCAGGCATGAACTTCCAAAAGTCCAGATTCAATGTGTTTCATCTGTATGGAGATTGAAGTAAAGACGCCCAGCATCCCAAGTCCGCTGATCATGGCGTGGAACAGGTCTCCATTCTTTTTTGGAGAGCAGGTGATCTCTGCGCCTGTGGGCAGCAGGGCTGTAAATTCAACAACATGCTCGCCGATGGGACCCATTCTGAAATTATTCTTGCCGTGAATGTTTGCGGCAAGACAGCCGCCCAAAGTCGTCGTCATGGTGCCAGAGACGACGGGGGGCCACCAGCCGTCGGGTAGCACTTTCTGCCAGACTTGCTCAAGTGTGACACCGGGTTGCGCGGTGATGATGCCTGTATCAGAGTCCCATTCTGTGATGGCGTTCATGCCGCGCATATCCAACACAATGCCGCCGCCGATCAATGCCGCATCGTTGTAGCTGCGTCCTGCCCCGCGCGCGGTCACAGTAAGTTCTGATTTTTTTGCGAGGGTAAATGCCTCGTTAATTTCGTCAATTGTAGTGGGTTTTATAAGGTAGGACGGGGCGCTAAGTGAGTGCCCAAAGTTTTCGAGTTGAGTGAAGTTTTTTTGCATTTTAATTCTCAGTAGAGACCCTAAAGGTTTTGGAAACCTTTAGGGTCAAAGTCGGCTAAAACGACATTCGGCGGAAGATGACCGAGGGCACATGTTGAATGATGAGCATAATCAAGCGCCAGATGGGCGCGGTGTAAATCACCTGTTTGCGCTTGCGCATGGGGAGAGATGATAAAGGGCGTGCCGCCCTGCGCGGCTTTGACCATTTCTGTATTCACGAAACCAGGCTTCACAGTCAGCACATTTACGCCGAGGCGGGTGAGCCGATTGCGAAGCGCTTCAAGATAGGTGGTCAGCCCCGCCTTAGAAGTGTTGTAGCCCGGGTTTCCGATACGTCCACGGTCGCCTGCCACAGAAGAGATGCCAACGATCTGTCCCATCTTTGCGCTTTGGAACATTTCTGCCACCGGATTGAGCCATGCCATGGCGCCGATCAGATTCACTTCGATCATCTTGCGGTCGCCTTCAAAGTTGTAGGATGTTAAACCAGGGGGGAAGTTTACGCCTGCCATAAAAACCAGCAGGTCAAGCCCGCCGAGTTCCGCAATAATCTTGCGGAGCAGATCGGGAACTTCATAATAATTCGCCACATCATGCGCGTATGGAAACACACAGGCTTCCTTTTCAGCGGAATTGATCTCTGCGCATAATGTATTCAGCTTATCTTTGCGACGCGCAATCAAAGCAAGAGTGTAGCCTTCCTTTGCCAATTTACGGGCAAGGGCTGCGCCAATGCCATCAGACGCGCCAATGATAATGCCGCGCCGTCTTGGATTTAATGGTGTTGATTGTACAGGTTTGGATGGGGTAGACACGAGAGTCCTCATAGTAAAACAGTATGAATATTATTCTAACACAATCTAATTCACGGCAAAAAAGCAGGCAAAAACGTTAAAGTTTTTAACAAACAAGACAAGTGCGGGTAAAATACAAACTGTCTTACTTTCCCCGCCGTGTTTCGGCGGGTACCTTAACCCCAAGGAGAATTTTATGTCATACCATACTACTATTTTAGTCGGCAATCTTGGTCGCGACCCTGAAATGCGCTACACGCCATCAGGTCAGGCTGTCACCAGTTTTTCTGTCGCTGTTAGCGAATCTTATACAAGCGCCAATGGTGAAAAAGTAAAAAAGACCATTTGGTTTCGTGTCAGCGCATGGGGCAAACAAGCTGAAATTTGTAACCAGTATCTAAAAAAAGGCAGCAAGGTATTGGTTGAAGGACGCATCAGCGCAGACCCCAACACAGGCGGTCCAAAAATTTGGACAAGACAGGACGGCACCGCAGGGTCCTCATTTGAGATCACAGCCACCACAGTACGATTCCTCTCGGCGCGTGGCGAAGTGGGTGAGGGCGGACCCGTTTCAGGCGGCGGTGGTATGGAAATGGCAGAGCTTCCCCCTGAGGACGACATTCCCTTCTAATCGTGTAGAAATTCCCCTGGCTTCGGAAGTCCCTTCAAAAACTTCCGAAGCCTTTATTTAATGGATCACCCCATGACCACTCCCCAAACTCCCTCCAAACCTACCGGACCCGTTCTTGAACTTCCTGCCGACCTCGAGACCGTATACGCCAACCTTGCGCGTATCGCCCACTCCCCGGCAGATATTGTCCTTGATTTTGCCCACCTCCTGCCTGGCGAAACAAGAGCCAGAATCCGCTCGCGTGTGGTGATGACCCCGCTCAGCGCAAAACTATTGGTCAAAGCGCTTACTGAAAACCTGGCGCGTTACGAAACCGCTTTTGGCGAAATACACCTGCCAACCAATAGTTCACTCGCAGACAATCTCTTCCGCCCCTTTCAACAACCCCCCGAACCACCCAAAGAATCATAGGTCATCATGCACAAACTTGAACAGATCACGGACCGCATACGAAAAACTTTTGACGCGCGCACATCTGCGCGTGACCATGCCCTTGCCCAGGCGCGCCAACTTACACGCGCCTGCTCGCTCGCCATTCGCGCTGTGCATCGTGAAGAAGCCGACACCATGAACGCGCACTTGCAGGAAGCGCGTCAACTGGCTGATACGCTGCGCGACTCTCTGGCATCTTATCCCGATCTTTTTTATGCGGGATATACACAGGATGCATTGAAGGAATTTGTGGAAGCGAACGTCACCTGCGCCTTGATCCGAAACGAACCGCTTCAGACTCCCGAAGAGCTGGTCGTTGAACCCTCAACCTATCTCAACGGGTTGGCTGAAGTCGTCGGAGAATTGCGCCGCCGCAGTCTGGACATCCTCCGTCATGGATATTCCCCGGAAGTAGAACGCCTGCTGGGCATCATGGACGAGATATTTTCCATCATGGTCACCATGGATTACCCCGACGCCATCACCAATGGCTTGCGCCGCCAAACTGACCTGGCGCGCGGCATCATCGAAAAAACACGCGGAGACATCACTTTTAGCCTGCGCGGAGAACATCTTACCCAAGCCATCAGCCAGTTGAGCGCCCAATTAAACAGCGACCAGACCGATGGTCAGGAAGGAAAGGGATAAGCATGGCAAAAGGCGGACGTCGTTATCCGCTCGTCGTCTATACCCATATGATGAATCGCTGGTGGCCCGCAGTCTTTACGCTGGGACTTGCCTTGCTTGCCCTGGCATGGGCGCTTCGTAGCTGGGGATTTGAAGACTGGCGCTGGCTCGCGTTCATTAGTATCGGCGGGCTAAATTTATTTCTTGGAATTTTATTGCTGATCCTGCGTAAAAGCGCGTATGTCCAGCCATTCAGCGACCATCTGCGGCTGGTCACGCCATTTTTACGCCTGAACATTTCATATAAAAGATTTCGACGCACATCGTCAGCCAATATGGGCGCATTATTTCCGCCGCAAAGCGTTTCAAATTGGCGGGCAGAGATCATTCAGCCGCTGGCAAAAATGACCGTAATCGTGATCGAATTGACTGGCTATCCCATGTCGCAATCTTCATTGCGGTTGTTTCTGTCGCCGCTCTTCTTCAAAGACAAAACCCCGCATTTTGTGATTCTGGTTGACGATTGGATGCGATTTAGCAACGAGTTGGATAGTGTGCGGTCGGGGGCAGGACCGTCTTCTCCCCAAACGCAAAGACCCAGCGGCAACTCAATTCTTTCACGTCTGCCGAATAAAAAATAAATGAATTAGGACTTATGCAAGACGCTCCCTCATCCCAGACCCTCGCGCACTCCGTCTTGCGTAAGTCCTATAAATGAGTTCACTGCAAAAAGGTCTTCAAACACGAAGTACACGCAGGTTAACAGATGAAAGGCTTTTACTTAGTGTTCCTTAGTGACCTTCGTGTTTAATTGGTTTTTGCAGTAGAGTCAAATAGGGTTGCTTGAAATTTTCTTTCCCCGCCCCAAGCGTTAAGGCATCTGCAAACGTAAAAGAGGCAATTTTTCGGCGGCACGGTTTTCTTTGATGCCCTCAAAGCCTTGTGAATATTATCACAACTAATTCGTGACATTTATCGGTGGGTGAAATAGTCAATGTAGTTTATTATGGAGGAGGAGACAAACAGACACCTCCTCCTGTCTCCTCCTTTGGCGAAAGTTGCCGCTGAGTTCTCTCTCAGCGGCAACACTTTTAATTTAACATTTGCGTGGTCGGGATGTGGCTAAAACAAGATGCCCCAAACTTGGCTTTAGTCTTGGGCGGGGAGAAGCACAATAAATGCCGATCCCTTCCCTACAACAGATTCCACCCACACTCTTCCCTGGTGACTGTCTACAATAGATTTGACAATTGCCAGCCCCAAGCCAGAGCCTTCTTCTCCGCCAACCGCATTGGTAGCGCGGTAGAACTTCTCGAACACACGCCCCTGTTCTTCGGATGGAATCCCCAAGCCGGTATCTTCTACCCGAATAATGATCTGATCGCCTTGCATGGACATACTCACATTAACACTGCCATTCACGGGCGTATATTTAATGGCATTCCCAACCAAATTATCCAGCATTTGGCGAATACGAATAGGGTTTGCGCGTAATGCCTTCAAATTTTGAGCAATATCCACCTTAAGTTTTATATTCTTTTTGCTGACCTGGTTTTCGAATATATCCAGTGAATATTTCAAAACGTTTTCAAGATGAACGGCTTCACGACGTGTGTCAAAACCCGCGTCAAGACGACCGAGATCAAGCAGATCATTGACCAGCGTGGTGATGTGTTGAATACTGCCCTGCAACCGACGCAGAAATTCCTGCTGATTTGGGTTAAGCGGACCCGTGCGCTCGACCAGTTCTGTGTACCCTAGTATTGCCGTCAGGGGAGAGCGCAGGTCGTGTGAAACTGTATGAATAAAATCGCTCTTCAGGCGGTCAAGTTCTTTGAGATAGGAAATATCCTGCATGGTCACAGCCGCGCCGATTTGTGGAATGGGGGTATATTGCGCATTGTAAACGCGCCCATCATCAAAATTGATTTCATGATATTTCAGGGGACCGTCACTTGCGCGAAGCAATAGGGCTTTCAAATCTTCATTCGGAACTGTACTTGCGAGTGGTTTGCCAATAAGATTGCTGTCGCCCAAATTGAAAATATCACGCACAGCGCGATTGACCAGCAGAATATTTTTATTTCTGTCCATCACGATCACGCCGTCTTGAATATTCCCAAAGATCACTTCCAGTTTTTGCCGCTCAGTCTCAGAGAAGTCGGCTTTTTCAGCAAGCGATGAGGTGGTGCGTTTAACCTCGCGTCGCAGCCAATCCCCAAGTTTTCTGGCTCGTGCAAGGCTTCTTTGAACTTCATCAACAATATCAGACATTTTAAGCGGTGGGTAAAGATAGCCACTCAATCCCATTTTGATCACAGATTTGGCAAGCCCCGTTGTGTCTTTGTCTGCGTATAAAATAATCGGGAGAGTGGGAAAGCGTTCCAGAATTTCCAGCGAAATGGAGAAGCCATCTTGTCCTGCGAATGTCTCGCTAATGATCAATAATGCGGGAATGGCTTCCTGTGCTGATTTATCCAGCCCTGAACGATCATGCGCAATTGCCACTCCATAACCCGCCGCGGACAAAGCGCGTTCCATTAAATCCAAAATTTGGGATGGGTTTAACGCAAGTAAGATTAGATCCTGTTTCGCCATACGCTCAGTTTTACCGTTTCCTCTTTATTGGGCGGGAACAATGGTTTTTTCGGAAGAACGCGCAAGGCGTTGCAGGGCAACCTGAACTGATTCAAGCGCTTGGCGTTGTTCGGGGGTCAATTTACCGAGCGTTTCTGTCAACACAAAATTGAGCGGATAGCTTGCCACCTGCAATTCACTGCGGATCGAAGAGCGTACTGACTCAAGCGTGGCATAACGATAATTCTCGCCTGTGCGCGCATTTTCGGCGGTTTTTTCCAGGGCATGGAACAACCGCGCGTTTACCAACGAGATGGATGCAAAATCTGCCATTGCTTCGAGCAGGGTTTGCGTATCGCGGGGTATTTCCTTGTCTGCCTTGCGGACAGCGAGCAGCAGTCCGATCACTTCATTTTGAATTTTAATTGGGATCACGGCAATGGACTTGCCTAATGTGGAGACTTTCAATTTTTGCAGCGGCAAACCGCTCATCACCAGGCTTTCCCCCGAAAGCGCCACAAGCGAACTGATGCCGTCATCTACTGGCTGGTTCATCTTCTTAGCCCATGAGTCGGGCAGGTTGCGCTGGGCGCGAAGCAAAAACGCTTTGCTGCGTTCTTCGCGCAATAACAACCAGCACATATTTGCCTCTGCCAATTGTTGGGCGCTTTCCAAGATCATGTCAAACAAAACGCGCTGGTCGGTAACCGACACAACTGCCTTTGCCGTGGAAAGGATGGTGGTCAGGTCACGCAGTTTGTGTTGTAATTCGTCGTTCATTGACTTCAACTGGCGGTCCAGCTTTTGTCGTTCGCGCATTTCCTGGGTCTGACGCAGGGCGCGTTCGACAATGGAAACCACTTCCGCATCCCGCAGGGGCCAGAAAATTACGTCAGATGCGCCAAGCCGGAACGCTTGAATGGCGTCAGCTTCCTGCCCTTTTTCGGCGATCACGATCACAGGGGTTTTTACACCCTGCGAATTTAACGCAGCAAGCATGTCTTTTCCGCTCAAACCTGGAAAATTTAGGTTGGCAAGAATCAAACTGGGAGCAGATTGAATCGCAAATTTGATCGCAGAAGCCGCGTCGCCCACAACTGTCACCTGATAACCAAGCGGCTGTAACGACTGCCTTCCGATCAAGTCTGCAATGTCTGGATCGTTTTCAACAATGAGAATTTGTTCCCCGGGTGCCATAATTTTTTTTCCTTTCGCCGATTCTATCACCTTTTCGAGTACAATCGCTTTCATGAATTTTATGGAATTTGACATCGCGGCTGTCATTCCTGCCTACGGCGTGGAGCGCGATATTCAATCTGTGATGGGTGGACTGCCTGACTATATAAAACACATTATCGTCGTAAACGATGCTTCACCTGATTCAAGCGCCGAACTTGTGACCGTTGCCGCCCAAAAAGACAAGCGCATCACCCTGATCTCGCACACCCAAAATCAGGGCGTAGGCGGGGCAATGGTCAGCGGCTTTCGCAAAGCGCTTGAACTTGGCGCACAGATCGTGATTAAGCTCGATGGCGACGGGCAAATGGACCCGGTTCACATCCCTGCGCTAATTAAGCCCCTGATTCAAGGTAAAGCCGATTATGTTAAAGGCAACCGCTTTCGTGATTTTCAATCTTTGCAACAAATGCCAATCATTCGCCGCGTAGGCAACTTGGGATTAAGTTTTCTCACCAAAGCCGCAACGGGATATTGGGGAATCTTTGACCCAACCAACGGTTTCTTTGCCATCCGTGCCGAAGTTCTGGCGCAACTGTCGTTTGAAAAAATAGACCGCCGCTATTTTTTCGAGACCTCCATGCTTGCCAATTTATATCTGCTCGGCGCGCTGGTGATGGATGTCTCCATTCCGGCGCGTTACAGAAACGAAACCTCGAACTTGTCTATTCGGCGCACATTAATTGAATTCCCGTTCAAATTGCTCGTCACGTTTTTTCGGCGCATCCTGCTAAAGTATTATATTTATGATTTCTCGATGATGTCGCTGTATTTGATAATCGGCATTCCGTTGCTGTTGTTTGGCGGGATATTTGGCGGAATCAAGTGGATCGAATACGCCAGCCAAAACATTCCCGCTCCCACAGGTACGGTTATGCTCCCCACGCTATCCGTTATTTTGGGAATTCAAATTCTACTCTCCGCCATCGAAATTGATATGAACTCTGTTCCGCGCAAGGCGCTCTCAGATTCGCTGGAAGGGTAGTCTCATCATCGGCAGAACTTTCACGCAGTCCCAAAGAAAGCTCTGATCACTTTTCGCGGGGGGATGTATACTTAATCCAAGATGGATTTTCAACCTTACATTCCTGGATTGAAACCTGCTGACCCGGGACCGCTCTCGCGATTTTTGCCTGCGCTGGAGGAAGGGGTGATCTCTGCCTGGCTCTCGCAACTTCCCTTTGGCACGGCTCGGGGCGGACCCTCAGCTTGGTTGCTCGACCCATTCGGATTCTCCCCGCGGCTGGTTCTGGAAGCGGCACGCAGCGGACATCGCGTCCTCGTGACTGCGAACAATCCGGTCACACGCTTTTTGCTGGAGATATCGCGTCCTCGTGACTGCGAACAATCCGGTCACACGCTTTTTGCTGGAGATGTTCGCCAACCCGCCTGCGTTGTCTGAATTCACAGCCGCACTGGCCGATTTGGGCGCAGTCAAAAAAGGGGACGAAAGACTTGCGGGGCATCTGCAATCCTTGTATCTCACTTCATGTGAAAAATGCAGCCAGAAGATTTATGCTCAAACCTTTTTGTGGCGCAAGGGAGAACATGCGCCCTACGCGCGAATCTATGAATGTCAGCACTGCGGTGACTCTGGCGAACGACCTGCCGCAGAAGAAGATGTTGAACGCGCGAAAAAAATCGCAGAAACAGACGCGCTGCACCGTTCACGCGCCTTTGAAAAAGTTGTCGCATTAAACGATGAAGATCGGTTCTATGCCGAGG
>JFJP01014068.1_pt1 | contig 11641 bp, 9 predicted proteins | sample 431651 | NCBI WGS metagenome assembly JFJP01 (sample SAMN02602958, study PRJNA72255) | Microbial mat metagenome, whole genome shotgun sequencing project. | biome: fresh water; feature: sink hole; material: water; isolation source: purple microbial (photo- and chemosynthetic) mats found in... | reverse complement strand
GGCCTGGTTTTGCTTCCAAATTCATTAGGGCATAATGTTGATCTAATTGGCGATTTTCGGCACTGATGGTTAAAGTTCCTCCCTCTGACATGGCATCCCTAGCGTTAACCATTAAATTCATAAATACTTGGTGTATTTGGGTAGCATCTGCCGAAATAGTCCATAATTCCCTGGTGGGAATTTTAGCTGAAATAGTGATTGATTTAGGAAATGTCTGTTGAGTAATACCGATTAATTCTAGGAGTAAGTAACCTAGTTGTAAGACTACAGATTTACCTTCTGTATTTCGACTAAAAAGCAGAATTTGTTTGACTAAATTAGCCCCACGTTTAGCACTATTAGACAAGATGGTCAATAAGTTTTTTGTCTGATCATCAAGATTAGGGAACCACTGGCTAAGGTTCCTAAACTTTCTAATCTCTGGGCATGGTAAAATTGTTTTTCCAGTTGTTTTTTATCGGTAATATTACTGTTGACTACAAGTATAGATTTTGATTGTGAAAATTGATTTTCTACCAATGTCCTGCGACTCTCTACGATAATTTTTTTGCCTGTTTTGGTGATTTGCTCTAATTCCCCTTGCCAACTATTCTGCTCGATAGTAGTTTTTAGAGCCTCAGTTAGTTCATTCCCGTGATTAAATAGAGTTTGAGTTTTTTGTCCCAAAACTTCGGCTTCTGTCCAACCATATAAATGTTCCGCTCCTTTACTCCAGAATAAAATCCGGTTTTCTAAATCTTGGACAAAAATAGCATCCGTAGCAATATCAATTAAGGCAGCTTGTTCAGCAATTTGGCGTTGTGCTTTTTTACGCTCGGTAATATCAGTGGCAAAACCACAAACAGCATAGACTTTTCCCTCAGCATCATAAAGGGGAAATTTCAAAGTTAAAAAAGTTAAATAGTTATCTGTATCAGGTTGCAAAACTTCTTCTTCTATAGTCATAATTTGCTGATTTTCCACGATTTGGCGATTGATATTAGCCATAGAATCAGCTTCCTCTTTTCTCCAAATATCATAAATGCTTTTACCTATAAAATTATCAGTATTCATACCCACCAGTTCTTCATAACAACGACTGACTAAAAGATGTCTGTTTTCGAGATCAAGTATAAAAATAAGGACAGGAGCATATTTGAGGATTGCTTTTAGCTTTTGTTCACTGTCAAATAGAGCTTCTTGAGCTTTTCGACGCTCTAGTAATTCTTGGCGGGTTTGTTGATACAATTCTGATTGTTGAATGGCAATACTGACTTGAATAGTTAACTGTTTTGTTAACTCAATTTCTGTTTCTTTCCACTGTCGAGGAACGGAACATTGATGAACAATTAAGAAGCCCCACAACTGTTGGGCTTGTGAAATCGGGACGGTCAGACTTGCCTTGACTTGAAATGGCTCTAAAAGTTCACGATAACAGGTTGGGAGTTCAGGGGCGTAGATATCTGTTCTGGCATAAAAATCTTCTTGGGAATAGGTTAAATAATGTTCTGTACAGCAGTCATCATGAAAGGTTTGGGAAAGCATGGAAGTCCACCCGTCAGCAAGGGATTCGCTAATCACTGTACCTTTTCCGTCAGCATGGAAACGAAAGATCACGACTCGCTCCGCTTGCAGAAATTCTCGCACTTCATCGACGGCAGATTCTAGGATTTGATTCAGGTCTAGGGTTTCACGGATGTTTTGGGCGATATTTGTTACCAGTCGCTCCCGGGCGATTTGCTCTTGTAGGGCAATTTGCTCTTGTAGGGCGATTTCTGCTTGTTTACGCTCGGTAATGTCAAAGTTTACACCCCCACCACTCACAGGGTTTCCCTGGTCGTCAAAGTAGAAATGTCCACGAGCAGCCATCCAGTGAATGTTGCCATCTGGCCATTGAACCCGAACTTCAAAATTGAGGTTGCCCGTTTCTCTCGCGTGAAGAAGTGCAGCATCAAAAATTTCTCGGTCTGCTTCAACAATGTGCTGTCTTGCGATCGCTTGTCCCCATTCAACTGGCGGGGTTTCGTAGCCGAAAAGCTGGTCGTGGCGCAGCGATCGCTTGGATACAACATCATGAATCAGATCTAAATACCACGTCCCCATTTGGGCGGCTTCAATGGCTATGCTTAAAGCCTCCTCAGCCTCAGACAAGGCGATTTCTGACAGTTTGCGCTCGGTGATGTCAATAATCGTCCCAATCATCCGCAGAGGTTGTCCCGCTTCGTCATAAAGCCCTCGTCCCTTGCCTAGCACCCAGTGAATCGTGCCATCTGAGTAAATAACTCTATATTCGGCCGCGAAATCTGTTTGGTTTTCCAGAGCTTGTAAAAGTTTCTGTTCCACCTCTGTCACATCGTCGGGGTGAACGCGATTGTACCAAGCTTGATAACTAGACTCCACCTCCCCTAGCTGATACCCAAATAAGGCGTAATGGCTATCATTCCAGTAGATAACTCCGGTGCTGATATTCCAATCCCAAATACCTGTTTGGGTCAGTTCTAGGGCTAATCGCAACTGTTCTTCTTGTTGCTTGATGGTAGTTTCAGCTTCGCGTAAGGCGATTTCTGACAGTTTGATCTCGGTAATATCGGTTAAAATTCCTGTTCCTAACCAACAGTTATTAGTTTCATCCCATTCAAAAAACTGGGAAGATTCAATCTGGCGCAGAGTCCCATCTTTGTGACGAAAGCGATATTCTACATTGCTACTTCTTTTTAGCCTATAGTCTTCAAAAGTTTCAGCAACAATAGTTTCCAAATCTTCAGGAGGAACACGACTTGACCAGAGATTTTGATCCGCCATTAATTCTTCTGCTGTATAGCCCAAAATGATTTCGCATCCCTGTGACCAATAATCAAACACCCAAGTATGATCAGGAAATGCTCGATAACTGCTAATCACTGCAATCGCGCTATTAAGAATCTGATTCAGTTTAGTAGCTTCTTTAAGTTTAGATTCGGTAATATCAGTAATAATAATACTATTAACTAAAAACTCATCTATCTTAAATTGTTTCAGCGATAATTTAACAGGTACTTCCTGATTTTCCGTTGCTGTGATCAAGGATAATTCTTGAGTCAGAGTTTTATGTTCTTGAAGCTGTTGTAATAACAGTAAAAATGCTTTTCTGTCATGGGGAGAAACAAAGGTTTCTAACCTGGAGCCAATCAGAGTTTTTGCCGGATAATTTAAGAGTTCTGATAACCTCTGATTACAGTACAAAATCATGCCCTCAGCAGAAATAGTTGCTGCTCCTTCGCTCATTTGTTCCACTAAACATTGATAGATATAATCTGCCCCCTTCAGGGTAAACACTCGCGCCCCTTGTTGCGTAGAAACAACAACAGCATCAATTTCCCCTGAACGAATAGCCTGCAATGTTTCTTCCGCCTCATTCAGACGTTCGGTGCATTTCTGTAATTCCCGATGCAGGGTTTCGACTTCTTGGCGCAATGTTTCAACAGGGTTTTGGGAATCCTTCATCGTTTTCCTCTCCAGTTATATTTTTAGGCAAGAGATTAAGACCAACTAAGACTTTTTCCGTATTCGATAAATTGCCAATAATTTTTTGTAAGGGCGGAGGTAACTCTTTAATTAATGTAGGAACAGCTACAATATTATCAGAAATCACGACGTCTGTCTGTTGATAAATATCAATAATTTCTAACTCATAACGTCCTTGAAGATGTTCCTCACAAATCTTTTTGATGTTTTGCAACGCCGTCACCGATTGGATGGTTGTCCCGGCAATATAAAGACGGAGGATATAATACTGTTCCTTCGATTGGGATAGGGACTGTTCAAACAGTTCTGTTGTTGTTAGTTGAAAATCTTCTGGGTTAACCATTTTTAGTACCTAATGTTAGTACCTAGATATTAAGTTATTTTTCATTTACAAGAGCAATAATTTGTAGTCCCACCAACACTTTTTCCGTATTTGATAAATCACCAATAATCTTTTTAATTGGTTCGGGCAATTTTCTAACCAGGGTTGGTAGGGCAATAATGCTATCCTCTATGGCGAGTTGGGGCTGTTTACTTAGGTCAATAATTTCAATGCTATATTGACCATGCAGATATTGTTCACAGATATTCTTCAAATTAGCAAAAGCTACCAGAGATTTAGGGGTTTGTCCGGCAACATATAGCCGTAGTTGCCAAATTTCTGATTCTTTTGTGTTAGCGGGATTTGATAAATCATCTGTCATGTTTTTTAGGATAATAGAGAATAGAAAAAACTTAGGTGCATTGATTTAACTATATTAAATCAATAATAAACACTGGTCAACTGTCATAATACTAATGGCTCGAAAAGGATTTAATACCAACAAATCATTATCTCCTGTCATTATATAATCAGCGTTACCACTAACAGCCAATTCTAAATATTTATTATCTTTGGGATCTCGGCATTCTTCAATGGATTCAAAAATTTCTACTAAAAAAACTCTTTCAACTAATTGAGTTAAAAAGTTTTGTCTTTCTTCTAGGGTAACATATTTATTGAATTTAGGACGATTTAAAACTTGTTCTAATTCCAATAAAGTAATTTCACTCATTAAGATAAGATGGTTATGTCTAATAATATCTAAGGCTTTTCTCGGTTTACTCTGAGTAAAAAGCAAAGCACTAATAATAACATTAACATCTAGGACAATGTTCAGTTTATTCATCTTCATTTAAAATCTCCTCTAATATTTCAGGAGTTAAACCTCTAGCTATCGCTTTTCTACTAATATCATCCATTAATTGCCCAAGTGTATCAACTTTTTCTGTTTGAATGGAGTTGATTTTTAGTTTCATTAATGTGGAAAATTTTAGTTCAATTTGTTGCTTTTCTAAGTCACTTGCTTCCCGATAAGCTTGAGCAATTTCTTCTGGGACTTTAATCGTAATCTCTTGTAATTTGTTCATTATTTGCTAAACCTCATTATTTAATTAGGATTAATTTTTGCTATTTACCTCTTTCTTACCCATTACCTATCACAGATTTAAGAGGATTTCACGGATTTCACGGATTTTAATCTGTGTTAATCTGCGTAATCCTGTTAAATCCGCGATCCCTCTTGCCTCTTACCTCTTGCCTCTTGCCTATTATTTTGATATTCTAATTCTGCTTCCATCATCAAAGTTAATTCTTGATCTTGATTAGCTAATTGCATTTGCAGAGCGTCGATCTGAGCTTGAAGGAAATGTTTTTCTCGCTCAAATTCCCGTTTTTTCAGTTCAAAACTCTGTTGGCGTTTTTTAGCAGCAGATTGTTCCTCTAGTTCTTGATTAATTCTTTCTGTACCTGTTAATACCTTGCCCCCTCCCAAATAAACCTCCACTAAGTTTACCCCCTGACTGCTTAAGATAAATTCCCGGACTTGATTCGAGTGCATCATACCACGAGATTTGAGGACATAGAGAATTCGATTCCGCTCTCCATTAACCTTAATTGTTTGCAATTCTAACCAAGTATCCATCAAAGAAGAAACACCCACTTCTGTTTTTTCTTGATCCAGATCACTGTCACCCGCCGTTAAATTGGTCAAGAAAATCGTGATTTGTTTACTCTTTAAATAATCAATCAACCGCATAAAAAAGCTCTTGGTTTGCATCACACTCCCGCTCAAAATCAGATTACTCATCGGATCAATAATGATCGTCCTGGGTTGAAATTCTTTGATCCAGCGATGGATTTTAAACAACCGCATTTCTAAATTATAATTAGTAGGACGTACCGCATCAAATTGTAATAATCCCTTCTCTACATAAGGGGCTAAATCCAGACCAATCGAGTTTAAATTGCGGAGAATTTGTTGAGGAGATTCTTCGGTAGCAAGATATAAACAGCGTTCGCCCTTAAAACAGGTTGCTTGGGCAAAATGAGCCGCAAGTGTGGTTTTTCCTGTTCCTGCCCTGCCTGTTACCAAAATACTGCTACCCCGATAGTAGCCCTGCCCACCAAACAGATCATCAAGTTGGGGGATTCCTGTGGAAATCCGCTCATTAGAAACTGCATGGTCTAGGGTTAAGGAAGTAATTGGTAAGACCGAAATGCCATTGTCTTCAATTAAAAAAGGATACTCATTATTGCTATGACGGGAGCCGCGATATTTGACAATTTGGATAGTTCTAGTGGCGATTTCTTCGACGGTTTTCTGATCTAATTTAATCACACAATCGGAAACATATTCTTCTAAACCTTGACGAGTTAAGGTATTTTCTCCTCGCTCACCTGTGATGACGGCGGTGACACCTTGGTCTTTTAACCAATGAAATAAACGGCGTAATTCGGATCGGACAATGTTGGTATTGGCTAAACCCGCAAACAAGACTTCAATGGTGTCTAAAAGTACCCGTTTCGCCCCGATTTTTTTAATTGCATAGCCCAAACGAAGAAATAGGGCTTCTAAGTCATATTCTCCAGTTTCTTCAATCTCGCTGGCTTCAATATAAACATGATCAATTAATATTTTGCCTTCAGCGATTAACTCAGTTAAATTCCATCCTAACGAGGCAACGTTTTTGGTGATTTCTGCCGCCGTTTCCTCAAAGGAGATTAAAACCCCTGGTTCACCGTACAGCGTTGCTCCGCGTACTAGAAACTCCACACCAAATAAGGTTTTACCACAACCCGCAGAGCCACAAATTAAGGTTGGTCTGCCTTGGGGTAGACCTCCATTGGTGATTTCATCAAGTCCCTGAATACCCGTTAGGCATTTGGATAGCTGTAGCTCTTGATTATCTTCCATTATGATTCCAAAAATTGATTGTTGATAAGCTGTTACGCATTTAAACCTTATTACCCTAGTGAGCGAGGACGCTCACACTACAATGATAATTAGTAATGTTAAGGCTTTTGGCACATTGATGCTTACCTACTTATTGAAGTTTTGATGCAATCAGACCAACAAGCACCAGAAGACCTAATACTCTACGAAAGTAATTAACTCCTTGAAATAATTCTTCCCAAGCCCAAGTAAACAAGGAGCCAAAAGCTATTAGGTCTAATCCTAGATTAATCCTACCTGTTGTAAAAATTATCTTTAATAAACTAGCTACAATCCAGACAATCAGGGGTAGGTTTGGCATCTGAGCGAGAACAATTTTGCCTTCACTGTCCCGGAACACTTGATCAAACAACGTATTTTCCATTAGTTTATGCTGTAAATGCAATAAATTGACCATCCCTCAAAACAGTTTACCGTTGATTAAGTAACTTTAACTGTTCAAACCAGACTAAACTAATCCCGCCACCCAGTAGACAAATAGCAATATCAATTGGATGCAGAAAAGAGAAGCTAAATAATTGACGCAAGAAGGGAACATAAAGCACCATCGCCAGAAAAAATATTCCTCCACCCATAACCCACCAAAGGGCAGCATTAGGAGATTTAAGTATTTTTAAGCTCAGGGGAGCGGAAGAACTGGCACTCAAAATTAGTCCTAAATTTGCCAAAATTAATGCCGTAAACGTTAACGCCCGGGCATCAAGTTCCCCTTGTCCGCGATATAGCGAAATCACAAAAATTACGAGAACAATCGTTAAAATTGCCCCTCCTTGTAACATCGCCAAACCCACAGTTTTCCTACCAAATAAGGGATCTTTAGAATTGCGAGGAGGACGCTTCATTACGTTTTCTTCTGCGGGTTCGGCTTCTAACACAATAGAACAAGCTGGATCAATAATTAAATGCAAAAAGGCAACGTGAACCGGAAGTAATACTAACGGCAACTTAAACAATACTGGAATTAAAGACATCCCAGCAATGGGAATATGAATTGCTAAAAGATAAGCCATAGCTTTGCGAAGATTATCAAAAATTCTCCGCCCCAGTTTAACCGCTTGCACAATTGATGAAAAATCATCATCTAATAATACTAACGCCGCCGATTCCCTAGCCACATCTGTGCCTCTTTCACCCATCGCAATCCCGATTTGGGCTGATTTTAAAGCCGGGGCATCATTGACGCCATCTCCGGTCATGGCAACGACTTCTCCTTTGGATTTTAAAGCATTAACTATCCGTAATTTTTGTTCAGGAATTGCCCTGGCAAAGATATTCGTACTTTGAATCCGCTCCTGAAGTTCAGCGTCACTCATCCCATCCAATTGTGCCCCAGTCACAATCGCGCCCATTTGCATTAATCCAATCTGACGGGCAATAGTTTGAGCCGTGGCCGGATAATCCCCGGTAATCATTACGACTCGAATCCCGGCGGTATAACATTCTTGAATCGCAGCCGCCACGGTTGGACGCACTGGATCAGAAAGTCCCACTAATCCTAGAAATTGAAAGGGAAAATCATGTTGTTTATCGGGTAAATTATCAGGACTGAGCGAAGGATGAGGAGGTAAAAATGGTGGTGGTGCATCAAGTAAAGACGATGCGGCAACACCTAATACTCGCAATCCTTGCTCTGCCATTTTAGTAATTTGTGTGGCTAGAATTTGCTGTTGTTCGGGGGTAAAATGACAGAGATCGGCGATCGCTTCTGGCGCTCCTTTGGCAGCAATTTCATATTGTTTACCATCTGCTGACTGCCAAACGTGAGACATTGCTAATAGATCAGGTGAGAGGGGATATTCTCGCAAAAGTTTCCAATCGTTATGTAAATGTTCGGTATCTGCGAGGGAGCGCTCGCCCAATTGTTTAAAGGCTTTTTCCATCGGATCAAAGGGATCTCTTTGACTTGCTAAAATGGAAAATTCTACTAATTCATGTACTGATTCTGGAAGCGGTTTTTTTGAATCTAATTCTAAATTATAGGGCTGAGGATTTTCTTCTTGGTTATAGGCAAATAGTTGTTGTACAGCCATAATATTCTGAGTCAGCGTCCCAGTTTTATCCACACATAAAACCGTTGCGGAACCCAAGGTTTCTACCGCAGAAGTGCGACGAGCTAAGACATGATTTTGAGAAATTCTCCAAGCTCCTAATGCTAAAAAGATGGTGACAACAACGGGAAATTCATTCGGCAAAATTGCCATGGCTAAGGTAATTCCTGCCAGAAATCCTTTCAGCCAATCTCCTCGCGTCAGTCCATAAATTACTACTATTACTACACACAGGAATAAAGCGATACCAAACAAACGGCTCACTAACTGATTCATTTCCCGTTGCAAAGGTGTCGGTTCTGGCTTGACTGTTTGTAAAGCCTTGCCAATCTTGCCCATCTCGGTTTGAGCGCCGATGGCTTGGACTTGAATAATTCCCTGTCCCTGAACTACCAACGTGCCAGAATATACAAAGGGCAACTCATCTCCCCCCGGACGCGCCATCTCCACGTTACCTACGGCGGCAACTTTACGCACAGGTAGGGATTCCCCGGTTAATAATGACTCATCGGTGGAGAGGTTTGAGCAAGAAAGCACAATGGCATCCGCAGGTACGCGATCGCCTTCTGCTAAGACTAAAGTATCTCCCCGAACCACTTCTCGCCCGGCAATCCGTTTTCGTTCCCCATCTCGAATTACCAAGGCGCGAGGACTGGAAAGATCCCGTAAGGCTTCTAAGGCGTGTTCGGTTTTGCCTTCTTGGTAGAGACTAATTCCGGTGATAAAAAAGACAAAACCTAATAAAATCAGAGCTTCCTGTAGGTCACCTAAAACCCAATAAATAACTCCGCCACCAACTAGCAATAGGAAGATCGGATCTTGGATAATTTCCCAAGCGATCGAGAAAAGATTACGAGTTCCAGCCGAGGGGAGTTCATTGTAGCCTTCCTCTTTGAGGCGTGTGATGGCATCTTGTTCAGATAGACCCGTCACAGTATTGAGATCAACTGGTGAAACCATAATCCGATTTTTTCCTAAAAAACAGACCAACTCGCGCCGATCTTAATTGCCAAATTTGAAGAATTCGTGAAGTTATATCCTTAAATTATTGCTACAGATGGCAAAGGAGCAGGGGAGGGCGGGGGAGCAGGGGGAGCAGGGGGAGCAGGGGGAGCAGGGGGAGCACCAAGCAGTGCGAGCGTCCTCGCTCGCTGAATATCACCCAAAACCCAAAACCCAAAACCCAAAACCCAAAACCCAAAACCCAAAACCCAAAACCCAAAACCCAAAACCCAAAACCCAAAACCCAAAACCCATTCGTAATTCGTAATTCGTAATTCGTAATTCGTAATTCGTAATTCATAATTCGTAATTCCCCGGTGATCACGGATTTATTGATCTGCTTTGACGGCGGATCTTTTTTAATGGGATGGGGGCGGTGGGGATAGAGCATTTTTACCCGGTGATAAGACTTGATCAAAAAATTGCTTAGGTGTGAGTCTGAAGCCATAAAATAAGAGGGCCATATAAATTTCAAGACAAAAACAAGAGATGGGTTCAAGTACGATCGAATAAGTCAATCTTGCCCGGTTCAATCATAACGGGATTTTTAAGTCCCGCTTTTTTTCCTTGACGCGAAGATGGTGATTCGCTATATGGAAAGATTTGTAACTGAGAAAAAAAATATTTGTCAAATTGATGTATTTAAGTATATATTATTTCTTATAACTCCAAAAAGTTTAATTGGATAAAAATTACCCCATAGAGAAGTAAGGAGATTAAGAACAAGATGAATAAACCTGCACCAACTCCCTTAACCGGAAAGGCTCTGCTTCAAAAAGTAAAAGAACTGTCTCATATGCCCCGGCGTGAAACAGCAAAGCTCTGCGGTTATTACAGCACGACAAAGGACAGCCAGGTGCGTGTCAATCTCACAGATTTTTATGACGCAGTGCTGAAAGCACGGGGTATTCCCCTCAGTCCCGATGGTACAAAAGATGGTCGGGGTCGGGAAGCAACTTATCTGGTAAGCGTTCACAAAAACGGTCAAATTGTGATTGGCTCAACCTATACCAAAGAAATGGGACTTAAACCGGGGGATGAGTTTGATATCAAGCTCGGATACAAGCATATTCACCTGATTCAAGTCGAAAATGGCAAAGATGCCAGCACTGACGAAGAAGAGTAAATCCTCTCACCTGAGCCATTAAAATGACGTTTTCATGGCTGGTAAATGCACCAACCCCGATTAAAATTATGGTTTTTTTTGGGGTGTGGATGGGTTTATGGATGCCAATTGCTGTTATGATTGCGATCGCTCTCAATTGGCGTCCACCTCAACCCCTAAATGAAACCCAAAAATTGGCGTTACTGGCGCCTCTTTATGGAATTGCTCCTGTAGTTTTATGGAAAATTAGCCAAGTTCAGGGTCAATCCTTCTGGGATTATGGTTTAAGTTGGCGATCGCAGTTTTTTCAATCCACTGCCATTGGTTTTGGTCTAGCTGTTATCAGCTTGATCCTCTTGTTTGGATTTCAATTTGTTCTGGGTTGGAGTGATTGGCAACCCCATGACTCTGTGCAAACCGATGAACATTCCTCAACCTTAAATTCCGATCTGCACCCTAGAAACAGGTGGATTCAGTTAGGGAAAAAAGTATCTATTTTGCTGCCGATTTTGCTGATTGCTCTGTGGATTAGCAGTACAGAGGAGTTAATATTTCGAGGATTTTTGCAAAAACAATTACAGCCAGATTATTCTTGGTTTGTGGCGGCGACCATCGCCAGCTTGATTTTTGCCCTCACCCATCTGCTTTGGGAAGTCCGCAACACCTTACCCCAATTACCCGGACTCTGGTTAATGGGAATGGTCTTGACCCTAGCTTGTTTGTCTGAT
>JFJP01032858.1_pt1 | contig 11642 bp, 10 predicted proteins | sample 431651 | NCBI WGS metagenome assembly JFJP01 (sample SAMN02602958, study PRJNA72255) | Microbial mat metagenome, whole genome shotgun sequencing project. | biome: fresh water; feature: sink hole; material: water; isolation source: purple microbial (photo- and chemosynthetic) mats found in... | reverse complement strand
AAATCGGAATTAGCACCGACAAATTACACGCTCGCGGTCCTGTTGGATTAGAAGGTTTAACTTCTCAAAAATTCATTGTGCTCGGCGATGGTCACATCAGAAAATAGAATAAAATCAAAAGGATATTTGACATGCAACGTAAAGGAATTATTTTAGCGGGTGGTGCTGGAACGCGATTACATCCCGCAACGCAAGTGGTTTCAAAACAGCTTTTACCCGTATATGATAAACCCATGATTTATTATCCGTTGACAACGTTAATGTTGGCGGGAATTAAAAACATTTTAATTATTTCAACGCCACAAGATACGCCGCGTTTTAAAGAACTATTGCAAGATGGTTCTCAATGGGGTATTTCAATTCAATATGAAATTCAACCTTCTCCCGATGGTTTAGCGCAAGCATTTATTATTGGTGAACGCTTTATTGGTCGAGATAATTGCACGTTAATTTTGGGCGATAATATTTTCTATGGTCATGAATTTCAAAAACAATTAAAATCCACTGCGAACCAAAAGAAAGGATCGACCGTTTTTGCTTATAAAGTGAGCGATCCAGAACGTTATGGTGTGGTTGAATTTGAAAAGGGTTCAATGCGGGTTTTAAGTTTAGAAGAAAAACCAGTACAACCTAAATCTTCTTATGCGGTAACGGGTTTGTATTTTTATGATAACAAAGTGGTAGAAATTGCGAAAGCACTAAAACCGTCGCCGCGTGGAGAATTAGAAATCACTGATTTGAATAAAGTTTATTTAGAACAAGGTGATTTGAAAGTTGAAATTATGGGTCGAGGAATGGCGTGGTTAGATACGGGAACGCATGATTCACTTTTAGAAGCCGCTGGCTATATTTCAACGATAGAGAAACGTCAAGGATTAAAGATTGCTTGTCCAGAGGAAATTGCTTGGCGACAAGGTTACATTTCAAATGAACAATTGCTCGAATTAGCGTTTCCTTTGAAAAAAAGCGGTTACGGTCAATATTTAGAGCAACTGGTTAATTTAGATATTCGCTAAAATTTAAGGACGGGCGGTTTTTACAACTGTTAGTCCTTATTTTCTAACCATTTCAAAAATGTAGGTTCATCAATGAATTGAACGCCAAGTTTTTCCGCTTTGGCAACTTTACTTCCCGCCTCATTTCCAACAATTAAATAATGCGTTTTCTTTGATAATGTATTGCTCACTTTTCCTCCTAAACTTTCTATTTTAAACCCCGCTTGTTCTCGAGTCATGCTTTGTAATGTGCCCGTTAAAACAAATATTTTTCCCGCTATATTTGAATTATTTTCAACAACAGAAATTGTTTTTTCTTCAAATTGAATCCCATTTTTAATCAAACGATTAATGATTTGTCGATTGGTTTCATTGTTAAAAAAAGTTCCAATGCTTTTAGAGCGTTCTTTTCCAATGCCAGAAATGTTAGTTGTTTCATTTTCTAAATCTGTACAATTTAAAATGCGTTCTAAAGTTTCAAAATGATTCGCTAGGATTTGTGCAGTCGTTTCTCCGATTTCATTAATTCCCAACGAAAACAAGAATTTACCTAAAGTCGTTTTTTTACTGTTTTCAATGGCTTGCAAAATATTATTTGCAGAAGTTTCGCCCATTAAATCTAAATTGACAAGTTGTTCATGTTTTAAATCATATAAATCAGCGACGGTTTGAATTATATTTTTATCAACGAGTTGCTCAATAAGTTTCTCTCCCAAACCGTCGATATTCATGGCTTTTTTTGAAGCAAAATGCTCAATACTTTGTTTGCGTTGTGCAGAACAACTAAAACCGCCCGTACATTGGAAAAATTTAGATTTTTGAATGACGGGAGAATTACAAATTGGACAATTGCTGGGAAATTCAAATTCTTTTGAATTATCCGAACGCAAACTTAAAACAATACTCACAATTTCAGGAATCACATCGCCCGCACGTCGAATATTTACAAAATCATTAATTCTAATATCTTTTTCTTTAATAAAATCTGCATTATGAAGGGTTGCATTTGTAACCGTTACGCCACCGACTTGCACGGGAGTTAATCGAGCAACTGGGGTGAGAACGCCCGTTCTTCCAACTTGAATTTCAATGGCTTGCAGTTGCGTAAGTTTTTCTTGAGCAGGTAATTTATGCGCTAATGCCCAACGGGGTGCGCGTGAAATAAAACCTAAAGCAACTTGATCTGAAATATTATTTATTTTATACACCACGCCATCGATTTCAAAAGGTAAGTTTTCACGTTTTTTTAGCATTTCATGATAATATTGCAAACAGCCCGTTTTATCTCTGACTAATTGCAATTCTTTAGCGATAGGAATTCCCCATTTGTAAAGGGTTTGTAAAATTTCAAATTGGGTATTTGGTAAAATGCCGTTTTTAATTTCTCCAATGCCATAACAAATGAATTCTAAAGGTCGTTGTGCGGTCATGGTTGAATCGAGTTGTCGAATGCTACCCGCTGCTGCATTTCTAGGATTTGCAAATTTTCTTTCAGATTTTTGGTTTAATTCGGCAAAACCCGCTTTACTCATAAAGATTTCACCGCGTATTTCTAAAATATCGGGGATTTCTTTATTTTCTAATAATTTCAAAGGGATACATTTGATAGTTCGAACATTTTGTGTAATATCTTCGCCAATTGAACCGTCGCCGCGAGTAGCTGCTTGAATTAAAAGTCCTTGTTCATAACGAATGCTTACCGCTAAACCATCGATTTTAGGTTCAGCAGTGTATTCAAGGGTTTCTACATTTAATTTTTCTCGCGCTCGTCGATCAAAATCTGCGAGGTCTTCTTCGGTAAAACCATTGTTTAAAGATAACATAGGAAGTCGATGAGCAACTTTCGAGAAACTTTCTAAAGGAACACCGCCAACCCGTTGAGTAGGAGAATCAGAGGAAATAAATTGAGGAAATTGGGTTTCTAAATCGAGCAATTCTTGAAAAACTCGATCATATTCGCTGTCGGGCACTTCTGGCTTATCGAGGGTGTGATAGGCATAATTCCAGCGTTGCAATAAATTTCTTAATTTTTCAATATGTTGCGAAATATTTTGATCAGTCATGTCGCGCAATCCCGTTTAAAAGGAGACATTTTAACACGCGCTTGACATTAGTATATTAGCAAATTATAATACACGAAAGTTCCGCTTGAAAATTCATTTGCGTTATACTCAAAACCGAGTTCAAGTGATTTTTAATTTCTTAACATAAAAGAGGTATTTATGCGTCAACCGATTGTTTCTGCTATCATTTTAGCGTTAGGCTTACCCATCGCGGGCTTTGCAATGGATCAAGCAGCTCCCCAACAACAAGCCCCTGCGGCAGCACCTCAAGTGGCACAGCCTGCTGCTCCTCAAGCACCAAAAGCTCCTGATTTCAACGCGATGGACAAAGAGCGCGCTGATTTTATGAAAGCTAAACATGAAAGAATGTCAAAAATTTGGGGCACGAATGATCCAAATGAACGTCAAAAATTGATCGACGAAGACCGCAAAGCAATGCAAGAACATCGTGAAAAAATGCGTTCTTTGAGTGGAATGCCAGAAATGCCCGCACGCGGCAGTGAGTTTGAAGGTGACATGATGCCTCCTCCGATGATGGGTCGTCCAGAAGGTCGGATGCCTCCGCGTCCAAACATGGAAAGACCTCCAATGCCACCAATGATGGGCATGGGACATCATGGTCGTCATCAAGATGTGATCGATCGTCTTGACAAAATTGAGAAAACATTAAATGAAATGGCGGGTAAAAAAACCCAATAATTGAAGCATTCATTTCAAAGCCTGTAAATATTATATTTATGGGCTTTTTTTTATGCTTGTTGGATTTTTTTCAAACGTGCTTGAAAAAGAGCGCTTTTAATCGCAACTCCTTGAATACCTTGAGAAATTAAATCTTTTACATCCACACTTTGTGCAAATTTGTATTGGTTTTTGAAATCCGTAATTGCAATGTTCAAGATTTCGCAAACCTTCAAAAAATTTTCAAATCTTTCCTCGCGTCGAAACGCATCGAGTTTCTCTAAAAGTTGCAAACTTTCCTCTGCATTTAATTCTGTTTTCAAAAGCGAGCAGTAATTCACAACCATTTGATTTAATTCAAAATATTCTTTTGGTAAATGCAAGCGTTGATTTAAGCGATTTAATTGCTCAACGGTGAGGCGATGAAATAATGCCGTCCATCGTAAAAGAGGTTTGTCAGTCATTTCAACGGCTGGATTGAGTGCGGTGATCGAAATCTCAAAAAAATCAACTAATTCAGGAAATAAGCGCGGAAGGGCGTGACAATCTTTTAAAACTTTAAAAAATTCAGATGGTTGTGATTCGAGGAGGGCGCGAGAAACTTCTTTCCACACCCGTTCGGGGACGAGCGCGTCGACTTCGCCGTTGTCGACCATTTTCTGCATTAAAACAAGGGTTTCGTCGGCGATTTTGAAGCCTAATGTTGCAAATCGCGCTGCAAATCGTGCAATTCGCAAAATGCGCACTGGGTCTTCAACAAACGCCGCCGATACATGACGCAATACTTTGTTTTTTAAGTCATTTAATCCATTAAACGGATCGATAAATTTACCGTCGGCGGTTTCGGCGATCGCGTTGATGGTTAAATCTCGCCGTTGCAAATCTTCTTCGAGAGAAACATTTGGATCAAAATAGGTTTCGAAGCCTTTGTATCCAGAAGCAATTTTGCGTTCGGTGCGCGCTAACGCATATTCTTCATGGGTGTCGGGATGCAAAAAAACGGGGAAATCTTTCCCAACTTGGCGAAATTCTAATTTCAGCATTTTTTCTGGTGTTGCGCCTGTGACGACCCAGTCACGTTCTTTTACGGGTAAATTCAAATACTTATCACGAACCGCACCGCCGACCAGATAAATCTTCATTGTGACTTTTTAGCCCTACAAAGCCCACGTTAATAAGGTAATTTTTTCAATTAAACGAGGTAATTCAATGGGTTTGGTGTCATAGTCATCACAACCTGCACTCAACGCATTTTCACGGTCGCCCGCCATCGCGTGAGCCGTCAAAGCAATCACTGGAATATGTTTAGTATCAGGATGTTGCTTCAATTCTTTGGTCGCAGTCCAACCATCTTTAACGGGCAAACTCATGTCCATCAAAATCAAGTCTGGTTTGTTAGCGTGAGCCATTTCAACGCCTTGCCCGCCATCCACCGCGATCAAAATCCCATAACCTTTGCGTTGCAGGCGGCGCGACAGCATATCGCGGTTCATTTCGTTATCTTCAACAATTAAGACGACCGGAGGTGGTCTATTCTCAGACATGGGAATAATCTCCTTAAAGCGTAAGCGGTTAAAATTTTCTAAGTCAGCAAAGTGTTTGCCAACCATTTAGGTTTAATTATGCCATAATTTTGGGCTTCATAAACAGCATCGACCGCCCACATCCATAAATTTAGTCATTCTCATTTTGCAATACACCCCTTTCGTTGAAGACAATTTTAAACAAATTAACAAAGAGTTAAAGAAAAATTTGAATGAAAAAAGAGATTGAACGGACAATATTTTTATAACCTGAGTTCGGGTCAAAAATGCTGGATCGCCTGTTTATGCGGGTTTTCATCTTAAAAATATCTACGAGTGGTATAATATCATTATAGAACTTAAACGCGACTATACAAATGAGGCAGTTCTTAGCGCATCTTACCATTAAAATAATTAACCAACTCATTCAATTGATGTTTGGTTAAAATGTCCTGAAAATAATTTCCTGTGATATATTGATTTATATAAGGAATTTGCAAGGTTTTTACACGAGAAGTTAAGTCTTTTTGAGGAATAGTTTCTTTATATGCGAGAACTGCGCGGGTTTTAATGTTTTTAAAATCATCTTTTAAAAGAAACCAGCATAATGTGCTTGCTCTTTCCACTTGTTCATAAGGATTTTGATAATCCTTGCTCTCAGTAAATTTTTTGCTCCAATATTTAACTTCAATAATAAAAATTCCTTTTGAAGAAAGCACTAAATGATCAATTTGTGCAGATTTCAAAGGTTTCCCATGATAATAGTGATATTCATAGGAATATAATGTTATGTCGTTAAATACAAAGTAATTATTAGGCAATCTTTTAAGATATTCAATCATTTCTAATTCGGCAATTGCACCTTTATAATCAGAAGAATCTCTAACCATCTTTAAATAATTTCTTTTATATAATACATTTCTCATTTTTTCTTGAACAAACAAAGTTTTATTTTGTTCAAAATCAGTTAATTCTTTTTGTATTTTTTGTATATTCCAATGTAGAACATCAATATCGTGTTGAAGTTCCTTGGTAAGTTTTTGTTTTTTAAGAGAATTAGAGTCAATTTCTTGATAAAATGGCGTAAGGAATGTTTCTAACTGTTTTTTATGCTGTTTTTGTAATTGGTTTTTATCATTTAAAAGCGCATTTCTTTGATTAGTTAATTGAAGTAATTTCGTTTGATAAGGTTTAATATCCATTTGATATTCTTCAATTAATTTAGCTGATTGTTTTCTAATTAAAAAATAATGCTTCATTTTTGCAATGAGATTATACCATGCAGGTTTTTGTTTTCCATGAAGAAAGACAATTTGTTGTTTAAAGATAATTTCTAACTCATTTAATTTATTATTTAATAAATCAATTTGATTATTTAATTCATTTAATTGATCTATTAACGACTCAACTAAAAGAAATAATTGCTGCTCTTGATTTTTAGTTTTTTCTGCGATAAACAATTTGCTTTGTTGAATAATCTGATCAAGTAAAGAAATTTGTTGAGCAGCTTGTAAATTTTTTTCTCTGATAATTTGTTTTGTAGTATCTTGAGTTTTTCTTAACATATCCTCAATAGATATAATTTTTTCATGATATTCTTTTTCTACCCGCATTCTTTTATCATGATCTTCTCGTTCATAAGTATGAAGTAATTGAGGAATTTGATCGAGAGAATCGATAGAAATATCAATTTCTTTCAATAGAGATGAAATCTTTTTCCAGCAACCGCTGTTTCCAAAATTTTGTGCCATGAGTTTTCTTCTTTTTACATAAAATTATAGACGAAAATTATATTATATTATTTCAATAAATAAAAGGAATAAAACGTTTAGTAGCTTTCGAATAAGTTTGGTAATTTTCGAAGGTTTTATTTAGAAGAGATTCTTCGTAAGTTGCTTTGTAATTTAAAATAAATGTTAAAATAAACCATTCAAAAAGTTTGATAAATTCAAATGGTTGAAAAACCAATCCCAAGCAAAGCAATAAAAACGAAACATACATCGGATGACGAATCCATTTGTAGGGTGGTTTTTCAAAAATAAAAATCGCATTTGGTTTTACGTCGGGCACAACGTTAAAATTGCCAATCCCCATCGTCCACACCGCCCACAGCCCAATCGCCCCGCTCAACGCATACAGCGTCGCCCAAGTATCTAATTGAACGTGACTTTGCGCAATCAACAGCCCCAACAAGCCAAACTGTAATCCCACCAATCCCCACGATTTCATTTTGTTTTTCATCACTTTTTTATAACTCCTTGATTTAATGAAAATAAGCAACTTATTGATTTTAAAGAATAAATTTAAAAGTAAATTATGTTATTATAGCGACCAATTTTGATTTTTGGAGAACTTTTTAATGAAACCTGAAACGATTGTCACCCCATTTGAACCCTATCGAGTCGTCAAACGCAACGGCAAACTCACTGATTTTGAACCACAACGCATCGTCACCGCGCTGACCAAAGCCTTTTTAGCCGCCGAACACAACACCTCCGATCATTTGAACAAAATCCCCTCGCGCATCGAGAAAACCGTCGCGGATTTAACCGACAAAGTGATTAATGGCTTAAAACGCCGCTTAGAATTTAATAACACCGTCCACATTGAGGACATTCAAGATCAAGTCGAATTAGAACTTATGCGGGCGGGCGAACACAAAATTGCACGCGAATACGTTTTATATCGAGAAAAACACGCCCAACAACGTGCTGCCGCACAACCTCAACAACCTGCGCCTATTTTACAAGTGACTGATTCTAATGGAGTTTTGCAACCATTAAATGAGCAACGTTTGCATAAATTAGTAGAAGAAGCTTGTGACGGTTTAAAAGACGTAGATTCAAAATTAGTGGTTTCTGAAAGTTTAAAGAACTTATTTGATGGCATTGGAGAATCTGAAATCAATCGAGTATTAGTGATGACTGCTCGAATGTTAATTGAAAAAGAACCTAATTATACTTATGTCGCGGCGCGTTTATTATTAGATTCTTTGAGAACGGACGCATTTCAAGTGGTTGGAAAAGGTCAATTACCTCACAGTGCAACGGCTTCCGAAATGATTGATTTTTATTCTACCTATTTTAAATTATACATTCAAACGGGTTTGCACTATGAATTGCTCACACCTGCGTTAAAAGAATTTGATCTTGAAAAACTTGCTGCCGCTTTAATCCCTGAACGTGATTTTAAATTCACTTATTTAGGATTTCAAACGCTATTTGATCGGTATTTCTTGCATTGGGATGGCGTGCGTTTTGAATTACCCCAAGCGTTTTTCATGCGGGTTGCCATGGGTTTAAGTTTAAATGAAGCAAACAAAGAAGAACGGGCAATTGAATTTTATCGTTTATTATCGAGTTTTGATTTTATGAGCAGCACGCCCACTTTGTTTAATTCTGCTGCTCCTCGTTCTCAATTATCTAGTTGTTATTTAACAACAATTTCTGATGATTTAGCGGGTATTTTTAATGCAATTCGAGATAATGCTTTATTATCAAAATTTGCGGGTGGCTTAGGAAATGATTGGTCAAGCGTGCGAGCAATGGGTTCACGAATTAAAGGAACAAATGGTAAATCTCAAGGCGTAGTTCCTTTTATGAAAGTCGCTAATGATACTTTAGTAGCCTGTAATCAGGGTGGTCGTCGAAAGGGGTCGGGTTGTGCGTATTTAGAAACGTGGCATTTAGATATAGAAGAATTTTTAGAATTAAGAAAAAATACCGGCGATGAACGCAGAAGAACTCACGATATGAATACCGCTAATTGGATTCCAGACTTGTTTATGATCAGAGTTCAACAAGATGCGGATTGGACGCTGTTTTCTCCCGATGAAACACCCGATTTGCATGAATTATATGGAAAAGCTTTTGAAACTGCATATTTGAATTATGAAACAAAAGCGGCAAACGGTGAGATTAAATTACATAAAAAAATACCAGCGGTTTCTTTGTGGAGAAAAATGCTCACGATGTTATTTGAAACGGGACATCCTTGGGTAACTTTCAAAGACCCTTGCAATATTCGTTCTCCTCAACAACACGTTGGGGTAGTTCATTCGAGCAACTTGTGTACAGAGATATGTTTGAATACTTCAGAGGAAGAAATTAGTGTTTGTAACCTCGGATCAATTAATTTACCTGCGCATATCGATGAGAACGGTTTAAATCAAACGAAGCTCGCACAAACCATTCAAACTGCGATGAGAATGCTCGATAATGTGATTGACATTAATTATTACGCCGTTCCTCAAGCTGAGAAATCTAATTTAAAACATCGTCCGATTGGTTTGGGAATTATGGGATTTCAAGATGCGTTGTATAAATTACGCATTCCGTATGCTTCACAGCAAGCTATTGATTTTGCTGATAAATCAATGGAATTAATTAGCTATTATGCGATTGAAGCCTCGATGAATTTAGCCAAAGAACGTGGAAGTTATTCAACATTTGAAGGCTCATTATGGCATCGAGGAATTTTACCAATCGATACCTTGCAAATGCTCAAAGATAATCGTGAGCAATATTTAGAAGTGGATTTCTCACAACGTTTAGATTGGGCAAAATTACGCGAGCAAGTCAAACAATTTGGAATGAGAAACTCAAATTGTATGGCGATTGCACCGACCGCAACCATTTCAAATATTTGTGGCGTTACACAATCGATAGAACCAACCTATCAAAATTTATTTGTCAAATCTAATTTATCGGGAGAATTTACCGTTGTTAATCCGTATTTGGCGGAGGATTTGAAAAAGTTAGATTTATGGGATGAAGTGATGGTGAATGATTTGAAATATTTTGATGGGAGCGTGCAAGCCATTGATCGTGTTCCAAATGATTTGAAAAAAATCTATGCAACGGCATTTGAAATTGATTCGGCGTGGTTAATTGAAGCGGCGGCGCGGCGGCAAAAATGGCTCGATCAGGCGCAATCCCTTAATTTGTATATGAAAGAGCCGTCGGGTTCGAAATTGGATAATTTGTATCGCTTGGCGTGGCTGCGCGGTTTGAAAACGACTTATTATTTGCGGAGTTTAGGTGCGACGCACGTTGAAAAAAATACAGTTAAATCAAGCGGTAATGTAATTCAACTTTCTTCATCCATCGATGCGCCAAAAGCCTGTTTAATTGACGATCCCGAATGTGAGGCTTGTCAGTAAATAAATATAACTTATTGTTTTTATTGAAAACATTCGATTTTAATAAACTGATATAATTCTTTTATTTTCGGATTTTAATTATGGAAAAAGAAGAATAGTTTATGAATTGAATTAAAAACAATAAGATAGGTAATTTATTGTTTTATAAAAAATTTTGACTTCGTTGGATTGCCGTCCTTCGAAGCCGAATATGGTAAGCAGATTGTGCTGCTTATTGAACGCGGACAATGTTCTAAAAGGATAACCCTTAAAAATATTGTTTAATATTGAAACAAGTAATCAACAACGAGTGATTTTATGATACCAATATTGATTCAGGCAATCAGAATTTTTCTTCCTTATATTAAATCATTGATTAATATACAAGTTGAAAATTCTTTCCATGCCAAAAAAGCGGGTATTACTATCCATTTATTAGGGTTTGAGCTTATTATTCGTAGACGCTAATATTTTGTGATTGAAGCTAAAGCGGACATCTTTAAATTGAGGATGTTCGCTTTTTTAATTTAATTAACCTCTTGTTTTTTATTAAAAAATAAATACAGAAACGTGTATTTGATTGCATATATAATGAGTCGGGATAATTTAAAAATTTTTTGAAAAAAAAGTTGACAGTGGTTGAGAGTTGTATATAATGGCGGACTTTCGTGACGTTGATGACAAGTTGATGACAGCGAAAGGTTGATGAGGTTCTTGGTTGGGTATATATGCGAAAGTGTATATATAGGAGTAGGGAAGCTGTTTTGAAGTTTAAAACGGGGTACTGAAAAAAAGATTAAGAAAGTAGTTGACAAGGTGAAGGGAAGTGGATAGAATGGCGGACTTTCACCGATGATGTGAAGCGAAGTGAGAAACGAAGCAGAAACATCGTTTGGTAGTAGTAAATGTAATACGCTCTTTAACAAGAAGAACTTCTTTAATTGATGAGGAAATTTGTGTGGGCATTTGCTTGGACGGGTTGAACTGAAAAGATTTAACAAGTCATTAGTAAATGAAACCAAAGATTCTTTTGAGTGGATTAAAAAGCTAGTGATGAGCTGTAAAAAGAAAGAACTGAAGAGTTTGATCATGGCTCAGATTGAACGCTGGCGGCACGCCTAATACATGCAAGTCGAGCGGGGTAGCAATACTTAGCGGCGGACGGGTGAGTAATACATAGGAATCTGCCTTGTAGTGGGGGACAACAGTTCGAAAGGACTGCTAATACCGCATATTCTCTGAG
>JFJP01005901.1_pt1 | contig 11642 bp, 9 predicted proteins | sample 431651 | NCBI WGS metagenome assembly JFJP01 (sample SAMN02602958, study PRJNA72255) | Microbial mat metagenome, whole genome shotgun sequencing project. | biome: fresh water; feature: sink hole; material: water; isolation source: purple microbial (photo- and chemosynthetic) mats found in... | reverse complement strand
CAATTACAGGTACTGAACCAGTCGTCGTTTGAGTCTGCCAAGCTGCATCAGGCTGCCACGACTGCACCCAGCCCGGCAACGCCTCGGCGGGCATCGGGCGGGCGATGCCATAACCCTGTGCCAGGTCGCAGCCCATTTGCAGCAACAGACTGCCATGCGCGATGGTTTCACCCGCGGCACGGGCGCGGTTCGGACCCGACGGCCATCTCAGCCAGCTCAGCCAAGGCTGCGGCGCAGGGCCTGGATGCCTGACGGCGGGTCGGTGTTCATGGTGTTTCGCGACGCCGCTCAGTGGTTGAAATGGCGTACACCTTGCCCCGGGCATCGACCAGCGCGGTGGCGACCAGGGAGATCTCCAGCACCGCACCGCTCTGGGTCAGCCGTTTGGTCTGGTGCAGTCCCAGCACTTGCGCCGTGCTGAGCTGCTTGATCCGGCCCAGCGCTTCGTCGATCAGGTCGGGCGGTATCCGATCGCGCAGTCCTAGTTGCATCGCTTGCGCCTCGGTCCAGCCATACAGTCGCTCGGCCGCCGGATTCCAGGCCAACACGCGGCCCTCCAGGTCACTCATGATGATGGCGTCAAACGCGTCACGCACCACAGCCGTCAGGCGCTCATGCTTGGCAGCATGCTGGTTGGCATGCTCCAGTGCCGCCTCCACCCGTTTGAGTTCGCTGATATCACTGAAGGTAATCACCGCGCCTTCAATCACGTTCTCCAGTGTGCGGTAGGGTCGGATGCGCAGGGTGAACCAGGCACCGTCAGTGGTTTGCACCTGTGCCTCTTTGGGCACCAAGGTATCGAGCACCGTTTGTGCATCGGCCACCAGACTGCTGTAGCTGACCAGGTTCGACACAATGTGGCCCACCGGCCGCCCCACGTCGCTGGCAATCAGGTTGATCAGCTGTGAAGCGGTGGGGGTAAAGCGCAGGATGCGCAGTTGGTGATCGACAAACACCGTGGCAATGCCGGTGCCAGCCAGCAGGTTGTTCATGTCGTTATTCAGCCTGGAGAGGTCATCGACCTTGTTGGTGAGCTCACTGTTGACCGTTGACAGCTCTTCGTTGACCGACTGTAGTTCTTCCTTGGAGGTTTCCAGCTCTTCGTTGGTGCTTTGCAGTTCCTCATTGACCGACTGCATCTCCTCGTTGCTCGATTTCAGCTCTTCGTTGGAGCTTTCCAGCTCTTCATGGGTGTTTTGCAGGTACTCGTCCTTGGCGCGCAGCTCATCGCGCAGCGCAGCCATCTGAGCCAGCGCATCCGGGCTGGTGGGTGAGCGGACTGCCTGCGCATCTGGCACCGCCGGTGCCGGCGTGGCGTCAAAGTTCAGGTCCAGTGCTTCCTCCAGAATCACCAGGTACAGATGAGCATCTGCGGGCAGCGGTGGCATCGAAGGATCGGGCGCGTCGGTTGCAATGAGGGCCAATGGACTGGTGACTACCGGGCGCACGCCCAGGTTGACGCGGGTGAAGTGGCCATTGGTCTTGACCCGCACCCCCGGCGTGCGCGCCGGCTGCTGCGTGGCGGCGGCCCGGTGCAGAGCGTTGGACAGCGCCGGGCGCAAACCTTCGCGCGCCATTTTGAGAATATTGGCCACGCCCACCTCGCCCGGCGCGGGCTCCAGGTACATCCCGGTGCGCCCGTGCAGGTAAAGAATGTCCCCCACCGCGTTGACCAGTGCACCCGCCGGTGCCACCTGGGCCAGCATGGCCTGCTCGGTGAGCTCGCGCAGCGGCAACTTGACGGAAAAAGCCTCTTTGCCAGGCCCGCGTGGCAGCGCTGCCTCGAGCGCCGACAACGGCGGCAAAAAACGGCTTGGCGAATGCAGTGCACTCAACTCGGCATTTTTGCGCTGATACAGCTTGGCCTTGCGGTCCAGCGCGGAAAACAGTGTCAAAAATTCGCCAATCCCCTCGGAGGTGCCCAAAAACAGATAGCCCTGAGGGTTCAAAGCGTAATGAAACAGCGGCATCAACCGCTTTTGCAGTTCGGCACTCAGGTAAATCAGCAGGTTACGGCAGGTGATCAGGTCGAGCCTGGAGAACGGGGGGTCCCGGGTCAAATCCTGCTCAGAGAACACCAACATGTCGCGGATGCTCTTGTGAATGCGGTAACCCTGGCCATCAGGCTCAGCCGTGAAAAAGCGCGCCAGCCGCAGCGGCGACAGGTCGGCAGCAATACCCAGCGGGTACAGCCCGGCACGCGCCACGGCAATGGCGCGACTGTCGATGTCGGTGGCAAACAGTTGCACGGTGTAGCTTTGTTTGAGCGCCTCCATGCGCTCCTGAAGCAAAATGGCCAAAGAATACGCCTCTTCCCCGGTGGAGCAGCCCGCCACCCAGATGCGCACCACGCCACCCACCGTGGACTTGCCGGCAAACAGTTGCCCAATGACCTGGTCTTCAAGCGCCTGAAACGCCTCAGGGTCGCGAAAGAAGTTGGTCACCCCAATCAGCAGGTCACGAAACAGCGCCTCGACCTCTTCGGGCGTTTGCTGCAGGTAGCGCACATACCCGTCAATCTGACTGATCTGGTGGACCGACATACGCCGCTCAATGCGCCGATGCACGGTGCTGGGCTTGTACTGCGAAAAATCATGCCCGATCTGGGTGCGTAGCAGTACAAAAATCTTCTTCAGCGCGCTTTCACTGATCAGTACCGGCTTGTCAGCACGCAAGGAAAACCTGCCAAAGGCATATTTCACATAGGTCAGGAGTTGCGTCGCCATCTGCTCGGCGGGCAATTGGTAGTCCACCAGGGCGGTGGCGATGGCGCTGCGCGGCATGCCGTCAAATTCGGTACTTTCGGGCGATTGCGCCATGACCATGCCACCGGCATCCTTGATGGCGCGTAAGCCCAGCGTGCCGTCGCTGCCGGTGCCCGAGAGCACGACACCAATGGCGCGCTCATGCAGGTCTGCGGCGAGCGACTTGAAGAAGTAGTCAATCGGCAGGCGCTGGCCACGCGGCGCGGTCGGCTCCAGCAGTTGCAGGCTGCCACCCAGCAGGGCCATGTCGTAATTGGGCGGGATGATGTAGACGCAATCTATCGCCACCACCATGCTGTCCTCAACCTCGAACACCGGCATGGGGGTGAACCGGCGGATCAGCTCGGTCAGCAGGCTCTTGTGGTCCGGTGCCAGGTGCTGCACCAGCACAAAGGCCATGCCGGGCTTGACATCTTTGGGCATGCCCGAGAAAAACGCCTCAAAAGCAGCCAGGCCACCCGCTGAGGCACCAATACCGACAATGGGAAACTCGAAATGGATGCCTTGCAAATTGGCCTCCGCTACCGCGGCAAGCGGCTGTGCCGCTTGGACCGGCTGGGTCTGAACGCCTGTCTTTTTAGCCATGCCGCTCCTCAAAAGTGTCACTCGAGTGTAGCGCCTTGACCCTGCCGGGTTGGGATTTGTCAACTTCATGCAAAGCCTCACCCCTAAAATCCAAGGGTTTCTACCTATCAATGACCGTCATCATCATGACTGCACGCCTCACCAACAAGGTTTCCATCATCACCGGATCAGCCCAAGGTATCGGCCTGGCAACGGCACTCAAATTTGCCGCCGAGGGGGCTATCGTCGTGGTTTGTGATGTCAAGCAAGCGGGCATCGACGAAGCGGTGGCGCAATGCCGTGCCCTGGGTGCCACCACCGAAGGTTTTGTCATGGATGTGACACAGCGTCCCATGGTGGATGACGTGGTGGCACAGATCCTAGCCAAATACGGCCGCATCGACGTGCTGGTCAACAACGCTGGCATCACCCAGGATTCACGCCTGCAAAAAATGACGGCCGAGCAATTTGACCGGGTGATCGATGTCAACCTGCGTGGTGTCTTCAACTGCGCCCAGGCGGTGGCCGACAGCATGGTGGCCCAGGGCAGCGGTGTGATCCTGAACGCTAGTTCGGTGGTCGGGCTATACGGCAACTTTGGCCAAACCAATTACGCCGCCACCAAATTTGGTGTCATTGGCTTTACCAAGACCTGGTGCCGCGAACTCGGCCCCAAGGGAGTGCGTATCAATGCCGTGGCCCCCGGCTATATCGGCACACCCATGGCGGCAGCCATGCCCGACAAGGTGCTGGCCGAGCTGCGCGCCAAAGTGCATCTGCGCCGCGTCGGCAAACCCGAAGAAGTCGCCAACGTTTATGCGTTTTTGGCCAGCGACGAAGCCAGCTACATCAACGGCGAGGTGATTGAAGTCTCGGGCGGCATTTCGCTCTGAGGGTCTGACCCCGGCGGGTGTGTGCCCGGTCTGGCCCGCTCGGCGTATCTGTTAAAACGCCAGGCCGTGCCTTCCTGGGTGATGCGCTGCCAGGTGGCGCGTTTTTCCACCGGCCCCATCGCGGTCCAGTGCTGCACCTCGGCAAATGTGCGGCCACAGCCTTTGCAGATGTCGTCGCCCTGGCTGGTGGAGCAGATGGCGATGCAGGGCGTGTCGGGCGTGGTGTGATACCAGTCCAGCCAGGCCTGGAGCGCCGCCGGAGTCAGCGCAGTGGCATCAATATGATGCTGGCGCTGTAGCGCCATCACGGCATAAACCTCGGCCAGTGCGGTTAACTCGGGGACCAGCGAAAACCCGTCGCGCGACGGTTTCTGACAGCGCCAGTGGTTGATGGCTGACTCGAGGTCGGTGATGTGGATGTCAGGCATCAGGCAAATAATAACCCCGACCGGCCGCCAGTCAGGCCCTGATGGGCTCAGCGCTCAAGGGCCAGCTGCTTCAGCAGCGCCTCAATCTGACGGCGGCGCGTGTCGATGATCGATGCGTCAATATGACTGGCGCTGCTGTTTTTGGCAGCACTGGCACCCATGAAGTCCTGCGCCGCTTTCAACCGGTCGAGTGCGCCTGCGTAATCCAGGTACGCCACCCGCTCTTCAGCCTGCGCGCGCAAAGCCCGCAAACCCTGACCTTGTGCCGCATAGACACCGGCCAGCCCTTGCCAGGCCAGCGCGTCTGCCGGCTGTTGTGTCACCCAGCCCTGCAACGCCTGTGCGGCCTGGTCCAGCGCCGGGTTGGCACCTGATTGCAATGCCATCTGGGCCTGCTGTAGCAGGGCCGGGCGATGCAAGCTGACTTCAGTCGGGGTCATCAAGGTCTGCGCACGCGCCAGATCCTTGGCCGCCAGGGCGGTCTCCACCCCGAGCCAGCGGGCTTGCTGCATGGCGGGGTCATCGCCCGCCACCAGGCTCATCAGTCGCTGGTGGTTGCGTTGCACCAGCGCCGTGTCGCGCAGCCGGCTGGCCGCCAGCGTGGCACCATACAGCACACCCACCTGGGCCGACACAGGCTGCGTCAGCAGTGCCATGTCGTCCACCTGACGCTGCCAGCCGCGCAGCGCGTCAGCGCCGGGGCTGGACAGCACCCGGGCCCGTGCCACCATCATCGCGTGCAGGACCGTGGGCACTGGGGTGTTGCCGAGAGCAACGCCCAGGGGCAAGCGCGAGTGCATGTCGGCGATACGTTCGGTGGTCAGCGGGTGGCTGCGCAAGTAGGGGTAGGCGCCGTTGTCGTTCAGGCGCGAAGCCTGCTGCAGCTTGTCAAACATGGTGACAAAACCCATGGGCTCAAACCCGGCTTGCGTCATCAAGCCAAAACCCAGCCGGTCGGCCTCACGCTCCATGTCACGCGAAAAGTTCAACTGGTTCTGCGCCGATACGGCTTGCCCACCCACGATCAGGGCATTGCCAGCCTCCACGTTCTTGCTGGCGGCCAGCGCACCCAGAATCATGGCCCCGATCATCCAGGGGGTTTGCTGGCTGTTTTTGGCTTCCATGCGGGCAATGTGGCGCTGTGTCACATGGCTCAGCTCATGGCCGAGAACCGAGGCCAACTCGTCGCGGCTACTGACCACCGCCAGCAACCCCAGGTTGATCCCGAGGTAACCACCCGGCAGCGCAAAGGCGTTGACGGTGCGGTCGCGACCGAGCAGGAATTTCCAGGCAAAGCGCTCGTCAAGCTCCGGGCTCAGGTCACCACGCAAACGGGCCGCAGCCAGCAACGGTAGCCAAATCCCTTGCACATAGTCATCGATCACCGGATCGTCAAGGTAATCCGGATCGCGGTAGAGCTCGCGCACGATGCGGTCGCCCAGTCGGCGTTCCGCCGCGCTGGCCATCCCGCTGCCGTCGCCCAGCAGCGGCAATGTCGATGGGCTAGCCTCTGCACTCGCACCTGGGGTGCGCGTCTGAGCCGAAAGATTGACCGGGAGCAGGGACAAAACCGCTATCACTACAGAAGCTGTCCACGCAGTCTGCACAAGGGTTGAAGCCTGTTTTAGCCGCAAAACAAAAGCCTGCACGGACTGGCCAGGCGCGTCAAACAAGATGGATCGTGTTGTCATGCCCCTATGATGCCAGCCATCTGTAAAGGTTCGATGAAGTCCCATTGCCATGAACACCCTCACCCATTTTGATGCCCAAGGCCTGGCCCACATGGTCGATGTCGCCGCCAAAGCCGCCACCCACCGCATCGGCATCGCTGGTGGGCGCATTGACATGCAAGCCGCCACACTGGCGCTGATTGAATCCGGCAGTGCCAGGAAAGGCGATGTGCTGGGCATCGCCCGCATTGCAGGCATCATGGCAGCCAAAAAAACCAGCGAGCTGATTCCGCTGTGCCACCCGCTGGCGCTAACCCGAGTCGCTATTGAATTTGAAGCTGTAAGCGCAGACGCAGCAAGGGCTAGCGCCATTTATTGCACTGCTACTGTAGAAACCGTTGGCCCCACCGGGGTGGAGATGGAGGCGTTGACAGCGGTTAACGTGGCCTTGCTAACCATCTACGATATGTGCAAAGCGGTGGACCGCGGCATGGTGATGACTGACATCAAATTGCTGGAAAAACACGGTGGCAAGTCGGGCAGTTTTGTGGCGCGATAGCAGGCACTAACTTTATGCTTCACTGGTTTCTGAATTTTTGGGGTTTGTCACATTCCTGTCAAAACAGGAGTTTGCTTGGCTACATTTCGGCAGCGGGGGAGTCGCTGGCAGGCACAGGTTCGCGGTAAAGGACAGCCACTTGAATCAAAGAGCTTCAATTCTCGTTTGGACGCAGGGCGTAGGGCAAGAGGAATTGAAGCTGATATGGACAAGGGCACCCGATAACACCTGAGAAGACAAGCTGACATCGGCTTTACCGTCAATTCCCCGTCTTGTCGCGGTCCGTTGACCGTCAGTGAGCTTGCATTTTTCTTTCAAATCATCGACACTTGCTCCCTTGGAAGTGCGGGTTTACCCGAAGATTTATTGAAAATACGTTTGATGTCGCGATTTGCAAGCATTAAGTTAGTGCTCACCGGCTTGTTCTTGACCACAGCGATGACGCTGGGTACGGCCCAAGCCAGAGCACCGGTTCAGGTTGATGGGCTAGCCACGGTCAGCCTGAATGAATTGCCCAGGCAAGGCGCACAGATTTACACATTGATTCATCAGGGTGGCCCTTTTTCAAGCGAGAAAGACGGCACGGTATTTGGTAATCGCGAGCGTTTGTTACCCGCCAACAAACGCGGTTATTACCGGGAATACACCGTCCCGACACCGGGTCTGAAGCACCGTGGTGTCAGGCGCATTGTTTGTGGAGGCCAGCCCAGGCTGCCAGAGGTTTGTTATTACACCGCCGATCACTATGCGAGTTTCCGCAAGATCGTGCCCTGAGGTCGAATTGTTAATTTTTGAATAGAAAAGAGTAAATGACTATGCCACTTGACCAAGCAACCCTCAGTGTGCCGCCGCCAGGCGCTGCTGATTTGCCCTTGCGCGGAATCCGTCCCAATATCGTCCAGTCAATCCGTGCCTTTCGGGTGCAGGACTTGCAGGAAGCAGCCCAAGGGCTGGGACACCATTTTCTGTATGCCAACCTGGCTGAGGCGCAATCCAAGCAAGACATCCTTGACATGATTGGTCAGCAGTTCATGCTGACGGTGGCCGTCGGCAAGAACTTTGACTCGCTTTATGACAGCATCACGGACCCGGTTCACAAGTCTGGCCCGCAGCCCGGTTTTGTGGCGGTGCTGGAGCATGTTCCTGCCCACGCCAAGTTTGACAAAGAAGCACGCGAGCAACTGCTCGATATTTTCCGGGATGCCGCCGACTACTGGGGCGATCGAAAGATACCGTTCAGGTGTTTCTATTCTTTTCTGTAGCCCGTTCTGCACACACCAGCCAAGCAGAACGGGCGAATGAGGCTAACGGGACCCACGGTGACACACCCGTGCGCATCGAGTTGCTGACGGAAAGCGGCGAAAGAATGCCGACTGACAAGTTGCTAGACATTTCGCCGCAAGCACTGCGCATGAGCAGCCCTTTCAACGCAGGTTACTGGACTACAGCCTGATTACGACGGGTAAGCGTGGTGCCCGAAAAAGCCTGAGCCTTCAGGTTTTTTTTCGGCCTGCTGCACTGCCACGGCCAAGCCCAGGTATTCATCGACCGGAACTTCTTCGGCCCGACGCTGCACGTTGAACGTCTCACCCAGGTTTCTGGCTTCCAGCCAGCGGCCCAGCGTGTGACGCAGCAGTTTGCGCCGCTGACTGAAGGCCACCTGCACCAACTCGCTGAGCAGACGCACGTCCAGCGCCACCGGTTGTGCGCGCGGCTGCATGCGCACCACCGCGCTGTCCACCCGGGGCGGTGGGTCAAAGCTCTGCGGTGGGACAAACAGCACGTTGTCCATCGCATAACGCCATTGCAGCATGACGCTCAAGCGACCATACGCCGCTGTAGCAGGGCGCGCCACCATGCGGTCAATTACTTCTTTTTGCAGCATGAAGTGCTGGTCTGCAATCACCTCGACATAGGCCAGCAAGTGAAACAGGATCGGGGTCGAAATGTTGTAGGGCAGATTTCCGACAACTCTCAATTTTGTAGCATTCAGTGCTTTTGCCACCTGAGAAAAATCTACTTTGAGCACATCAGATTCGACCACCTGTAGTTGCGCATGGGCCCGCAATTGACGGGCCAGGTCGCGGTCGAGTTCAATTACCGTCAGAGCACCCAGGCGCTCAACCAGCGGCTGGGTCAACGCCGCTTGTCCGGGGCCAATTTCCACCATGGCCTGTCCGGGCCTGGGGTCAATGGCATCCACGATGGCATCCACGATGCCACCATCAACCAAAAAATGCTGGCCAAACCGCTTGCGGGGAATGTGCCTGGCCCACTTCAACGACGAACTTTCAAAGCGGGGGCTCACGCAGTTCGACGTAGGCACGGCCACGGATATCCTGGGCCCAGGTCTGATAGGTTTCGATCAGCTTTTTTTCGTGCAACATGGCTCGCACCGCTTCGCGCTGCTGCTCGGGTGTCAGTGCTGCTTTGCGGCGCTCTTCCAACTGAATCAGGTGAACCCCAAATCGTGAGATCACCGGGTCACTGATGTCGCCCGGTGCCAGGCGGTTCATGGCATCTTCAAACTCCGGCACAAACATGCCGGGACTGGCCCAACCCAGTTCGCCCCCCTTGGCTGCGCTGCCATCTTGTGAATGTTCACGCGCCAGACTGGCAAAGTCAGCTTGCCTGGAGAGTACACGTTTTTTAAAATCTGCCAGTTTTTGTCGTGCCACAAACTCGCTCAAATTCGGGCTCGGCACCAGCAAGATGTGGCGCGCACGACTTTGCGTCACCGCCATGGTGGGCGCACCTGCAGTGAGTTTTTCAACAACTTTGATCAGGTGAAAACCCGCCGGCGAGCGCAACAGGTCTGGCACGTCACCCACGCCAAGCTGGCGCGTCGCTTGCACAAACAAATCCGGGTAACGATTGGCGGGACGCAATCCCAGTTGCCCACCGTTGGCGACATCAGAAGCTTCAGAGAACTCGCGCACCAGCGCGGCAAAATCTTCACCCGTACGCGCACGCTCCAGGGCACGTTGCGCCCGCGTCCGCAAAGCCTCCACCTGAGCCGGGGTGGCCGCGTCCGGCACCGACACCAGAATATGTGCCAGGTTGAGCTGCAACGCGCTCATATCGGTAGGTGCCAGCTGCTCCGCCTGGTAGTGCGCCACCTCCAGGTCGCTGATGCGTACACGCGGCTCCACATCGCGTTCGCGCAGGCGCTGCAGCACAATCTGCTCGGCCAGTTCGGCACGAAAGTCTTTCACCGACTGACCATCACGCTCGACCCGGCGACGCAGTTCTGCCACGTCAAACTGGTTTTGCAGCGCAATCGATTTTTCCGCCTGATCAATCGCGGTTTCTTCGGCGCGCAGACCGGTCTCACGGGCAAACTGCAACTGCGCACGGCGGTTGATCAGACTCTCCAGCACCTCGGGGGCCAGCGCCTGCACATCAGGCTGCGGCCGGTTTTGTTGCGCCAACTGCTGTAGTGTTCGCCCGACCTCGCGACGCACCTGGTTGTTGGTGACGGGATCCGAGTTGACCACCGCCACAATAAAATCGGCCTGGGTTTGCACCCTGGTCGGTACGGGAAAGCTCGTGCTGGAGGGCAGCCGCAAGCCCTGCGACTGTGCGGGTGCAGCAGCGGCAAACATCAGCATGGCCAGGGTCAAAGTTTTCAGGCGGTAAGTCATGGCGGTTCAATCGTAGTTGCTGAAACGGCTTGGTGTGCCCGTGGGCTCACGCAAGTTCCGATAGTTGGGAATGTTGTCCTTGAGTGACTTCAGCGGGTTGACACCGAGCCGTGAAAACCCGACAAATTCGAGCTGGAACATGATGCGTTGCGTTGCGGTGATGGTACTGGTTTGCAGCCGCTCCCAAACCATCCGGCCGAGCCAGCAACCTGCATCATATTCAAAACCCAGCACTGAATCTACCAGCTTACCCTCGTTCATGCTGTAGTTCAAGCGCCCCACACTGTACCAGCGGCCATCCCCCTGACCCTGACCGGTGCCACGGTTTTGGCCGCGATCGCCCCACAAATCGTTGACCGGCCATTGCCAGCCGATGTCAATCTGTTCACTGACATCGCGCTGATACCGGTAGGCGGCACTGACCGTACGATAGCTCCCTGGGCTATAACGCGCACCCACGGTCGAGCGCACCGACTGTTCGGTGTGCGGGTTGAACTGCACCGTAGCGTCAAGACTCCAGCGCGGATCCCAGTTGACCGAACCGCCCAGCAGCACATCGCTGATGCGGTCCAGCACCGGCGAACCGCCTGGCAGAGTCACCTGCTGGTCCTGAAAACGCAGGCGCTGAGCCACGCCAATGCGTGCCACTTCAGCTCCGCTGTCCGGGCTCAAAAAACGGCTGGTCACACCAAAAGTGAGCATATTGCTGTCTGAAATACGATCGTTGCCGACGAACGCGTTCTCTGAATAGACGGTGGACAAATTGAAGTCAATGGCACCCGAGTCGTAATTGGGCAGCAGGCTCTGGTCGCGGTAGGGGGTATTGACATAAAACGCCCGGGGTTCAAGCGTCTGGCGCAGACTTCGGCCAAACCATTGCATATCCCGCTCAAACATCAAGCCCGTATCGACGCTCAAGGTCGGTACCACCCGCGTGTGCTGACTCTCACCGTTGGCCAGCGGCGCATCAAACTGGTAATTGCTGGCGTGAAGTTGCAGCTTGGGCGTGAGAAATCCGGCCGTAGTCTGCCACGGACGGCTGACCTGCAACAGGGAGAACACGCGCCGTGCATTGGGCTGACCGGTCAGGGTACTGTCGGACTCAAAGCGGGTGAAATC
>JFJP01020867.1_pt1 | contig 11643 bp, 9 predicted proteins | sample 431651 | NCBI WGS metagenome assembly JFJP01 (sample SAMN02602958, study PRJNA72255) | Microbial mat metagenome, whole genome shotgun sequencing project. | biome: fresh water; feature: sink hole; material: water; isolation source: purple microbial (photo- and chemosynthetic) mats found in... | reverse complement strand
CGGCCAGCCGGCATAGAGGGCGAGCGCGGCGCGCTCGGCGCTGCCCACCGCGATGCGCTCGGCGCCCGCCCAATCGCCCCGGCAGAGGGCCAGGCGCATGCGCGTCGCGCGATCGGCGTCGGCCGCCGCTTCGACCGCAAGGCCGAGCCGTTCGTCATCAACGCCGGGCTGATAGACCGGAATCGACCAGCCACGGTGGTCCGGCGCCACGATCACGGGCTGACCGGCGCGATCGCGCGCCAGGCTCCAACCGCGCCCGACCGGCAGACCATGACGATGCAGCACCGGCGCGCCGCCATCCCACCACACCAGCGCATGCTGGGTCAGCCACAGGCAGGTGGTGCCGCCGGCCAACGGCGTGCCGAGCGCCTCGCCAGGCAGAGTGAGGCGGGCCGGAGCGCCGTTCAGGCGCCAGCCGGTCAGCTCCTGGGCGAAGAAGGCGACCTCGCCATCGACGCCCAGCGGCAGGACGTCACTGGGCAGCGGTGGCAGCCGGCGTTCGGCCCCTGCCGCGTCGAGCCAGCGCAGACCCTGGTCGTCGGCGAGAAGCACCCCGCCCACCCCCGGCCACAACTGCGCGCCCGGTTGCAGCGCGCGGCGCCAACGCACCGCGCCGTCCTCGGCCAGGGCCTGCAGTGCGCCACCAGAGCGCGACCACGCCGCCGGCGGCAGTTCGCAGTGCGCCAACGGCTGCGGCCAGCCCGGCATGGCCAGAGGCTCAGCAGCGAACAGGACACAGGCGCAGCCAAGGCAGAGCGCAGCGGAACAAAGGCAGAACGCAGCGGAGCGCGGCATTGGCGGCAGCATAGCCCACCCGCCGGCCGGCCGCCATCGCCTAGCCTGCGTGCAGCATCGCCACGAGGCGGCTTGCCAAGCCATCGCGTGATCAGACCGTGCAGCCCGTGACGCCCGCCGAACTCCTCGATGACCACCGCCGCAAGCCGCGCAACCTCGGCAAGCTGCTCAATGCCAGCGTCAGCGGCGACATCGGCTCGATCGTCGCGGGCGACGCCCTGCGTTTCTATCTCAAGGTCGAGGACGGGCGGATCAGCCAGGCGCGCTTCCAGGTGTTCAACGCCGGCGACCAGGTGGCGGCGGCCTCGGCGGTCACCGAGCTGGTGATCGGCAAGACCCTTGACGAGGCTCGCGCGCTGCGCCCGACCGACCTCTGTCACCACCTCGGCGGCCTCGACCCGGGCGAACTGCCGGTGCAGGTGTGGGGACTTGAAGGCCTGCGCGCCGCCATCGCCGTGCAGCTCGGCGAGCTGCACGAATCCGACGAGGAACTCGACGCGGTGCTGTGTCGCTGCCACGGCATCCCCGAGGAGACCGTGCGCCAGTCGATCCAGGTCATGGGCCTCACCGACGTGCAGGGCGTGGTCGATGCGACCGGCGCCGGCACCGGCTGCGGCAGCTGCCGCGCCGACATCCCGCGTCTGCTCGCCGACAAGGACAGCACCGCCAAGCCGCCGGAACCGCGCCGCGCCGGACCCAGCGGACGCATCCCGACGCTGATGCGCATCAAGCAACTGGTCGGCGACAAGCTGCAGCCGCAGGCGCAGGTCAACGGCGGCAGCATCGAGTTGTGGGATTTCGACGGCACCCTCGTGACGGTGTCGCTGAAGGGCCTTGATGACGAGCGCCGGCGCCAGCTCCTCGGCCAGCTGGAGACTGCATTGAAGGCTGAGATCGCACCGAACCTCGTGGTGCGCGAACGCTGATCAGATGGCCGGGGTCCGCCCCGGCTCGGCGAGGAAGGCGTGCAGCAACCGGGTCGCCGGATCGCCCGCGTCGCCCAGCCCCGAACTGATGCCGCCATGATCGCGACCGGCGATGACGTGGCAGCTGTGCTGATGATGCCCAGCCGCGCGCAGCGCTGCAGCCATCAGCCGGTTCTCCTCCAGCCGGCAGGGTATGTCGTTGTCGCCGACCATCAGCAGCATGGGCGGAGCGTCGCCGCGCACGTGCCACAGCGGAGCGAAGTGGTCGACCAGCACCTGGCCGGGACGGTGGCCCAGGCTGGCGCAGTAGGCGAAGTGGCTGGCCATCTGCCCGCTCAAGGGGAAGCAGCCGGCGAGCCGGTCGGGAGTCGCGGCATGCACGGCCAACCAACTGCGATCCAGCGTGATCATGGCGGCCAGGTAGGCCCCGGCCGAGATCCCGCCGACGAACAGCCTGCGGCAGCGCACGCCCTGGGCGTCGAGCGCACCTGGGGCCCAGGCCAGGGCTGTCGCCGCGTCCTCAAGGCAGGCCGGAAACGGAGCCTGGTCAAGCAGGCGGTAGTTCGGACAGACCAGGGCCCAGCCCTCGGGCACCAGCACGGGCGGGCCAGGTCCGCCCTTGTCGCCCATGGTCAGCCCGCCGCCAAAGAACCACACCAGGCAGTCGGCCTCGGCCGCCTCCGGCAGATAGAGATCGGCAACGCAACGTGTGGAACCGGCCGGCACGAACGGAAGATCGGCGATGCGTCGCATGGCCTATGTTCAGCGCCGGAGCGACGGGCTCAACCTGCGGCGACGGCGGCCACCGGGCTGCGCTGGCGCCGACAGCACGGCAAGGTAGAAGTCCGACCACTGATCCCGTAGCTCAGCTGGATAGAGCGGCTGTTTCCTAAACAGCAGGTCGGCAGTTCGAATCTGCCCGGGGTCGCCAATGGAAACCCGGCGATCGCGTGATTCCGGCACACAGGCCGCCTCGCGGCCTGCTGTCCGCTAGGGCGTGACAAGGACCTCGGTAGGGATGTCGCCGATGGTGGCGGGGAGGCTGCGGCGGCCGGGGGCGGTGAGTTCGTAGGCACCCTTGAAACCGCGGACCTGGGCGAGGCCGTCGGCGGCGGTGCGCACCGTCGTGTCGGTCCACCAGCGTTGCAGGACCAGTTCGCGCCACACCGCCAGGTTCGGCTTGGCGGTCCAGTCCTTGCGCAGCATCGCCGCCTGCGGCTTCCAGTGCGCCCCCTCCCAGAAGCCCCACATGAGGAAGCCGCTGACGCCGGGATGCGAGAAGCACAGGGTCAGGTAGTCGCGGGTGTAGGCAGCCTGGAAGTCCTCGTCGTTCGTGTCGATGTCGAACTCCGTCACCATGATCGGCAGCTTGAAGGCGGCAAAGCGGTCGAGCAGGGCGAGGGCGACCGGCGGTGGCGTCGGCAGGCCGCCGAAATGGCTTTGCACACCGATGCCCTCGAGCGGCGCGCCCTGGTCGAGGAGGAAGCGGATGGTCTCGGCGTAGTGGCGCTGATGCGGCGTGTCGGTCGCACCGCCGGCGGCGATGATGCCGTAGTCGTTGATGAACAGCCGGCAGTCCGCCGGCAGCCGCTCACGGGCCCGGCGGAACCACTCGACCATGACCTCGCGCCCGCACAGGTCCATGACGTCGTGGTTGTCGAACGGCTCGTTGAGCACGTCCCACTGTGCGGTCAGCCCAGCGGTGGCGGCGGTCGCGTCTTCGATGCGCGCCAGGATCAGCCGGCGCAGCTCGGCCGGATCGCCCTGACCTGTCTTCCACGCCCCCATCAATTTCGGCAGGTTGCGCCAGCTCGGCCATACCAGGACATGGCCACGCACAAAGAACTGCCGCTCGCGCAGCCAGGCCAGGGCGGCGAGGGCACGCTCGCGCGAGTAGCCTCGCCCCCATTCCCCGGCCCAGGCGCCCCACTTGAGGTCGTTCTCCAGGACCACGGCATTGAACAGCTCGCCGAGATGCCGGCGGTACACCTCGTCCTCGGGCGTCGTGCCGACGATGCGGGCGGCGGTGGCGGCGGTGCCGAAGGGGAATGCATGGCGGAGCTGGCGTACATGCACCTCGGCCCCGGCCATCGGTGCCCCGGCCGCATCGACCACGCGCACCACCAGGTCGCCTTTGCGCAGACGCTCGATGCGCGCGTCGGCCTCGGCCCGCCAGGGCGCCTCGGGCTCCATACCGGCCCAGCTCGCGCGCGTCCGCGGCAGCTGCGCCGGGCTCACGGCGGTGCCGTAGGACCACAGCTCAATGCCCCCTATCTCGAACTCCTGCGCCACGTCACCGCAGTGGATGGCGATCTCGCTGCCCGCAGCCGGGAACCCCCGGTCCATCACGAAAGGCAGCAGCAACTCGCGCCACGCGCCCTGTGCCCGGACCCCCTGGCTGAAGGGTTTGTGCCAGTCGGGCGAGGCCTGCTGCAGCATGACGCCAACGATCACGTCGCCGCTTTCGTTGCGCGTGCGCACCGCGCGCAGCCACAGGCGCAGCAGCAGGGTCTCGCCCTTGGCCAGGGCCACCGGCACCGCCAACTTCAGTTCGGCATCCCACGGCTGCCCGGGCTGGGTGATGACAACGCGTTGAGCCGATGTGAACGGCGCGCCCGTCGTCGCCACGACCGCGCAGCTCCCCCGCTCGCCCGACTGGCGGAAGCCTGGCGTTGCCGTCAGCAACTGGCGGGCGCCTGGCGGCAGCGGGGTGCTTTCGCCGGCAGCGGTGATGCTGGGCATGAGCAGTCCGAACAGGGCGATGATGCAGACGTACAGAGCCTGGGTCATGGATCTCACTCTAGGTCCTTGTCCTTGACAGCCAGCGAACACGTCAAAACTCCCGCGCCTCGACCAGCATTCCCTGGTAGCTCAGTGGTAGAGCAGTTGACTGTTAATCAATTGGTCGGAGGTTCGAATCCTCCCCGGGGAGCCATGAACAACGGTTCTAACCCGCCCCGCAAGGGGCGGGTTAAACCTTTTATGGGACTTGCCTTACGCCGCTGAGCTTCGGCATAGGCGGCCAGTGGCGCGAGGTCCACGACCGGTTCGCCGTGCTCGTCGAGCGTCACCTGTCGCACAACGACTCGCGCCCACTGCCGCATTTCTTCGCGGTCGCAGAGGTCGGTCGACGACCACTCGTCGTGGTCCCAACGCGCGAGCGCCCAGGCGCCCAGCAGGGCGCCCTCCTCGGGATCGGTGTCCCCGAGGGCGGCAAGGGCCTCCTGCGCACCTTGGCGGCGCCGACGGGCCGCCAGCAGCCGCTGATCGTATTTCTGCTGCGTTGCCTTCCAGACTGGCGACGTCGGGTCTGCGCGCTCCACCAGTGCTCGAACGCCGGCCTCGACGATCGCCAGATCGGCTTCGGCCTCGGCCAGTTCCTGGCGGTAGGTCTGCGCCTTGGCGCGCTCGCCTTCGGCGGCCGCCTTCCAAGCTGCGGCAAACTCCTTGGACTCCATCGCTTCACGGAGAACCCGATCAACGGCTTCCTCAATCGGCGTTGACCGGAAGTCCTTTTGGTCGCAGGAACCGCCCTTGTTTTTCTTGTGGCACTTGAAGTAGACATATTTGCCGTTTTTCACCGGATACGGACTGGTCTTGGCACCGCAGGAGGGGCAGGCCACCAAGCCGTCCAGATAGCTCAGTAGACCAAGCCGTTTGGGCTGCTGGCCACCCGCGAACTTCCGCTGGCCAAGGGCGGCAACCGCCCCGCGCTGGTCAACCTCCGTGACCAGACCGGCGTCGATCACATACTTGGAGTTGAGCAACTGGTGTGCGGTAGCCGAGGTCCAGTTGGTGCGGCCGCCAAGCTGGTGCTCGTTGAGGTACTTGGTGACGACTGAGAGCGTTGCGCCAGCGGCAACCATCGGCCAGATGCGCTCCACCTTCTCTGCATCAGGGCCTCGGACCACCCTGACCACACCGGCTTCATCGGTGGCCAAGGTGGTGCCCGGGGGTAGATGGCCGCCCGTGAACATCCGCTGTTCCCGCGCCTTGCCCATCGCAGCCTTGGTGCGGCTGCTGATCATGCCACGCTCCCACTCGGCGAACGCGGCAAGGATCGTGGCCAACAAACGGCCCATGATGCTCGTCTCAATGCGCTCCTCGATGACGACAAGATTCCAACCTCGGGCAACCGAATCGTCAAGAATGGCAAGGAAATCCTGCACACTTCGCGTCAGCCGATCCAACTTCATCACGATCAAGGCATCTGCCCGGCCGTGCCGGACCATTTCCAGCGCCTCGCGGAGCTTGGGCCGATCAGCGATGTTTTTCGCGCTTTTCTGTTCTTCAAGGACGGCGATCGGCACAAGATTATTGAACTTCAAGTAGTCCAGGCACCGTGACCGCTGCACCTCAATACCAAGGTCCTGCTCCTCGGTCGATGTGCGTAGGTAGATGACCGGGCGGCTGATATTGGAAGGCGCGAACATCCTCCTATCCTGGCGGCCTGTGCCGGCAGTCGAGCGGGAGAGATGGTGGCATCAGTCGGCCGGGCTGGCATCTAGCCAGCTTCCCGACTGGCTTCTGGCGGCCGGTCCACCCCGGGGATAGCTGGGTGGGTGGCGGAGTTGTTCGGCAGGTGTGGACGTAATAGCCGATCCAACCCGTAGCCGAACCGTGCCCAGGCTTCGGCCGTTGCTTGGCGGATGGCCGAGGCGACGGCGGCAAGGCCGCCTCCATGACCTGCAGCCTCAAGGGTCCGGGCACGGTCGGTGATCCAGGCGGCCTGGTCCTGTAGGGCGTGGAGACGATGCAGGCCGCGCCAGCCTGCACCTGTCTGGGGTTCCGGCTGGTAGCCGACGACCCTGACGACGGGCTGGGAGATGCCATCGTTGCCGAGGCGGGATCCAATACCGCAGATCACGTTTTCAACGATCATTTCCTTCTCTTCGTGATCGTCTCGCCGTAGCCGCTGGCCACGGTGATGACGGGCGACGAGAATCGCCTCGCCGCGGAGCGAACTGACCCGTAGCCCTTGGCTACGCAGGTCCCGCCGCCAAGCGCGGTAGGAACCGAGCGGGCAGATCAAACGCATGCCACGGATGACGCCCGCCAGATCTGCGAGGTGGTGATCGGAAAGCCCCAGCACCTCCTCCGGCTTCGTAACGTATTTACAGATTTCATCAGGGTTTTTCAGGCGACCTGCATCGTGAAGATGAGCGCCGAGCGCGGCGCGCAACGACCCCATCGCCCGTTCCGCGTCGGATCGATCTAGCAGTCGCGTCGGGTTGATCAGGAGGTTGCAGTGCACATGCGCCATGCCGGCGGCATCAATCGGCATTTCCCAACTCACCAGCAGCACGTCAATCCCCAGCGGTGAGCCAACTCGGGAGGTCCACCTTGCGAGTACCTCCTCCATGGCCGCCTTCCGCGCGGGGATCTCAGCGATCGGACACCGCGCCCCACTGGTGGCGACCCAATAGCGGGCGAACTTCGCAATGCGAGGATGATGCCGGAGGAACAGCGAGAGGGATAGGCGGTATTCGCGCCGAACCCGGGCCGCAGCGGAAGGAATGATGCTGATGTCGCGGAACGCCAAGCGCTCCTCGGCGGTGCCATCGGCCGCGACTTCTGTCAGGGACACCGGCCGGTAGGCAGAGATGCCCATGGCCTCCATGCGATCTGCGATTGCCCGGGACTGCTGCTCCAGCCGCTCCCTTGCCTCCCCGCTCCGGCGGAGTGCATCCGGATCTCGCGGCGGCGAAGCGGCGCGTGCGATCGCGACGAGCCAGGCCATCGGTGGCCTTGTCGATTCCGTCTCGGAAGGTACGATCTCGTTCAAGCAGCCACCGCGGTAGAGGCGGTTGCGGCCTAGAGGAGCCCAGCGGATTCCACCCCGCTGGGCTCTTCGCTTTTCGGGCCGCGCCTACTTCAGCGCGACTACGAGGCCGTAGAGGCGATCTTAAAAATCGGGCCGCGAAAAAACAAGATCGGCTTTGCAAAATGCTGGTAAAAATACATGGCTCGTACATGACCTCGCCACCGTGCCAGACGGCGGCAATGTTCATCTCTTGGCGCAGTAGGCCATGAAGTAGGGCAGCAGATCTGCGTTGACGTTGTCGGCCACTTGGATGGCGCGAGCAATGTCGCCGCTGTGGCAGGCTTCCACGAATCCACCGCCTTTTCCGGCAACCATGTCGTTGACCAACCCGGGATCGGCGTAGGTCCGGAGGACTACGAGCGCAGCCTCACGGCTGGTTTTGCCATGCCGGCATGAGGCGATGAACAACCGATGAGGGTCCATCCGTGGAGTCGCCTTGCGACCGGAGTGACCGCAGATGTCGCGGGCACGGTAGGCTGCGTCGAACGCGTCTGCGAAGCTGACGTCGTTCGTGACCACGTCGGCCACGGCGTGCACGAACTCGTTGGCCGCCGTCTCGGGTTGGTACCCGAGCACGGCTGCGAGCCGGGCGGCTGGGCTGATGGGCTGCGATGGAGAGGGCATGGTGCGCATTCTACATGGCGCTTGTTGATCTGACAACATTCCGCTGCTTTTCAGGGATTCGTGCATTCCGATCAGTCCGTCCATGATCTCAACATTGGCCATCCACCCATCCTTCGATGCCCTTCTCGATGGCAGCCAATCAGCTTCAGGTGGCCTCGCCGGGGGCTCCGCCCTCGTCGGGCCATGCGTTCATGATTCATCCGATACTGCGTCAAGGGCATCGGGCGGCGACCGCCCTCACGGCCTACGGCCGCGCCTTCGGCGCCCTTGACTCGAGACATGGCGATCCATCGAGGCAGGGCATCGACGGGGAGTGGTTAGCCCCATTTTTCGTATCAGGTTTATTCCCCGCCGAACAGCGAGCCGTGATCATGTACATCCTGCGTGCTTTTGCCCGTGTTTCTGATGAGGACGGCATTGCGTTTCTGGAACAGAACCAGAATAAACTCAGCCGGCAGGGGAATATGGTAAACCATATTCCGCCGGGTCGGTCGGGCTAAAGCCCGCCGACGCTCCGGGGCTAAAGCCCGCCGACGCTCCGGGGCTAAAGCCCCTCCGCAGAAAGGCGGATACCATGGCCGTCCGAGATCGCACCCCTAAGCCTCGCGACGCGGTTGTTGCCGCTCGGATTCCGGGCGACGTCTTGCTGCGCCTGCTGGTCGCAACAACCGGCGGACGTACGCGAAGCGAGATCGTGGCGACAGCTCTGAGCGCCTACCTCGCCGCCGGTGCCCCCGAGCCAAGGCCGCCGGTGCCACGGCCTCCACCAGCGCCTGACCACGTTGCCGACGAACTGCGCCGCTGTCGCGGCGCCATCGGTGCCGCCGGCAATGTCGCGAATCAAATCGCGCATGCGCTGCATGCTGCATCGCTCCGAGGCGAGGCCGTCCCGGCTGCAGTCATTGCGGCAATCAAGCCGGCGATGGAGGCACATCAGGCTGCGGTCGCCACCCTGCTGGACGTCCTGCGGAGGCCCCGTGCCTAGTCCAAGCCGACGTCGCAGGCAACCGGGCACCAGCGACCTCGAGGCGGAGATCCTGGGCGAGGGCGATGACGACCGCCACGACCGCCACGATGCCGTAGAAGCGCAGGCGAGGGTCGGCGAGTTGATCATTGCCGAGTTGACTGGAGACGTGGCCAGGGCGGCACCGGTGGCGGTTCCGCCCCTGTATGTTCCGGTGCCCCGGCCAGCAACCGCTGCCCTGGTACTGGCGCGGCCGCCACAGGTCGAGCGGACCTCGCCTCTGCGCCGGTACGTGCGTCGGCAGGCGTTGGCCATGCCTGCCGGCCAAGATGGTGCCGCAGCGCATCGCCGCATCGTCCGCGCTCGTCATGGCGCGTCTCGGGCAGCCCGTGCCGCCGGCATCGCCGCAGGCCGGCCGCTGGCCGCTGAGCACGCCGCGCTTCTGCGCGGCCACTATGCCTCGCTGCTGTGTCCAGGAGCCAGCGAGCAGGCACAGGCCGCACATCGCCGCCGCATGGCCGCATTCGAGGCGCGGCTGGCGGCCGGACGACCCAGCCGCGATGACGCTCGTCTCCTCGCAGAGGTCCTTGGTGCACAAGGCAGCGACGACGGTGCCCGAGACCTCGTAGCCGATCTCGCCGCCAGGCGGCGGGCGGCCCAACCCGGGGCGATTGACTTGGGCCGTGATGGCATCATCCGTGAACACCGCCGGCTACGTTCGCAGGCCGCCGATGCGGTTGCAGCCTCCTGGCAGGCGCTGGCAGGAGGCGATCCGCAGCCAGCGGCGACAGCACCACCCCCGGATGCGTCGACGCCGGGCGGGGCGCTGATCTGGTCCAACGGCGGCCCTGCCACGACCGCCGAGGACAGGATCGCGTGGCTACTCGCCGATGTTCCATCGCAAACCCACGGGAATCAGCGGCCAATATCCGAATCTATCGTCTCGTGGCCCGCGGAGGTCCGCGATCAACTCGGTGCCGCGTACCAGTCTGAAGCCATCGCTGCGCTCGCCTGGTGGGTGCGGGCGCGAGCGGCGGCGCTCGACATGGGCGAGTCGGCGGCCATAGCCTACGGCCACACAGACACCGAGCACTGGCATCTCCACGAACTGCGGTCGTCGTATCTCCCCGATGGGTCGCGGCTCATGTCCGACTGGCAGAAGCCAGTCAACGCCGTGATCGACGCGATGCTCGCGGCGATCGCCTGTGGAGCCGGAGATTCCTTAAACGCGCCGGATCCGGTCGGCATGGGTGCTGCCGCCCGGCGAGTCTATCGGCGGATGGCAGCCGGCGAATCCGTCGTTGACCGTCGGCATGCCGACGGTCACGTCGAGAAAGTCGATATGCGGCCAGATTCCGTCGCCCGCCGGATCCTCGAAGCGGCTGGACCGCCGCCGGCGATCCTTCTATCCACCGGAGCGCCAGCGACTTGGGCTAAGCCGGGATGGCGGGCGGAAGACCTTCCGGCTGCGGATGCGCATAACTCGAAGGCCGGGTAGCCCGAGACGATAGGTCAACTACTCCGACCTGTATCCTGGGCGACGCACGCCTTCGTGGGCAACCTGTCCAGTCCAGTGGCCGCTGGAAGGTCGCTCACCACGCCCGCTGCGCGCATTGTTCCCGGATCATCGTCCGCAAGGGCCGCTGCAAACCACGCAGACAGCGCTGAACAACCAAGCATCACCCTGTCGATGCCCATCGGATTGGGGAACCACATGCGACCTGCTCGTTCAACCTGAGTGGGGAACCATGATGCGTGCCGGTTGGGTTTTCCCATCTTGGCTACCTAGCGGCGGCCTGGCTCGCCGCCAAGCTCGGCATCCTAGACGCCAGCGGCGGCGCCGGCATACCGCATCCGGCGGTCAGGCCACGACGAGCCATTTCTCACTCAATCGTGAAACAATAGCATCTTTCTCGTTTTGGCCCTTCCATGACGGCGTATTTGCCGGGCTTCAACGGCTGCGTCGGCTGCCAGTAAAACACGCCATCGGAGACCTTTCTGCACCGTGTTTCCACTCCATTGCTAAACATCCATATGCGCTGATTGAGGGTGTCGATAGTGACGCCAGGGATGCTGTAGTTTGAAAAGATGCCCTGGTACTCATTTTCCGATTTTGGATCGCGTTCCTTGGGGATGAAGTCATCGATGGTGAACAGCCCCTTCCAAAGCGTCGGCTGCCCGGCCTCCTCGCCCATGCCTCGGACAATGATGCCCTTGAAGTCATCGGCCTTGATTTTCACCACATTGGTTTCATATCTCCACGTCACAACACGATCATTCTGGCTTCTCGTGAACCACACCGGGACACATCCCGTGAGCTTCATTTCCAGCAACGCATTATCTTTCTTCACGATGGACCAACCGTCCCATTCAGGAACCGGATCTGCGGCCTGCAGTAGGGCCATCATGGCCACGCAGGCGATCAGGACCCGCAGATGCATGCATGCGCGTCGGGAGATGGTGGATTCAGGGTTGGCCGCCAATGCCGTTGACTTTGCGTTCTGAGACAC
>JFJP01040183.1_pt1 | contig 11645 bp, 8 predicted proteins | sample 431651 | NCBI WGS metagenome assembly JFJP01 (sample SAMN02602958, study PRJNA72255) | Microbial mat metagenome, whole genome shotgun sequencing project. | biome: fresh water; feature: sink hole; material: water; isolation source: purple microbial (photo- and chemosynthetic) mats found in... | reverse complement strand
AGGAAAATGATTTATAGAAAAGCCCTTAAGATGAATCGAACATCTATCAAAATATTAACAGTATTCCGCTCTACCATTGAGCTATAAAGACTGATTAATAAAAATAGTTAATTTTTATTCAAATTCTTACCCAAGAATCGAACTCGGATCTAAATATTAGAAGTATTCTGCTCTACCATTGAGCTAGTAAGAATATACATAATTAATTTTTATGTAATATTAAATATAATATATTTTTAATTTATACTATATATTAAAGAAGTTACTGAGTAATGTAAACCATCTAATATTGGTGCAGGATATATACCAAATAATACTGTTAATACTACAAATACTAATAACATAATAAACTCTCTTCTAGTTACATCACCTATATTTTCTACAAAGTATACAGAGTATGAACCACCAAAAGCTATTCTATTATACATAAATATAGTATAAGCTGCAGACAATACTATTGAAGTACTTGCTAATATACCTAATATTGGCATTCTTTCAAATGCACCATATAATGACATAAATTCACCTATGAAGTTTAATGTTAGTGGTGTACCACTATTACCTAAACATAATATAAAGAATAATATAGAGAATATAGGCATAACTTGAGCCATACCTCTATAATATGTAATTAATCTTGTAGATGATCTATCATACAGAATACCTCCTGCACAAATAAATAGACCAGGTGATACAAAACCGTGAGCTAAACCTAAAACTATTGCTCCTTCAATACCTTGTACAGTATTACTAAATGCACCTATTAAATAAACAGCTGCGTGAGATACAGATGAATAAGCAATAAGCTCTTTAATATCTATTGTTCTTAAAGTACTGAAACTTGCATATATTATTGTAATAACACCAATAACATATATTATATATGTATAATTTAAAGAAGCTTTTGGTAATAAAGGTAATATTAATCTAAATATACCATATAAACTTAGTTTTAAAACTATACCCGCTAAAATAATACTACCAGATAATGGTGATTCAACGTGAGCTTTTAATAATCAAGTATTTAAGAATATTACTGGTGTTTTTACAGCAAAAGCTATAAAAATACCATAAAATAAAAATAATTGTGTTACATAACTAAAATTTGCTTTAGATAAAGCATCAAAATCTGTAGTACCCATTATTGAAGACATAACTATTATAGATAATAACATAAATAATGAACCTAATAAAGTATATAAGAATAAATAAAAACTGGCTCTTACTTTATTACTTGATCCAAATAATCCTATTAATAAAAATAAAGGTGGTAATATACTTTCAAAAAAGATATAAAATAGTAATATATCTAACACTAAAAATACTGCTAATAATAATGTTTCTAGTAATAACATTATTACCACAAATGATAACACATTTTTTGATTGTATTGAATTTCAATTAGATAATATTGCAATAGGCATTATTATTGTTGTTAACAATATAAAGTATATAGATAAACCATCTACACCTAAATAGATATCAAAATAACTTATTTGATAATGTTCTTCAATAAATTGAAATTGTTTACTACTAAAATCAAATAATATAAACATTATTAATGAAATAACTAAATTTATTATTGATGTAATTAAGGCTATAGATTTTATTTTAATATTATTTACTAAAGATAAACCATAATTTGCCTCTATCGTTACAAAACTTATTCCTACTAAAGGTATTAATAATAATAATAAAGACATTGTATATATTTTATTTCTTTTTTTTTTTACTTACTGTTTATTTAATATGTTTCACATATTTTTTTACACTTTATAAACGACATAAAGTTTTTTTATACTATTATATAGTACTTACTTATAATTTTTATATTATAATAATATTTGTGTAGGTAAAGCGTCTAAACCATATACTACACACGGTAATAATACTACATATGCTATTATTAAAGGTAATAATACAGTTCAACAAACTGACATTAATTGATCAAAACGTATTCTAGGGAAAGAAGCTCTAACTCAAATGAATACAAACACTAAGAAAGTAGTTTTTACTGCTAAATTTAAAGGAGAAGATGAGATATTAACAAATATTTCTTCTAATATAGAAGTATCTATACCTACTAAAGTATTTAAAACATCTATTATTAAATTTACAGGTATAATACATAAATACCCTCCTAAGAATAATATACTATTTAAAATACAAATTAATACAATACTTGCGTATTCAGCTAAGAAGAAAAACACAAAAATACTAGCAGAATGTTCTGTCATAAATCCACTAACAAGTTCTGACTCTGCTTCAGCTAAATCAAAAGGAGCTCTATTAGTTTCTGCTATAGAACCTATAAAGAATATTATAAATAAAGGAAATAATGGTAATAAGAAATCTACTATTCTTTGTGATTCTACTATAGTAATCATATTTAAATTACCTGTTAATAATAGAACTAATAAAATTACAGAACTTAATATTAACTCATAACTAATTAATTGAGCAGTACTTCTTAATGAACCTAAAAACGCATATTTAGAATTAGCTGATCAACCTGCTAATAATATACCATATGTAGCTAAAGAAGATACTGCTAACATATAAATCATACCTAAACTATAATCTGATACAAATATACCTGAACCATAAGGAACTACTAGATAACCTAATAAAGCAAAAATTAAAGTTATCATTGGTCCAAGGAAAAATAAAATAATATTAGCTTGTGTTGGTGCTACATATTCTTTTAATAATAATTTTAAAGCATCAGCAAATGCTTGTAATAAACCATAATAACCTACAGCATTAGGTCCTAATCTTCTTTGCATACTAGCCATCGTTTTTCTTTCAGCTATAGTTACAAAGGCAACTGATAATAAAGCAGGCACTATTAATAATAATCCTTCCAAAATTGAAATTATACTTAACATTTTTAATTTTTTATTATTATTACTATATATAGTATATTTCATTTTAATCTAACTTGCAGTTTTCTTATAATTATCATTATCTATCTGATATTATTTTAATAATAATTACATATATATTAAAATATACACATATATAATAAATATACCTATGTAATACTTTTTATAAAAAATATATATAATATTTTTAGTATAATATAACTTTTTATTAGTTAAACTAAAATTTTAGATTTTTTTCTTATGATTCTTATAGAAAATATGCCATTTCATCTATATTGTGGACTAAAAAGCTAGTAATATAGGGTAATCTCTGTAAATATGTATGTTATAAATATATAGATATATTAACCGTATTTAATACTTGTTCTACTTAGGAGTTCGGGGAACTCGAATCCCTTTATTTCGATTTGCAATCGAAACGCAGAACCCTCTGCTCAAACTCCTTTAAATTATCTAAATATTAATAATATATTATTAATAATATTATAGAAATTATATAATAAATTTATTATTTTCTAGTTGCTATTTCAACTAAACTATTTTCTATTATACTTAATACAGGTACTATTACAAAGAAATGTCCAAAGTATAAAACAGTTGAAATTTGTCCAAATTCTATAAATGGTGTTTCAACGTGTTTTGCACCTAATTGCATTAATACTAAGAAATTTGCCACGAAAACAAAGAAAGCTATTTTACTTAAAGGTCTGAATTGCACACCTCTTAATTTAGATAAATCTGTTATAGGCATAACCATTAAAGCTAATATAGCTGCAAACATAGCTATAACTCCTAATAATTTATTAGGTATAGATCTTAATATTGCATAGAAAGGTAATAAGTATCATTCTGGTACAATAGCAGGTGGTGTTTGCATTGGGTTAGCCATTACATAATTTTCACTATCTCCTAATGCATTAGGCATAAAGAAAACAAATACTGATAATACTATAAAGAATAAGAATATTGTTATTAAATCTTTAAACACAAAATATGGAGCAAAAGGTAATCTATCATAATTACCTGATATACCTAATGGATTACCTGATCCAACTACATCGTGGTATGCTATTAAGTGCATTACTACTAATGCAGCTAATACAAAAGGTAATAAGAAATGTAATGCAAAGAATCTATTTAATGTTGCATTATTAACAGAGAAACCTCCTCAAATAAATTCAACAATATCTTGACCTATTCAAGGTATAGCACTCATAAGGTTAGTAATAACTGTGGCACCTCATAAACTCATTTGACCATATGGTAAAACATAACCTAAGAATGCTGTTGCCATCATTAAAATAACTATAACTGTACCTATAGCTCATGTTAATGTTCTTGGTGCTTTATATGATCCATAGTATAAACCTCTACCTATATGTAGATACATTATGAAGAAGAATGCTGATGCTGTATTAGCGTGTAAATAACGTACTAATCAACCATTATTAACATCTCTCATTATATGCTCTACTGAGTTAAATGCTTCTGCTACACTAGGTGTATAGTGCATAGCTAATGTAACACCTGTTACAATTTGGATAACTAAACATAAACCTAATAATGAACCAAAGTTTCATAAATAACTAATATTAGCTGGTGTTGGTGCATCTATTAAATATGAATTTAATATTCTTAATAAAGGATTACTTTTTAAAATTCTCATTTTTTTTTTATTTTTTTTATATTAATTTTTTTTTACATTTTTATATTACTCTAGATGTAAATACATATTATAATATGTATTTATAATTATCTATAAACTCATATATTTATATATATATATATATTTATATATACCCCCCAACCTTACCACATAATATATGAATAATATATATATATCGTTGACGATTTAACTCTATTACTAATTAATTAGTAGGATACTTATAATTGAACTTAAATATATTATATGTGTTGTTACATAATCTATGTGTTATCTTTACTTACAACAAAAGAAATTATACGCATATAAGTATAGAAGTCAGCTCTTCCATCATTTGGGTATTTATGTAACATTCTTGTTCAATAATCATTCAAAGTATTATCCTCCTTTTTTTTTTCCAATATATTATATAAAGATTCTGGTGTATGACTTTTTACATCATTTAGATCAAACGGTATATCCTTATGATGTGAAATACCATATAAATAACATAAATTCCATCATTTAAGCTGTAAATCTGGATTTGCTGTTTTTGAAGCAATTATACCTCTATATAAGTATTCAAATTTTATTACACTCAACACACCTTTTTTTGTGTATTTTTCTTTATCAAGTTTATATCAACTTTTCATCGCATTAGTCTCTACATTATCTTTAAAACTAAGATATAAATCCGTTTTAGTTAATCTTTGATTTTGATCTTGTAATTGAGATATATTACTTTGAAATACACTATTTATAAGATTTCTATCTGCAATTAATAAATCAAGATAAGCTTTTTCACCAAAAGGGTAATAAGGATCCACTTCATCACCCATCATATATAAAACATTTTTTGAATAAGTTGATGGAAGACTTACTACAAAATCATCTGGATATTCATGTATTCATTTAACAGATGAATCTTCATCATATAGTCAATGACCAGGTGAATCTGCCCCTTGAAGTCAAAAATCAATATCGTCTTCTCCAACTGAAGTAATATTTATTACTATAAAATATATACATACCAAAATAATATAAATTATCTTTTGTAATGTTTTTAGTATATTATTACCTTTAGATTTCCAATTAAGAATAAATAGTAAAATAAATAATGCTACTCAATAACTTATATTCATTACACATTCAGCTGCTATGTATGTATTATAAAATATATCCTTAATAATATCCATAATATAAGGTATAATGTTAATAAAATAATTAAAAATTTCACTCATGTTTAATACTACTGCCTTAAAAAATCATGAGGGCTAACAAATTACACATATGTAATAATTCATTAGGCATAAACATAAATAAAAGAATTATTAAAGTTAATACCGAAATAGTTATAGATAAAGAACTAGATATAGCAAATTTATCATCAAAATAAATTTTGTTAACAATTTTATTTTTTTTCAATACAAGAGCTGGAATTCTTAAATCTTTTAAACTATTAAAGTATGTATATGAAGAACCATCAAAGAACATAGTTTTAACTATGAATAAATAATAAACTGCACTTATTACACTAGTTAAAACTCCTATTAATGTAAGGAAAATAAATCCTTCTTGTAAAGCAGCAGAGAATACCATCTGTTTTGCAAAGAATCCCATTAAAGGTGGAATACCTGCAAATGAGAATAAAGTAATAGCTAAACTTAAAGCTAACATACTATTAATATGGAAGTAACCTTTAAGTTGACTTATAAGTTGTATAGGAGAATTATTTTTATCAATTAAGTTATTATGATTTATATTATTGTCGTTATAAGCATATAAACTATAACCTATAGCCACTAATAGTATAAAAGCATTTAAATTAGATAAACTATATTGAATTAAATAGAAAATAAATGATTGTATAGATTCAACACTATTTATAGATAAAGCTAATAACATGAAACCTAAATGAGATATTGTACTATAAGCAAATAATCTTTTAATTCTAAATTGAGTTAATCCTAATACAGTACCTATTATTAAAGATAATAATGAACTTAATAATAAACTTGTAGTTCAAGTATATTCGGTTGTAATATATATACTGTTAGTACAATGAACTAATTGTAATAATAAAGTTAAAATAGATATTTTTGCTATAATAGCAACAAAAGTTGTAACTATAGTTGGTATACCATCATAAACATCAGGAGATCAGAAATGGAATGGTGCTGCTGATATTTTAAATAAGAAACCTATAGATATTAATAATAAGCAATAAGGTATATATGTAGTTATTTCTTGCTCATTTAATATACCTGCTAAATTAGTTATAACATAGAAACTATCTAAAGATGTAACACCTAAATTAGCATATATTAAAGCAATACCTAATAAAATAAAACAAGAAGATAATCCACCTAATAAGAAATAAGTTAAACCTGCTGAAGTTGCTGATTCTGAATTTCTATACATAGTACATAATAAATATAAACCATAACTTTGTAATTCTATAGATAAAAAGATAGATACTAAATCACTACTTGATATTAATAATATACTACCTGTTATTATAAAGAATAACATTAATGTATATTCTATTATAGTATATTGTTCTCCTTTTTTTAATATTATATTAGATACAGCCGTATTTTTAACAAATTGTAATTTAGTAAATAATAATTTGTTAAAACTCATGTAATCATTTGATAATAATTTTCTAGGATAAAATCCTGTCATATTCAATATTAATAAACTTATAATAAATATTAATATATGAAATGTTTGTGTTATAGAAGATGTATAAAATAAACCTCCAAATAACCCAATACCATTATCTAAATATGTTATAAATAAATTATTATAAGATAAAAAGATACAATAAAATAAGATAATTATTCCTACTCTTGAATAAAGAATAGCTGTATCACGTCTAAATGACAAAGCATTAGATAATAATAAACAGAATATTGAAGATAAAAGCATATTCAATAAAAAGATAAATTTAAATTAAACAAACAAATAATATTATAGTAATATTATTTATTATATGATAAGTTTTTATTTAATAATACAAATAATGCAAATATTACTAATATTAATAAATTATTATCACTATATGAGAAGTATAACAATGTTATATAGAATATTAATCCTATTAAGATATATAATGCATAAGTAGTTATAGTTCCAGTACTTAATTTTCCTAAGTTATTACTTAAAGATAATAATCCTTTTTCTAAACCATATGGACCTAATAACTCTACAGAACCTTTATCAAGACTCTGAGTTGTTTGACCACCTAATTTTAGTACTCCTTCAACTATATATTTATTATAAAATAATTCTATATAGAATCTTTGGTTAAAGAAACTAAATATGTTATAACCTAATTTTGAGTATTTAAAGTTTATAAGTAATTTTGGTAAGAATTCAGATAATAATACTGATATTATACTTAATGATACTGTAAATACAAAAGGTAATAATTTAAAGAATGTAGGTACTGCGAATTCAGTATCTAACATAATTTCATGATTAGGGTGAATAAATAAACTATTATCTACAAAGAAACCTGTACCTAAACCTATAAAGATATCTTTAGTAATATAACCAAAGAATATAGAGAAAATAGATAAAACTATTAATGGTATAGTTAAGAATAAATCACCCTCATGCGCATGTTTGTAACTAGATAATGGACCATTAGGATTAGCTAAGAATGTTAAATATAATACTTTAGCTGAATATAATGTAGTAAACATTGCACCTATAGTAGCCACAAAGTAAACTATAGTACCTGATAGATAGAATTGACCATAAGAAGATTCAAGGATAAAATCTTTAGAATAGAATCCTGTCATGAAAGGTACAGCTACTAAACTTAATGAAGCTATTAACATAACTGAATATGTTAATGGTAAGAATTCTCTTAAACCACCATATTTTCTAAAATCTTGATTATCAGCTACTGCGTGTATTACTGAACCAGCTCCTAAGAATAATAATGCTTTATAGAAAGCGTGATTTACTAAGTGGAATAATGCTAAATTATAACTAGATAAACCTATAGCTATTACCATCATACCTAATTGACTCATAGTAGAATAAGCAATAACTTTTTTAATATCTTGTTGGAATAATCCTATTAAAGAACTAAATACTGTTGTTATAGCACCTAATCATAAACATAATACTAACACAGTTGAACTATATTCTATTAATGGAGATGATCTCATTAATAAATAAACTCCAGCTGTAACCATAGTAGCTGCGTGTATTAAAGCAGATACTGGTGTAGGACCTTCCATGGCTTGAGGTAATCAAATATGTAAACCTACTTGTGAACTTTTAGCTGTAGCACCTATTAATAGACAGATACCTATTAAAGTTATAATATTTTCATTATAATAAGGAGCTAATGCAAATACTGTACTGTAATCTATATTACCAAAAGATCATAAAATAGCAAACATACCTACAGTTAATAAACAATCACCCACTCTATTTGTTAATAAAGCTGATATAGAGCTTTGGTTTGCAGCTATTCTAGTAAATCAGAAATTTACTAATAAATATGAACAAACACCTACACCTTCTCAACCTACAAACATTATTAAATAGTTATTACCTGTAACAAGTATAATCATCATAAATGTGAATAAACTTAAATAACTAAAGAATCTTTGGTTGTGTGGATCATGACTCATATAACTTATTGAGTATATATGTACTAAACTAGATACTATTAATACTGGTATTAACATAGAAACTGTTAATGAATCAAATCTGAAGTTTCATAAAACATAAAGTGATTCTACATCTACTCACCTTGCAACATTTATTGTTACAGGTATGTTATTAAATCCTACTTCAAAAAAAGCTATAATAGCTAAAATTGTTGTAGTAATTACTGAAGCACATGTTATTATATGTGCTCCACTTATTCCAACTTTTCTTCCAAAAAAACCTGAAACGATTGAACCTAATAAAGGTAAAATTATCAATGTTAAATACATTATTTATACTGTATTGATATACTACCTCTTAATCTATAATATGCAACTAAAATACCTAAACCTATCGCAGATTCAGCACCCGCTATTGTTAAAATATAAACGGAAAATGTTTGTCCAAGAATATCATCAAAACTAAGTGAACTTATTAATATTAAAAATGTTACTGATAATAACATAATTTCTATTGATATTAACATTAGTATAATGTTTTTTCTATTAAGAACAAACCCTAATATCCCTATTAAAAACAAAAATATTGAAAATGTCATTAATTTAATAAAATTTAATTTGATTTATCTATCCTACAGAAATAAGTTACTTTTTATTAATAAAAAAAACTTACTCTTACCATATCACTAATAAAATATTTTATTAATTTTTTAGTAATTAATGGATTTACCTTACATTACTACATAAATTACATTTATAAGATAAAATACTAGATACTAGTACATCTTATTTATATATTTAGTTTAATATAAACGTGTATAAGACTTGAACTTATATATACGTGTCCGTAGCACGCTATTCTACCATTAAATTAACACGTTAATTTAACTAATAAAATAATAATACATATTATATATTAGTTAAATAAAAAAAAATTTTTTTATTTATCCTTCCATTTGATCTCTTAATCATAATAAGAAATCTCTTATTGAAACAGATTGTATAGCAATAGGCATAGAACTGTGAAGTATACCACAAATTTCTGAACATTGTCCAAAGAATGTTCCCGGACGATTTACATAAACAGAAGCTTGATTTAATCTACCTGGATATGCATCAGCTTTAATACCTAATGAAGGGCAAGCATAAGAATGTATAACATCAGCAGCTGATATTACAAATCTTGTATGTGTTAACTCAGGTATTATAACTCTATTATCTACTTCTAACATTCTAAATTGACCTTCTTCTAAATCACTTTCTGGTACTATATATGAATCAAATTCTATAAACTCATCATCTTCATTAGTGAAATCTGGATATTGGTAACTTCAATATCATTGGTGACCTTCAGCATAAACAACTAATGATGGATCCATTACTTCATCCATTAAATATAATAATTTAAAAGATGGGAATGCTATTAATATTAATATAAATGCAGGTGTAATAGTTCAAATTAACTCTATTAAAGTACCGTGATTCATATATTTATGTGCTATAGGTGATCTTTTAGCTGCAAAATTTCTTACAATATTTGCCATCATTCATGTTACAGTAAATAAAATAATAGCTAAATAGAACATAATGTTATTATGTAATTCTTCTATTCCTTCCATTTGTGGTGAAGCACTATCTTGGAAAAATAAACCTCATGGTGTTGGAGCATCCAATTGTAAATTTAAAAAATTAAAATTTAAATTCATTTTTTTTTTTTCAGTCTTTGTTGTTATATTTTTCTCATTTAATATTTTCTAAAGTTGCTACATATATAGCATTACTTATACAATAATAATAATAAATATATATATAATTATATACTTACATAAGCCAAGAATATTTAAATATCCTTAGTGTATTACCCATACTAATAGATCAAAATTAGTATAAGTTAGATATAAATTTATTAAATTATAATAAATTTTTATATAAATAGTAATAATCTTTGTTAAACATATAAAGCACGTATGTATTTTATATCTTAGATTAATCTAGAAATAATTCTTTTTTTTTTGTTTGTTTAGCTAAGAATTCTTTTCTTATTTTTTCTTTTCTAAACTCATCAAAATGCTCCTTATAGTATTTTTCATACATAAAAGGAGGATCTGCTTGATAATTCATAGCCACTTGTCTTTTATGAAACTCTATGTTTTTCATAAGAGTAGGCTTATCAAATATATAAGCTCTTGTACCATCTGGATAAGTTACAACACAATATCTACATTCCTCATAAAAATCTGAACACATATATGTTCATCTTATTCCTCCCTCTTCATAAACCCGCATAGTCTTTGAGGCAAAGACAGATGGAGTAGCTTCATGAAAAGTTTCAGGATAAACCCATCTTTTCTTATCGTTATCATAGTAACGATAAGCTGGAGTATGTGCATCAGGTTTACGTCTATATTTCATTTTGAATTCATAATCTCTATTTCTAGAGTTTTCATTCTCAATTGTAGATTCTACACCTAAAGGGTTATTTCC
>JFJP01036377.1_pt1 | contig 11645 bp, 10 predicted proteins | sample 431651 | NCBI WGS metagenome assembly JFJP01 (sample SAMN02602958, study PRJNA72255) | Microbial mat metagenome, whole genome shotgun sequencing project. | biome: fresh water; feature: sink hole; material: water; isolation source: purple microbial (photo- and chemosynthetic) mats found in... | reverse complement strand
GCAAGTTCCAGTGCAAGATCGACTTTTCGGTACCGGTGCACCGCGACGCGGCAACCCGCACCATCCTGATTCCGGGCACCGCCGAATGGGCCGGCCGCGGCGAGCGGGAGATAACCACCCAGCAGCACACCCTGCCGGTCGAACTGCGGATTTCCGACATGAAAAGCTGGGAAGAATCCGAGCAGAAGGGCGAAGCCCACCATGACGCATACAAATTCCGCCAGCTCGTCGCCCTGATGAACCGTCTGTTTTCGCCGCTGTTCAGCTTTCCGTCCGATTCCTTCACGGCCCTCCGGGCGGACCAGGAAGTGCTGTTCGGCTAGGTCGACAGCGGCTGCCGAAGCGCCCGGGGTGCGACGCCCCGCTTCGCTTTGAAGGCGCGGTTGAAGGTGCGCAAACTGTCGAAGCCGCACTCGAAGGCGATGGCGGTGACGCTGGCATCGGTGGTCAAAAGCAGCTGTTCGGCGGCTTCCACCCGCACACCGTTGAGGTAGGTGCGGAAGTTGCTGCCGACCGCCCGCGAAAAGACGCGGCTGAAATGTCCCGGGGTCAACCCTGCGGCCTGCGCGACATCGTCGAGCATCAGCGGCCGGCGATACTGCCGGTGCACAAACTCGATGGCATCGCGAACCGGTTGGTTGCTGCCGCCGCAGGTGTTCTCCCTGCCTCCCGGAACTCCCCAGTACCGCTCGACGAGCCCGCACAGAAGGGCAATCTGTCCGCGCACAACCAGCTGAAAAGCCTTGTCGCCGCGCTGGACTTCGCCGGTGATGTCCCTCATCAAATTCCCGATCCGCTCTGCATGGGGCACATCCGCCGGAACGAACCGCGAAGGAAGATTCGAGGCGAGGGGCCAGCCGTCGGCATGGCCGACAACCTCGGGGCGAAAGATGAGGATCAATACGGTGCCTGGCGACTCGCCGAAATCGTACCAATGGACGTCGCCGGAGAGCGACAGGGCGAAATCGCCGGCCTTGAGGAGGCGCTTCTCCCGGTTGATTCCCGCCACCATCGAACCGGAAAGCACCAGAACCAGCTCGACCTCGTTGTGCCAGTGGGCAAGAAACCTGAAGGTTTTACCCTGAAACGCGTTGACGGGGAATTGGGGGTCGACGTAGGAACGCCGTTCGAAAAAAGCATGCCGTATCACAGTGCCAGTTTACCATATTTCGCCGATTTTGTCCGGTTACGGCCTGTTTTCGACGAGTTTTGAAACCGGAACAGCGGTATTCTGTCCGGAAAGGATGATACACAATGAAACAGGCATTGATCGTTCGCGGCGGCTGGGACGGCCACGAACCCGAACTGGTGGCGAACCTCTACCAGGAAATACTGTCGGCAAACGGCTACCGGGTCGAGGTCTCCGACACCCTCGATGCGTTCCTTGACGAGGACAGGCTGAAAAGGCTCGATCTCATTCTCCCCCACTGGACGATGGGCGAGATCACCGAAGCGCAGTGCAGGCCCGTACTGAATGCGGTGGCCTCGGGCGTGGGCCTCGCAGGCTGCCACGGCGGTATGTGCGATGCGTTCCGGAATAACGTCGACTGGCAGTTCATGACCGGCGGCCAGTGGGTGGCCCACCCCGGCAACGACGGAATCGACTACCGGGTCAACATCGCACGCTGCTCCCATCCCATCATCGACGGCCTCGGGGATTTCGACGTGAAGTCCGAGCAGTACTACATGCATGTGGATCCCGCGGTTCGCATCCTGGCAACTACCGATTTTCCGGTTGCCGACGGTCCCCATGCCGCCAACGGACGGGTGTCCATGCCCGTGGTCTGGACGAAGTTCTGGGGTACGGGGAAGGTCTTCTATACGGCACTGGGCCATCACGCCGACGTGCTTCGCGCACCCGAGGTGCGGACGATTATTGAAAGGGGGTTCCTGTGGGCATCGAAGTAACGAATATCGGCATCATCGGCTGCGGCAACATCAGTACGATCTATCTTGATAACTGCACCAAAGTATTCCGCAACCTTCGCGTGGCGGCAGTTGCGGACCAGGTGCACGAACGCGCGCTCGCAAAGGCCGTTGAGTACGGCATTCACGCCTGTACCGTGGAACAGATGCTCGCGGACGAGAGCATCGGGATCATCCTCAATCTGACCATCCCGAACGCCCATTTTGACGTATGCCTCGCGGCGCTGAACGCCGGGAAGAGCGTGTACGTAGAAAAACCGCTGTCGATCGGCCTCGAGGAAGGCGAACAGCTTTCGGCCCTCGCAGCCGAAAAGGGACTGCGGATCGGCTGTGCTCCCGACACCTTCCTGGGTTCGGGACTGCAGACCTGCCGGCGGCTCATCGACGACGGCTGGATCGGCGACGTGGTCGGCGGCACCGCATTCATGCTCTGCGGGGGACACGAAAGCTGGCACCCGGATCCTGCCTTTTACTACCGCCGCGGCGGCGGTCCGATGTTCGACATGGGTCCCTACTACACCACGGCACTGATCGCGCTCCTCGGCCCCGTTGCCCGGGTTTCGGGACTGGCGAAAACGACCTTTGCCCGGCGGACCATCACGAGCGCCCCGAAGTTCGGCACCGAAATCGAGGTGGAAGTGCCCACACACGTGACGGGTCTTCTCGACTTCGAGTCCGGAGCCTCGGTGACGTTGACCACGAGCTTCGATGTCGCCGGCGGCTCGGCCCACAATCCGGTCGAAATCTGGGGAACCGAAGGAACACTGCAGGTTCCCGACCCCAATACCTTCGGCGGCCCGATCCGCCTGCGGCGGAAAGGCGCATCGGCTTGGAGCGAAATTCCCCTGCGGTACGGGTATGCGGAAAACTCCCGCGGACTGGGCCTGTCGGATATGGCCGACGGCATCCGTGAAGGCAGACCGCACCGGGCTTCGGGCAACCTCGCGCTCCATGCGCTCGAAATCATGCACGGCATCCATATCGCTTCGGACGAGCGGAGGGTGTACGAACTGCGCCACCGGTGCGAACGGCCCCAACCGCTGGCATGAGATCTTTTCTGCCCTGAACAATCCGGGCCGCAACAAAAGGAGTATCGAGTGGATCAGGTCAAAGTAAAGCAGGTCAATTGGGGAATCATCGGATGCGGCGGAATAGCCGAAAAATTCGCCAGCTCCATCGCCGGCGTCAAAAACACCCGCATCGTCGCGGCGGCTTCCAAGTCGTTCGACCGGGCTACAGCCTTTACCGCGCGGCATGGAGGAACGGCCTTAGACAATTACGAGGCGCTCCTTTCGAGCGAAAGCGTCGATGCCGTATACATTGCCACCACGCACAATTTCCATTTCGACAACGTGAAGTCGGCCCTCATGCACGGGAAGTCGGTGCTCTGCGAAAAACCCCTGACCATGAATGCCGGCCAGGCACGGGAACTCACCGGGCTTGCCCGACACAACGGCTGCTTTTTCATGGAAGGCATGTGGACACGGTTTCTTCCCGCCATTTCCCGGCTCCGCCAATTGCTCGACGAAAACACGATCGGTACGATCCTGCAATTCAGGGCGGATTTCGGTTTCAACGCGGAATTTGATGAAAATCACCGGCTCTTCAAAAAGGAACTGGCCGGAGGCTCCCTGCTGGACGGCGGCATTTATCCCGTTTCTCTGGCGAGCATGATCATGAAGACCCAGCCGGAATCGATCAAGGCGTTCACGGACATCGGCAGGACCGGTGTCGATGAACAGACGGTGGTCCTGTTCCGGTACGGCACCGGGGGTGGAAATCTTCGGCGACAAGGGTAAAATCACCATTCCCGGCGATTTTCTCGCCGCACGGCAACTGCAGATCCAGCTCTATGGAAACAATACAACGGTTACCGAAACGTATCCCTTTCCCGATGCCGAAGGTTTCAGATTCGAAATCGAGGAAGCGGTGAACCTGATATCGGCGGGAAAACTTGAAAGCACGGTGATGCCGCCGGACGAGACGGTAGCGATCATGGAAACCATCGACAGGATCAGAAAGGAGATCGGCCTTAGCTACGACTGCGACACCCGGTAGCCGACACCCGTCAACCGGGCTGGAGCGGTTCGTCAGCCTTCGAAGGCTACCGAGAAACTCCTGGAAAACAAACCGCCCGGAGCAAGCCGTTCGATCCCTTCCTTTTCCTCGAGCTTCCCCGTCGCATCGACCGTGTCGGTCAGCCCGCACCAGGGCTCCAGGCAAATGAACGGGGCATCCGGAGGCGACCAGATGCCGAGATACGGAAAGCCGGTAAAGTCCATTGTCACGGCCCCGGCCGACTCAGATTGCCGCAGGGTTACCCGCTTCGACTTCAGGTGCTTGAACACCAATGCATCTTCGGCGAATACCTGCCGCAGCGTCCTCACCCTGCGTTCAGATTGCGGGACAAGCCTCGTTTCGTCCGACAACAATCCCCGCTTCAGAAGCCACCGTTCCAACTGCTCCTCCAACTCGAACTCCAGAATCCCGTCCTCAAAACCGCCGGCACCGAAGAACGGCACATTGAAACCGGGGTGGGCGCCGAGACTGAACAGCATCTCACGCGCTCCCGTGTTCGTCACTGTATAGTCGGTATGCAGGACCCGGCCGCACAGACGGTATTCAATTTTGAGGGTCCAGTCGAAAGGAAATACTTCCCTGGTCTTTGCATCCGAGTCCAGCGCAAAGACCACCCGGGTACTCCCGTGCTCGATAATCCGGAACGGCATGTCACAGGCAAAACCATGACCGGGAGGAGAATACTGCTTTCCCCGGTATTCAAATCTGCCCTCTTTCAAACCGCCGACCAGGGGAAACAGGACAGGAGCCGTCCTGTTCCAGTACCCGGGATGCGCCTGCCACAGATACTCGCGGCCCCGGGCTTTTTCCACCAGCGACCGCCATTCGGCCCCCCGGGCCGTGAACGAAGCACGCAGGAACTCGTTCTCGATGACTATCATAAGGGATCATAATGCAGGCTGTCGTCCTGCAAATCGTCAAACCCGGAAACAGCATGCGAACCGGGCACACAACCGACTCCGACCAATCCGAACGGATGCCGGCCGCCCCTGAAGTAGTTCGCGGTTGCAAACCGGGCGCACGGCAGGTCTCCCGCCGGATCGAGAATGGCGAGGGCAAAGATGTACGCGCCGGAAGGAATATCCGATAGTTCGAGTGACTGGTTCACCCGGTACTGTTCGGCGGGGATGGCGTAAGCCTGCCGTGCGGGATCCCAGCGGTCGCCCGGAAGCCAGGTGCGGATATCGATCCCGCTGCAGCGGCTCTTCCACACCGGTTCCCGGGTTACCGGATCGAGGAGGCTCGCTTCGACCGGCCAGTTATAGTAAAACGGCGAAGAGCCGACATTTTTGACCGCGAAGGTAAACGGGAACGGGCCTCCGCCTGCAAGGGTGCGCGGAAACGAAACCCCGGCAAGTTCAAACCGGTACCCCAGCGCCTTCTGCACGAGCTCTGCCCCCGATCGCACCCCGGCGTCGTTCCGGTCGTAATCGGCAATCCATCCCAGATGGTTCACATGGAGGCGCCGGATCCTGTCGATGATATAGTCTCGATGCCCCGCTTCCCCGAGCGAAACATCAGGGCTCGTCCCGGGCTGTATGTTGTCGTTCCCCCAGTCATAGGCGGTCTCGCCCCCGATCACGGCGGTTTGCCATCGCGGCGAGGTCGTATCGAGGAGAAATGAATAATATTCCTGGTCGTGGTGGGCAAACGAATCCCAGTAGTAGCCGAAATTATGGAGATGGTCGCCGTACGTATGGGGCCAGCGGATCATTACCAGTTTGTTTTTGAACGAAGCGGCGAACCGGGCGGCGATTGCGTCTTTGATATCGTCCCGGGTATCGGGGAATTCATGTTCGCCCCACTCGCCGATGAGTCCCATCTCGACATAGGCGACGCGCGGATCGGTGTCCCAGGCCTCTGCCAGTTTTTGTATGAAAGCAAGGATGCGCTCCTTGAAGGCATCGCTCGTATAGTCGCCTTCGGCCAGATCCGAAGGCCAGCCGCTTTTCTGCTTCGGCCAGTCGAGGTAGACCCGCGGCACCGCCTTGACGTTGCTTTCCGCAAAACCCTTCCAGCGCTCGCTGCAGGTTGCGACAACGGCATCAACGCCCCCGGACGCGGAAGACTCGAGATCGTTCCACCTGAAATACGTTTTGATGAGGGTTCCATATTCATGGCCGGGCCGGGAGTGCCGGAATCCCTTCAGCGGATTCTTGAAAGCCAGTTCATACACCCCGGGATGCACCGTGATCCAGTCTGCCGGAACAGCCGGTATAGCCGCCCGGTCGGTATCACCGCCGATGCGGGGTGCCGGTGCTTGTCCGTGTGCTGCTTCTGCAGCGCTGCGCTTCGATGCGGAAAAAACAACCGAATCGAAAATCGCAAGCGATCCGTTCGACGACAGTCCTTCGATGCGCACCTCTTCGCTGAAATCGATCCTGATATGCCGGGGCGCATGCCACTTCTGTTCGCTCAGCCGGTGCCACCGGTCATCACGGTCTTTTCCCAGCCAGGAGACGACCTGGTTGCTTCCGATGTACAGACTGAAGGTATTCTGTCCTGCCTGCTCGGCCAGATAGACGATATCGATGTCATACCTGCCCGTTGGAAACGGGAACAGAAAACCCGCGGAACCTTTTTCACCCGAGAGCCTGACCCAGGAACCGGCGCCGCCGGCCTCATAGCCTTCAAGGATCATGCTCTCGGCAGTAACGGTCATATTTCTCGCTTTCACGTTTTCTTCCGTTTATTACAGGATTGAAAGGAACAGTACGTCGTTGCCCGCGATGACCTGTCCCTCGAGTTCGGACAGCCGGACTTCCCTGTCCTGCCACACCAGTTTCACGCGTGTGTCCGGCGACACACAGCGACCGATGATGTTCAGCATCAGAGCGGTGACGCAATTGTCGGTCTGATCAAGATTGAAAAGACCGAGCCATCCGTTTCTGTTGTTCTCGCGGGAGGGCGTATACCAGACATCGATATTGTCATGATTGCCGACGAGCACGCCCATAATCCCGTTTTGATTGCACTCGAGCATGTCGCCCTTGGTCAGCAAAGACCAGGAATAGTCATCCATATCCCTGAGGTCCCCGCCGGCGAACAGGGGCGATGCCGCCATCGCCCGCTGCGTGATGAAGGTACGCATCTGTTCCTTCGAAAAAGCGCAGTGCCGGGCAAAGCCTTGTCCGCTGAAGAGAACCTCGCTGGGCAATTGTGAATGATTATCCTGGACCGGGGCCGGATTCCAGACGCACACATTGCCGAACGGAATCATGTCCATGTCAAACCAGAAACCGTCCGGGACCGTGTGCCGGGCGGCGTAGGAGCTGTACGTCTTCCAGGCCTTGAATCCCCGCTCGAGGCTTTTTTTGTCGTCCCAGATGTCTTCCGTCGTCCTGAGCATGTTCGCCCGGACGTAGCTGTGCATCTTTCGCGTACTGGTATCGCCGCCGGGAGACAGGCTCAGGACGATGTCCCGCCCGCACGCTTCGATGGCATTTGCGTATCCTTCAACTTCCTCGGGAAAATACGTTATATCGTCAACCTTGATGAAGTCGATTCCCCAGCTTGCGAGCAGCTCCAGGACGGAATTGTAGAACAATTGTCCCCCGGGATGCCCCATGTCGACGCCGCGGGTATATTGGCACCAGCTGCAGTAATGCTGCCGGTCCGTGATGTCATAGGCCCTGAATGTCGTCCCCTTGATCCGTGTATTCTGTTCGAAGGCCTTGAGGGGAATACCCCGCATCAGATGGACGCCGAACTTGACCCCGAGTTCGTGCGCCCGTTTGATGACCGGTTCCAGGCCGTTCGGAAACAGCGTCGGGGAGGGAATGAACCGTCCGTACTCGTCGATATTTACATCGTAGGACGGTTTGGCGTACGCAAGGCCGGTAGAGGGGTTGATTTCATATTCAGCGAACCAGCCGTTGTCGATGACAAAATACTCGTAACCGAAGGGCTTGTATTTTTCGGCAAACAACTCAAGGCTTTCAAGTGTGTATTTTTCGTTGATGCAGCAGCCGAAACTGTCGTAGCTGTTCCAGCCCATCGGAGGGGTCGGCGTCAGCGGTTTTTTTCTGTTTGGCATCGGATGTATCTCCTTTTTTGTTCTATTCGATGACGGGCACGTTGCACAGATAATACAGCCCGTTCGTCAGTCGGCTCCGCTCCATACCCAGCTGAACGGGCTTTTCGCCTTCGAAAAGACCCGCAAACAGACCATAATTTCCGGGACGGATATTTCGCGGCCTGAAAGAGACCGGCACACGAATTTCCATACCCGGTTTCCAGGCAGTGTTTCCGGCAGGCATCGTTTGGGAGAACCGGCTTCCGTCGTCCGCCTGGAGCGCCACCCGCAGCGAGTACTGCCGGTACGCCGGCGCGAATCCGCGGTTTTCCATCCACAGGCAGACGGTATTAGGGACATCGAGCTTGATCACCGATGACTCGACTCCGTTGATGAAGTACCAGTACCCGAGCCGGTTGGCGCAGTATTCCGTCAGATACGGTTCCCGCTTCAGCCAGGGACGCGGATACCCGTGGAATCCCGCAAAGGTCGCATGGGTGCGCCTGAGGGCATCGAGAAACGGCAGGCCGCTCTTGAAAATCTCGGGCGGGACTTTGTCATAGTGCTCGAACTCGATCAGTACGGGGGCATTTTCCCAGAAGAGGTCGAACATCCAGGGAGTCCGCAGCGTGTCATACCCGAAGTCGAGCGAACAGGAATGGACACAGATCGAATCATCCTGCAAACCCAGGCCGAGGGAACGGGCATAGTCCAGAAGCGCAAAATTCTCGGCTTCGCCCCGCGCCCAGCCGTGATTGATGTGGTCGTCATTGAGCAGGATCAGCGTGTCCGGAAAATTTTTGACATGCAGGTCGATGTGCTTGCGCAGGACGCCGGCAGAATACACCCGGTTGGTTCCCCGGAACGTATGCCCCTCTCCCCAGGTGCCGTACGTGCCAACGTCAATGAGCTCGACGAGGGGATGTCCGTTGAATTTCCTGCCGGCGCATTCCATGAACGCGGAGAGTTTTTCCAGGAAAATCGGATCGTCGTAATCGGGTTCGATACGCCCGTCGGGAAACACGTATCCGCGGGCGCCGGCCTTATACACATACTCCGGCGTCGTGAACGGAATGTCGGGATTGCCTTCGTAGGTGCAGATGCGCATGCTGAACCGGTATCCGAGCCGGCCCCATTTTTCCATGATCTGATCGATGTACGACCAGTCAGGCTTGCCTTCTTCCTTTTCGATGTCGCCCCAGTCAAAACGCAGGTACAGGTGATTCAGTCCCGGAAAATCCTGCAGGTGGTCGTCGGGGTCATGATCCGCACGATAATTCGGAACCGTGCAGCTGTTGTCGATGTAATGCCAGAACCATCCCTTGTGGGGATTTTTTAAAACCGTCTTGTCATCTGCATACGCCCGTAAATCCGTATATACCCTGCGGCCCTGCGGCGGAAAATGTTTGGTGAATTCAATCGCAGGAATTGCGTCGTCATGGGTCTGCACCAGATGCGGAAACTCGATTATGCTGTAGTCCATTCTCATCACTCCTCATTCTCCGGGACGCTGCACAGTCCCTGCAGGATATTGCTGGCGCCCCAGGGAAGGAAGCACCGCCAGGTGCTGCACGGGTCACCGTTTTCATAGCTTTCAATCAACAAACCTTCGGAGTGGCAGAAGCGCTCCGACATCCAGCCTTTCTTCCCGAAATCATATTCCCCGTCAAACGAGGAATAGGTTTGCAGGCTCCACCCGAGGGTATCCTCGAGACGCCGCCCAAAATAGGCATCCCCTGTCTCCCTGAAGCAATACCGGATTTCGTCGTACACGCTGCTCGACATCGGATGTATATGGGGATTGCACGTCGACGTGACCGATCCCCCGCAGCTGGACCAGCCGATCCGTTTGAGCGGTTCGTATTGGATTGGAGGATTCCAGCAAAATTTAAAAGTGAATTCGTATTCGAGGCCGTCCGCAAGCATTTCCAGATAGATTTTTTTCCGGGTCATTTCGTGCAGCAGCCGGCTCGCCTTGATGAACGACAGGATCCCTTCGGAATCCACCGCCTTGAGCGTGTCGATCGGTGTACCGTAACATTCCATACGGCGGACGAACTTTGAATAATAGTGGTGCATGCTTCGTTCTGCCGAGGCAAGCAATCCCGACCCGGAAACGATCCTGTCGTACTGGACTGCCGCGGCCACGCACCAGCAACCTGCAAACGAATCATAGTCGAGTCCTTCCCCCGTCTCCGCCGACCACAGGTAGGGAACCTCTCCGTCCGCATCTTTTGTCGTTTCGATATGATCGAGACAGCGTCTGACGAATTCAAGCCAATCCGGGTGTTCCGTGCCGAAAAAATTCTTTTCGGTTTCGTATCCCGCCAATAAGTACGACAGGGCCTGCCCCGCTAGATAGGCGCTGTGGCCGCTTTGCGAAAGATGTCCATCCCACCAACCCTCGGTATACCAGTGCCGATCGTTGTACGCGTCAAACGGCAGGTTCGACCGGGGGTTCATGGCATGGTCCACGACATTCTGGATCACGGTCAGGGCTTGCAGCCGCATTTCACGGTCGTTCAACCGTGCCGCCGCCTGCAGGACGGGCGCGGCGACTTCGACACCGCCGGTCCACGAAATTGAAGCCAGGGGCTCCTGATACTGCTTGCCTTCTTTCAGGAACACCCGGGTCGAATATGTTTTGCAGGCTTCAACGTAGCCGTCTGTACCGATCGCCCCGGCGATGTCCCGGATGGCATCCGGTACTGCGGGCCCGGTACGCGGTGCCTGGTGAAACTGCCGGTACACCGCCCGTATGAGCCGGTTCAGCGCCCGTTCATCGTCGGCATGGAACGTGTGGACGGTAAACGGAACGGTTCGCGTTTCGCCGGATTTCACCGTTATGCAGCCGAAAGTGTTTTTTTCAAGAGTCGTCAGATCGACATAGAGCCATGGTGCGTTTTCATACCCGAGGGAAAAACCGATCCGGCTTTCCGGGGTTCCCAGCCGGCAGCTGAATCCGTTGAAGATCGAACCCTCGTTCGAAAGGGGACCGACGCTCAGGCCGTACAGAATCTTTCCGCATACCATGCCTGTAACCGGATGCGAAAGCCGGTCCGCCCGCACCATCCAGAAATCGGAATAGGGGGCCGCCGCCGGATCCCGTGAAAGGCGCGGATAGAGGGCGATGCCGCCCGAGCGGTTACGGTACGGCGCAACATTCCCCCGGTTCCGGTTATACATGAAGGCCGGCATGAAAAACTGCGGATCGGAATCGTTGACGCACAGCTCGACATGCACTACGCCGGTAAAATCCGCGTCGGAGCCGTTTCGGAGAATCAGCTCCATATTCCGTTTTTCATCGGTGCCGGTACACGTATGGATCCCGACAGAAAGCCCGTGTTCCCGAACGGAAGTATAGCGGCTTTCAGGATCATTCGGATTTCTTGCGGTTACGCCAAGCGTATAGCCATCGATCGGTATCATAGGATTCTGCCCCGGTTGTCAGGAGATTTCTGCCCGCGCGTACACGGCAACAATCACAGGAACCGGCTGCCGCTCTTGTCGGCAGCCGGAAAGGTTCCCGTGTTTTTACTTGGTTGCAGCCCAGGCCGCAAACTGCTTGTTGTATTCGGTGATGAAGGCATCGATGCCCGCATCTTTCAGCTTCTTCTGGGCGACG
>JFJP01027585.1_pt1 | contig 11645 bp, 13 predicted proteins | sample 431651 | NCBI WGS metagenome assembly JFJP01 (sample SAMN02602958, study PRJNA72255) | Microbial mat metagenome, whole genome shotgun sequencing project. | biome: fresh water; feature: sink hole; material: water; isolation source: purple microbial (photo- and chemosynthetic) mats found in... | reverse complement strand
TTTTATTATAAATAAAGCTTCTTATAACAAAAAAAAATTAGACTGAAAATTAATTAATTGAAAAATAACAAAGAAGTATTAAAAAATAATAATTTTTATTAAAAAAGAAGCAAAATCCCTGAAATTTTAAAGTCAAAGATGAATCAGAACAAAACCACTGATTTTCCAGTTTTAGGTTACTTTGAAACACAAACACTTGTTTTCTTGTATTTATACTCTTGAAATAGGCCTTGATCTGCAAAAATACATAGAAATCATACAAAAAAAATCAAGGGTAACAAGAGGAGATCTCAAAATTGATCAAAACGAACTTCATTCAGAAAAAAACGAAAAGCCAAAAGTAATTCCAAAACCGAAAAGAAAAAGAAATCAACCCAAAATCAAAGAAGAAAATAGTAAAAAAAAACGAAGTTTAAAATGAATTTTCAAAGATTTTACTTTAGAATTGAAAAAAGAGGAAGAAATCACCATAAATCCAGAAAAAATAACTGCTGTTTTAACTGCAAAAAGCGAAAATGAAATGAAATATTGTGAGAAAAAAGGGAAAACACTAGAATTTAAGAGTCAAATAATTGAAAAAAATGAAGTAAAAATAGAAGAAAACATCACGAAATCTGAGATTATTGATGAAAAACCTCAAAAAAGAAGAATAAGAAGAAAGAAATGCGAAATGCCAGCGAAAAACCTGATCGTCGAGAAAAAAGAAACTGAAAAAAAAAGCTTGAAATTAGAAAAAGGAATAAATGAAGAAAAAGATGAAGAGAAAAAACAAGAAGAAACTGATGAAAAACTGCAAAAACCAATCAAAAAAATCCGAAAAAGACAGCGAAAAACTACAAAAAAAGTTAAAAACAAAGGACAAAAACTCGAAGAAAAAGAAGGAAATCTTCAGAAAATCAACGAGAAAAAAGCTGAAGAAACAATTGAATTAGAGAAAATGGATAATGAACAAACAATTAATAAAATGATAATTGAAGGCAAAAATGAACCTCGAAAAACCATTCAAATCAAAGAAGAAAAAATAGAAGAAATAAAAGAAACTCAAGAGAAAACCGAAGAAAAAAAACTGATAATAGAAACGAAAACTAAAGAAGAAAACGAAGAACTAGAAGAAAATCCTTTGAAAAATGAAGAAAATTCATTAAAAAAAGATGAAAATTCATTGAAAAAATACGAAAATTCGTTGGAAAAAGAAGAACAATATGAAATGGAGACCCCTGCAAAAAATTTGAAGGTAATCTTCGAAAAATCCTCTGTTTTTTCTTCAGAAAAACCTCTCGCCTCTTCTTTGATCTTCAACGATTTTGAAATCCCCATATATTCTAATTTTTTCGAAAACGAAGACCCAGAAAAAATCTTTTCGAAAGCTCTTTACTTAATAGCTCCTAATTTTCTTCATGGAAGATTAGTGAAAATAATACATCAAGAAGAAGGAAATATTGAAAATTTGATGATAAAAACCAGTTATATAAAAAAGAAACAAAAAAGTCAAAAGAACGTTGTTTCTTTATCTGATAACTCTTGCTTCAATCAAGAAGAAGATCAGGCTCTTATTTTGCAAGAGCCAGCGTTTTACCCGATAGATTCGGAAGAAAAATTCAGGAAGATATTCGATTCTAATGCTTTAGAACATTTTCAAGAAGGATTTGGAAATTTGGCGTTTCAATTTGATAAAATTAACCAAGTTTTCAATAAAAATATCATATTTTGGCCCGTTTTGATCATGCAGAATTACTGTAAAAAAAATGTCGTAGAGCTTGTTTCACAGAATACAAATAAAGTGAAAGATGACTCCTATTTGAATTTGGAATATTCTAAAAAAAAGAGTAATCTGGTAGAATCTGGGTATGAAATTCCAATTTTGAAAAAAGATAGTCTTATAAGTAAAAAAAATAGATTTTTTTTTGTTTTTGTTTTGATTTATTTGATTTTTTTATTTATTTACTCATTTGATTTATTTTATCGATTTATTAATTAAAAGATGATGTTGTTGCTAAGATTGAGATGGAAATAGAAACGGAAGAGAATAAAGAAAAAGAAAAGGAAAAGGAAAAGGAAAAAAAAAACGAAAAAGAAGAAGAATTTGATCTGAAAATTGAAACGAAAAATGAAGAACCAATGGATATTGAAAAAAATGTGGACGATCCTGTTCTCATATATTACTTTGGAACAAATTACTATGAAATGTAATTTTTTTCAATGATAATTTTCATTATTATTATTAAAATAATTTCATTTATAAATAATTTTGATAAAGCGTGAATGTTAATGATATCAAACGAATGAGTTTATTAGATATAAACCATTTAAAGGAGTTCTTTTATAAAAATCAGTTTCTGAAAGCAATATTCAGTGAATACATAAGAATTATTAAAGTAATATTAAATTAATTTTTGAGCAAAAGCCCTTTAAACAAAATAAAATCTAAAAAGAATTAATTGATACTAAATAGGAATATAATATGACTATAGAGAAAAACAAGAATCATTGTCTTTCTGGCAAAATGAAACACTACGATTTGAGAATCATCAAAATCGGAAAAAAAGGCGAAAGTGACAAAAACACTTTCTTTTCAATTTTGCTTCAGTAAATAATCAATTTCTTCCTTTAAAATTAAACATTTATTTTCATAATTATAACACTTTTTCATGGTTGATTATTTTATTTTTTTAAACTAAAAAAATTCAAAATATAAATTGATATTTTTAGAAAAAAATTATCAAACATTAAAATTTAATTGAATAAAATCTGTATTTTAATTTAAAAAGTGTTTTAAGTTTTAATGGTTGTTTCTTTTTTTTGACTAAAAACCTTCAAAAAATAAATGTTATTATTTTGATTGTTTTTAAAAAGTGGCCAAAATAAATTATTTATATACAAATGAATTTAGTTCAAAAACTCTTGAGGATGACAAAGTCTATATCTTTGTGAAGCGATTAGATAATCTTCAACTTGATTGGATCTGCATTTCGAACGAAGAGGAGAAACTTCATCTAACCACTGATTTGAACTATCCTATAATAAATTCTGAATCCCTCATAAAACTTTACATTTTTGAGGATTCAATTCGAAAAAGAATGACTTATAGCCATAATCACAAAAAAATTATCAATTTACTTCTCGAATTCTTTTATTCATCGAATCAAAACCCCTCACATTTTAATTTATCTGAAAAAGGCAATAATTTTGCAAGAATTGACGAGGATTTAAAGGAAAAGATTAGATGCAAAATCTGTAATTATATCATAGGGGATTTAGATATTGTGAATTGTGGGGAATGTGGGAATTATTTCCATTTCCAATGCCTGCCTAATCATCAGAATTTGCCGAATAAATCTTCAGAAATTTATAAGAAATGGGTATGCAAGGAATGTGCTTATTGCCAAATCTGTTACAATAAAACTAAGAAAGATTCTATGGTAAATTAAAGGTTTATTTTTTGTAAAATGGGAATTTTATGTAAGATTGCTTGTCATAAATGCGAATTTTTGTTTCATAGAACGTGTGTTTTTGTGGCGAATGTCGAGGAACAGAGTAAAATCACTGAGGACGCCAACACTCTTTGGTATTGTCCCAGGTAAATTTCGATAATTTATTGATTTATTGAAAAAGAAAAAAAAAATGATTTAATTTATTCAAAATTAAAAGATGTTTGATTTGTGATTCTTGTGAGAAAAAATTTGAGATATATGCTTTCGAAGAAGGCAGTTTGCTTTGCAACCAATGCAAAGGCTTTCGTGAGAAAAAAGAATTTTGTAGGGTTTGCAACAAGCCTTGGATCAAACCATCAGTGAAAATGGAAAATAAAAGATTGCTCAAAGATTGGATTTTATGTTCTCTTTGTTCTAATTGGATCCATCGTTTTTGTGACAATTCTCTTCGAGATGACAAAATCTATTCAGATCTAGGTAAATCGAATAAAGATTACTCCTGTCCTTTATGCAGAAATGAACAAACTAACCAAAAACTCAAACAATTCATCAAAATTTTATCTTGGTTTAATTTTTTCTTTGAGTATTTTTTAATGAGTTTATTTAAAGTTTGGATATGAATAAATATTTTCTAAAGCCTGTTGATGCAGAAAACGTGCCATACTATAAAAAAGTGGTAAATGAACCCATGGATTTTGAAACGATGGTAGCAAAAGCCTCTAGCGGAAAATATTTGGAAGATCCTAAAACTTTGATTAAGTACTTTTATCTAAAAAAAACTTTTTCTCTAAAAACTTTCTAAATAAAATAATTTATGTTGAATTTTATTGCTATTTAGAAAAGATTTCGATTTAATTTGCGATAACGCATTGCTTTTCAATTTTCCGAAATCCCACATACATATAGAAGCTAAAAAAATCAAAATTATAGGAGCTTATGCTTTCGAATATTTCAAAGCATTACTTAACAATGAAGCGAATATTGGTCTGCTGAATTCAATGAATGAAGAGGAGATCAAAAAAATGCAAAGCGATTTCCTTGAAAGCGTGGATCTTTATTATTTCGATATTCTCTTCTCAAACGAAAATGATCATAATAAAAACATTAAAATCCTGCAAAAAATCAAATCACCACTAAGAAAAAATGATTGTCCACAAAATCTTTCGAAAGAAAAAGAAATTCTTATTGAAATCTCAGGGTTAAATCATCTGCTAGAATCAAAAGAATCTCCATTTGAACAGTAAATTTCCAAATTATTTTTTCTTTCTTTTCAAATGAATTTTTAAAAATAATCATTTTATGATAATTTAGGAAAATTTTTATAAATTTTCTAAAAAATTGTTTTTTTAAGGGGTTCTATTGTAAAAAGTGAACCAAGCAATAATATTACAATTAAAGAAAAATCAGAGATTTCATCGCAAAATAATTACATGGATTTTGAAATGGAAGAAATCAAATCGAAAAATCAAACAAGAAATGAATACAAAATGGTTATTGACCCTTTTTTGAAGCTTCAAAGTGAAAGCATTCTGCACACATTCGATGAAATGATCGTAAAACCTAATAATAACAAACCATTTTATTATTTCGAGCCTATTCTTGTCGCTTTTAATGATTATTCCTTACTCAATGCTGAAAATTGTTTCCTTTGTGGAGCTTTTTCAAACAATTCAGAGCTTTTAACTTGCTATTATTGTCAAGAAAACTATCACCCCTATTGTTTATATTCAAGAAACTACAATAAAATGAGATTTGTTCAAATAAAAGAAGAAAAACGCCTCTGGATTTGCCCGAATTGCAAAGTTTGTGAAAAATGCAATAAACCTCCTGAAAATGGCAATAATTTGTTTTGTCATTCATGTGAAAAGTTTTATCATTTGAATTGCGCTTATAAAAATATCGGAATTATGCCTGGATTGACCTGGAAATGCGAAAACTGTTTTGAGTATTTATTTTTTTGAAAGATTAAGTTAACCTGATTTTTATGATAAGATGCTCGAATTGCAAAACTAAAGAATTTTTCTCAGAAAAAATAGACCCTACGAACATTCAGTATGAGTTCTGCGAGGATTTCAAATATTGCTATGAATGCGGGATCTTAGAAGCCTTTAAAAGTTTTTGCAAATTTTGCAAGAAAGTAATTAGAAACTTTTTGTTTAATTTTCAAAATTTTTTTTGGTTTAGTTAAATTTTTTACAAATATTTTTCTATAGTATATTTCCAAAAGTGAGAATCCTTCAGATCAATTTACTCTCTCCTATCTTTCAAATTACGAAGACCATTTAAAATGCGAGAAATGCAATTTTAAGTTCCACAAAAATTGTTATAAAGAAGAATTAAAAGAAGCTTTGCTTTTCGACGAAGAATTCAGCACAAAATTCGAGTCAAAAACTACTGATTTTATTTGTCAGGAATGTGAATGGAGCTCAGAAGACAAGCAAAAGAGAGCTTTGGAATTACAAGAAAGGCTTATGATTGAACTCACACTTTTAAAAAAGAAAAACATCGTGTTCAAATTCAATTATGATATCATTAAGATAATATTGGATTCTTTTTTCAAAAATTCGATAAATTTTTTGAATTATGAAACAGATTCGTCAAATTTAATCCAAGAGTTTATGGGTGAACATTCAGAGTTTTTCGAAACAAAAGAATATTCGAGTTTTGTGAATAATCTCAAAATCATCACAAAATTTAACAATTTTCCTCATTCGAAAAACAAAAGGAAAAAACCTGTGAATAAATGCGTTTTTGAATCAAATGACTTCGAAATTTTGCTCGAAATAAAGAAAATTGAAAATTTATTGACTTTCAATTTTTTCATTGAAATGGAAAATCTCTTTTTTGACCATAATTTTCTTTTGAACGAAGACCAAATCAAATTGAATAATAATCCTTTAAGTTTTCTAAAAATTGGGATCTATGATCGAGCAATTATTTGCGAAACTCTCAAGCTAAATAAATGTGATTATTTAAAACAATTCCATCAATATTTATCAAATAAGAGGAAAATTGATGGTTCGACAGAAGATTTATTCAGTTTTGAAAATTCTTCTTTAGAGAATTTCGCTTTGAATGAAACTTTAAAGGATTTCCATGAAATAAAATTCGGCTTGATTTTAATAAAGGATGATTTAAAAAATATTGGCATTAATACTATAGGTTTGAACGAAGAAGATTTGAGCTTTTTTGTAGGTGATGATAATGTTCATAAGAAGAAATCCGATCTCTTGATTGATAAAAACCATTGGATATTCTATAATCCTTTTTGGGTTTATACCCCTCATCCTATTGAAAAAGATAATAAAAATGTGAATGAAAAAAAAAAGGAATTAGATGATTTGATGCTTTATGAAAATCAAAGTAAAAATTAGGAAAGTAGGCGTTTTTACAATGTTTTTTTTTTTTAGTGAAAGCAAAAATTATTGCTATGTTTGAAAAGTTTTTAGTTGAAAGAGAAAATAAATTAAAACTAAAAAAAGAGCTTAAACAACTAAATACCAGCAATGATAGCATCAATATAGAAAAAATATTGAAGGCATCTCCTAAATCAAAAAATGCTGTTGCCAATACTTTAAAAATATTGACTTCCTTAGAAGAAGGCATTGAAAATAAAATTAAAATAAATATAAATTAAATTTCATAGATCCTTTGTATAATCAAACACCAAAACTGGATTTAATTGATGGACCACTAAACAATGAAAAATGCATTTTGTGCAAATTAAATGGAGAAAGAAAGGTTTATTTTTATTTCTTTTAATTTTTTCGCTTTCAATTTTTTTATTCATATTTGTTCTGTTTAATCTAATTTAATTTTTTTTAAAATTTGATTTTTTTCATTTTATTTTTTTTAAACAAAAAAAAATATTTTATTCAGACTTTAGGACGATTATTAAATTCTGATTTAAATAAATGGGTTCATGCAAATTGTGCTTTGTGGACCCAAGGGGTTTTTGAAAACATTGAAGGTGGCCTCCTGCGTTTTCAAACCTCCTTTCAAAAAACCATCCATTTCGAATGCGACTTCTGTCAAAAAAAAAACGCTTCCATCCTCTGTTCAAAATTCAAAACTTGTAAAAAGAAATACCATTTGAACTGTGCAATTGAGGTCAAATGTGTTTTTCTTCGAGATAAAACAATTCTTTGCAGAAATTGTTTAGAATCTGGGGCAAATTTTCTTTTGCAAGACGTTCTAAAGGATTTCCAAACAGAAAGGAGATTATATATAGTGGATTCACAAACAAATGAGAAAGAAAACACAAAAAGAGCCAAATCCCAAGCCAATTCACAAGAGAAAAGTGTTCCTTTTTATCCAGGAGCTTTTCATAGATTCGGTTCTTTGATAGTTCTCAATCTGAATAAATCTGAAACAAATGAGTGTAATAAAGGCTTTGACGAATATTTGATAATAAGAAGAGTTTATGATAAAGAAAACAATACAAAGAAAAATATTCTGTTTCTTCTATACCAAAGCAAAAGACAATACTATATAAACTCGAAACTCATGGATTCTGATGATTTGACTGCAATTTTCGAAATGAAAAAACCTGATTTGAAAACCTCAGAAATGGAGATTGAAATAAAATCTGAAAAAAAAATCAATATATTTGAATTGTTTCAAAATAACGAAATCAACCAATTCTTCATTGAATTTTACCAACAGGCTTCAAAAATCGATGATGTCTTTTGTTTATGGGAAATAATTTCCGAAAAAATGTTCTTGCCTTTGATATCGATAGCATTTGATAATGTTATTGACTTTATTTCAAGATTTCTTGGTTTGAATAACACAATCATCAAACGTTGGATCAAGCTTCCTATTGATTCCAGACAAATTTTCAAAAGAAATTGTCCAGGTCTTTCGCTTTTTCAGAATTTCTTTTTGAAAAGCTTAGATGATATGAATCCTTTTGAAAAACAAGCATTTATTGAATCGATTTATAATGATATAAAGGCAGAAAATTATTTACCCATTGAAAAAAAAGAAAAAAATGTAAATTGTAACTTGAAGAATTTCATTTTGAAGAATAATAACACAAAGACTTTGATGGTAAAAGAAAAGAGAAGAAGGAAATCGGACACTTCAGCTCTTTCGGATTTTAACATAAAAGTTGATGAATTAATCAATGAACAGAAGATTCCATTAGAAAACCTTCATATTCAACCGATAAAAGTGCAAACTGAGAAAGAACTGGAAAAAAAATTAAAGCAAGAGTATATTTTATACAAGAAAAGAGCTTTAAAAGGAGTATATGTAGCACCCTCTTTTATTCATAAATATGGCTTGTTTGCCACAAATAAGTTTTTTTTTTTTTTTTAATTTTGATAAAATTCATTGTTTTTTTGATTTTGAAGCTTTAAGAAATATGAAATAATAATTGAATATGTTGGAGAGGTAGTTAGGAATGTAATAGCTGATAAAAGAGAAGTGATTTATAAAGACAAAGGGTTCGGAGATTGTTATATGTTTAGGATTGATAAAGATTTTGTGGTGGATGCAACTTTCCATGGAAATCAAGCTAGATATTTAAATCATTCATGCGAGGTTTAATTTAGTTTAATAGATAAAATTGGATTTTTTAAATATGAAAGCATAATTGTGCTTCGTATATCTTGCAAATTGGAGAAGATAAAAAAATCATAATGTATGCGAATAAAGAGATTGGAAAAGGGGAAGAAATAACATATGATTATCAATTTGATTTAGAAGCGGAGAAATTGAAATGCACTTGTGGATCGAAAAACTGCCAAGGGAGATTAAATTAAAATCGGAGTGCATGTTTATTTTATCATATAAATCAAATCATAAAATTAAAATCTCAGCAGAATTAAAATGAGAATCTAGAAGTATATTTAATTATTTTAAGATTTAAATCTTATTATGATTTTGAAAGATAAAATTTTTAAAAAAATAAACGGTATTACATTTATATAAAATCAAAAAAAAAGATAAAGTTTCGAAATCAGAATTTAAAATGTTTTGAAATTTTGTTGAGTAGATATGTTAAAGAAAATTTAATATTTTTAACCAAAACCATAAAGTACTCCTTTTTTTATACGGTTTAAACTATCCTTTGCTGATTTGAAAGATTTTTGCATATTTTTATGAAAAATTGGCAGAAATTTTGAGTCAAATATCTTAATATTTAGCCTATCGTCATTCTTCTTCTTTGCTAAAGGGTTAATTGAATGAACTTCCTCTAAATATACATAATTTTAAATAAAGCTTAATTCAATTCTCAGATAAAAACCTTTGATAGATTTTAGGATTTTTGCAAACTCTCTTTCGAATTCAAGAGAAGGTTTTTTTCTTCTATAATTCGGTAAAGAAACTGTCCTTTCAGGAGTGTTTTGTTTCATGATTTTTTCATTCAAATGCTTTACAGTTTGAGGAAATTTAAAGGCTGGGCTTTTTTGTGTGACAAACAGATAATCAGGATCATATAATCCTATCGGAGGAGATTCATCGAATGTAAACTATTGATCAAATAAATTAAATTAGTATTAAATTTCATTTACCAATGGATTTTTTTGAGTTTTTTGATATTTTATACGTGTTTTTATCGTGTTTTCTTTTAATTTATAATAATTTTCAAGGTTTTTATTGGAGTCTTGATAATTTATTTTGACTTTGAGTTGTTCTAATAATCGTTTTGTGGGGTTGCTGCGATTTAACGTGAAAGAGTTCATTAGCGATGATGAATCAACATAATTAATGGGTTTTTGTTCTATATTATCAAAGAATAAATTATGAGAGGCAGTGGATAAAGCTATTTTTTCTGCTTTTGAATCCTGGATTTTTATTTTTTTTTCAAAGGTTTTTGAGAAACATTTTTCCAAAAGGTTTTGATTTGAAATGCTTTTCATTTGAACTCCTTTCTCAAAAAAATAGAAATTATTCTTCTTCACAAGAACCATGTTCGGGCCGATATTGTCTTTAATGATTTTAGTTTGATTTTTTGTTTGTTTTCTTATAAAACCACTCTTTAAAATATTTTATTTGTAAGAAATTTCAATAATTTTTCAACTTTATTAAGTGTTTTCTCTTTTATCAAAAAGCCAAGAGCATCTCTTTCCATTGAAAAAGGAGAAAAAAATTTCGGTGTGTTAAGATGATGTATTTTAAGGCTTTTATTTGGTTTTATAAAGAGATCTTCTATTTCCTTTTCGTCTTGAGCTGGACTAAATGAAAAATAATTATTGGAGAATGTAAAATTGACATAAAGTAATAGAAATACGATATAAATGGAAATTGATGCATTTCTCCAAGAAATTGCTTGGCCTTTTGCTTTGAAGTTATTGGTTTTTCCAAAGAATATCGTCTTTTGGGTTTGGGGAAGAGTATATGTGATCTTTTTTGTTTAGTTTTCGTAGGCATTTTATGATAAATATTTTTATCGTAAAATTTAGATAAATGTTTTATTTGTACGAGAGAATAATTTTGTCAGATGGATTTAAATAATGTAAATAAAAAAGGCGTTTCACAATTTTAATTCACAAAATAGGGATGATTTAACTTACCTATTTTATTCACATTATCGAAACGTTTTCTCAATTCTCCATAGAATACATCCATATTTTTCATAAATTTCTTTTGTTTTAAGTCAATTTCAGAACATTCCCCATAATTCCGCTCAAAAACTTCTAATTTATGTGCAAAATCTGTATGATTATCCAAATCTTTTTTTATAAATTCAATATCTTCTTCAAACGTCGCATTCTTATAGAAATTAGTTTTTTTTCTTTCATTATTTATATAATAGTTTCTCTCTTTAATTTTATAATTTTCATATGAATCTATCAATGAATTTTCCAGATAAAATAGCTCAGTTTTATTTTTTTCTACGATAAAAGCTTCTAAATCATTGTTCAATTCATAAAGTTCTTTCAAATAGTTCTCGTTTATTTTCTCTTCGACCATTGGCTCCTTTAAAAGGAGAATCATCATCTTATTCAGTAATAAATCATATAAATAATTTTTATTTAAACAGAATTTCACTTTTTTATTTTCCAAAAGAACACTTTTTAGAACTTTATGGTTTTTAGTTGATTTGACTATCAATTTATTCAATTCATTGATATTCAAAGCTTTCTTCAAAAGCTCATAATTTTTGATAAAATTCTCTATGATTGGAATATTTATTTTAGAATTTCTTCCCTTCATTTGCTCTGCTATCATATTATTTCTCCGTTTCATTTGATCTCTGAATTT
>JFJP01042655.1_pt1 | contig 11647 bp, 7 predicted proteins | sample 431651 | NCBI WGS metagenome assembly JFJP01 (sample SAMN02602958, study PRJNA72255) | Microbial mat metagenome, whole genome shotgun sequencing project. | biome: fresh water; feature: sink hole; material: water; isolation source: purple microbial (photo- and chemosynthetic) mats found in... | reverse complement strand
TACCTTATACCTTATACCTTATACCTTATACCTTATACCTTATACCTTATACCTTATACCTTATACCTTATACCTTATTGATTAAACCTAAATTATCTACTTGGCAATTAACAAAAAATCACTCCCTGGTTCGTTATCACCAAACTCCCCAAAACGCGGTTGGGGTTCAACTTTTTCAATAAACTGAATAATCTCGTTTATTGTCAGCAATCCATCTGGTCCACCATAATTTCGTAATGCTTCGAGAAACTTACGCGCAAAAGGTGAATGATGTCCCGGACGGCCATCTGGAACATATTCTTTTCCACCAGAAGTAAGGTAAAGGCGGGTTTTGTATTTTTGTTTACGCTGTATAAACTCATCATTCGTAACTTCAGCATATAAATCAGCAGCACGACTTTTTGATGCAATTATAGGATCGAAAGTACCACCAAAGCATACATCCATTACCAACAAAATGTGGTTACATGGAATATTATTAATCATTGTCCTGAGGTTTGAATGCGAAAGATATGATGTTTTAGCTACATCATCTGATTTTGAATCACTTGAAATTACATAACCTTCTTTAAAAACCTCGTCGTACATGCCATGGCCAGCGAAAATAATTAATAGATTATCTGTCGGATTATATCTAAGTTTTGCGTATTCTCTAATCTTTTCAATAGTTTGACTTAATGTCGGATTAGTGATTATTTCAGCATCCACAAAATAGTTGTCTTTCAATTCTTCAGCAATTGTTGATGCATCAATAACCGGATTAACTAATTCTGAAAAGGAATCATAAATATTGGTAGCAAAAATCAATGCTTTAGATACAATAATGGTATTTGTAGAATCATCGTTATCTTTTTCTGATTTTTTTTCGATAACATCAGCTCTCCCCTTTTCTGCACCACCTGATCTACTTTTTTTGGAAATATGAAAAGGATTTTCGACTGGTACCATAGGGAATAACTTCTTATTATCTGGATGGATTAATTGAAAATCGGAGTATACATAAGATACTCCATCTTGATTTTTTGTTTTAATCGCTTCAATAGATGCCTTTTGCCAGTTTTCTTTAAAAGTCTTTGCTTCATTTGCAGATATAGTAATTCCAGCTTCGGTTTCCATAAAACGAATCTTATAAATACCCAAGTCTGCATTATATCCTATAATTCTTTCAATAGGAATATTAATTTTTGTAGTCGATTTTGCTTTAACCTGATAATGCATTTCTGTATACAATTGCAGTTGAGCAAGAACTTCTGACTTTAATTGCGCTCGGCGCTCTGCATATTGAAAACTAGTTTCGAACTCATCTCTTGGAGCGATTAGCTTGTTATCCAGTTTCTTAAGTATTTTTTCAATTACTTCTGCAGTTAGTATTATTTTTTGTGCTGATGTCAATTCTCTATCCATATAATCAATAATTATTGATTTTCGGGATGGACTAATTCCGGATAACTCCCAAATAATACATGATTTATCGGAACTGAATGTGGTAAGAAATACTCCATCATCGCTGAAACTACCACCAAAAACATTATCGGAATGCCTGTAAATATGATCATATTCGAGCATTTCAGTTTCGGTAATTTTAACAATAGCAACAGTATTGTAGCTACCAATCACTATATAATCGCCAGTGGAGTTATTACTAATTTTGTAATTTACACCAATAGTTAAACTATCGGTAAGACTATACTTTGATCCTTTTAGTTTATACCTTTTCAGATCATATGATGATGATGACAAAAATTCGTTTTTCCATGGGTGGAAGCAAACATCATTGATGTAATATTTTAGGTCAATAATGGAATCAACAACATTATATTTATTGTTCGATAATTGATATATAAAAATTTTCTTATTATGCCCGGCTGCAGCAAAATACTGGTCATCATAACTAAAACTCACCCCTAATATAGAATTTGAGTATTCAAACTTTTGAAGGATAACCATCTGATCATTTTTCCATTCCCAGATACAAACCGAATTATCATGTGATGCACTTGCCAGATATTTGCCATTGTGGCTGAATTCCAACTTATTTAAGTTTTCAGCATGACCGGTAAGAATCTGGATAACTTTCTTTTCTTCAAGATTGATAATGGCGATATCATTATTGCTTTTGTATTTTGCATATGCTAAGTATTTTTCATCTGGCGAGAAGGCCAAATAACCGCCAACTGATCTTGGGTTTCCTTGATGATCAAAAACTTTTTTCCAGTTTTTATCGTAGATTTCGAGGGTGTTATTTCCTATAGTTAATGCAAAATAGTTCCGAAAAGGTGAAAACTTTGCATCTAAGATATAGTCAGGGAAGTTTTTTAGTTCCTTTTTCTCTTTGTATGAAAAATCCTGTGAATGAATAATAGTAATAGAAAAAACTAGAAAAACTGATAGTAAAGTAAAGTGTTTCATCTTTATAGATTTAAAATTGATGTAAGTTAATTATTCAGTATAATTTTTCAAATTAATTGTAATGGTTAGTTGATACTCTTCTAAAGTATTACTTGGGAAGAATTTCTGAAGACAAATAAACTCCCATATTTGAAATCATTGCATCATAGCGAGCATTTAGCAATATTAATCTAATTTTGTCGGTACTAACTGGTGCAAAACGAAGTAATCGCTTATATCCAATGGTAGTTCCTGATGTTACTTCTATCCATTCTCCATTTATCCATGCTTCAACTCTAAATTCTTCAACCCTTTGACCTTTTTTGATATATTCCCGAATCTCTATAATATCGAATTTCATAATGCTATCAAATTTAAATTCAGTAAAAGCAGGGAATTTTTTTGCTGTCCAATAAGTTTTTGCATTTTGGTCGATAACCGCATTTACTCTCTTGTTATTTGTTTTAGCAAGGAGCAAAAGATTCATTCTGAATGTTGAGTCTATCCATGTTTTAAATTCCTTTAAGCGGTTTACATCAGCTTCATTTATTAGCCCGCGATTATCAGGAGGAACATTAAGCAAAAGCACTGCATTCATTCCAACTGAATTAAAATAAATATCAACAAGTTGAGAAAGTGATTTAACCATAGTGTTTTCACTTTCGTGATAAAACCATCCTGGTCTGATTGAAACATCTACTTCTGCAGGATACCAGAATAGATTGTCGGCTTTTTCAATTACAGCATTACTCCCAATATCAACTGAAGTTTCATTAATACCAAGATTATTGTTTATTTCAACCATCTCGGGTTTGCCGCCAGGAGCAAGTGCTAACTGCTTCGGGTTGCAGTTGATAAACTATTTCATAATATGATTGCCAATCATATTCCTGCTTTTTACCATTCATGCCTTCGCCACAAGCCCCATCAAACCATACTTCATCTACTTTCCCATACCAGCTTAATAATTCGGTAAGTTGCTGCCTATAAAGCTCATTATATCTCGGAGAATCACCATAACACGATGCATTTCTATCCCAGGGAGATAGATAAATACCAAACTTTAGATTGAGTGAATCGCATGCATTTTTAACTAGGTGAACCACATCACCCTTTCCATCTTTCCATGGAGATGAAGCAACCGAATGTTTTGTTGTTTTTGTTGGCCACAGGCAAAAACCATCGTGATGCTTTGCTGTAAGAATAACCATTTTCATGCCACCATCTTTCAAGGCTTTAACCCACTGCATTGCATCAAGCTCAGTGGGATTAAATAATGCAGGAGATTCTGTTCCATCACCCCATTCACGACCGGTAAATGTATTTATCCCAAAATGAATAAAAGCAGTTAATTCCAATTGCTGCCATTCCATTTGTTGCTTTGTAGGAACAACATGTGCTGCCTTCTTAATTTTTTCATCAATGGAAGTATTCTTTTCAAATGAAACAACTTTTTCATACGTTTCGTTTCTACTACACGAACTTATCATAATAAATAAGCCTAAAACAATTATGATCAGATCCATTTTATAAGCCTTACATTTCATAATGAATAGTTTATTTAAGTATATAAATGTATTTTTCTTTCAGTAATATTAATCTGATGGATTTGAATTCATTACTTCCAGAATAAAAATAGCAATATCTAATGAAGTGATGCCCTTTTTTTAAATAAATCCTATGCTTTTAACTTTTAAAAGTTATAGATTTTAGATTCAATAAGTATAAATAATACAAATTCTTAAGTAAAAACTATTGGTAAAATTGAATAATTGGTTGCGAATGGTATAGCATAACGATAAAAACGTACCCATTTTCAATCCATATTTTTAAATTTATATAATTACATAACAGCACGTTACGATAATTATAAACAATTACTGGTATAATTTGTTAAGTAATAACGGTATATAAAAAATATGTTGGCTTCAAAAATTTTATATATTTACATTCTTATTTATTTAAATATATACTAGAAGTTATTTAGTTATTTCTAAAATAAAATCACTATAATTTATCGGTTACTGAAATACATAATAAGTAAAAAAATATCAAAAATAAAAAATATGTTAAAAAACATAAATCAAATAGTGATAAGCAAACCAATAAGAATACTATGGATATAAACGGCAAAGTTTTTAAAAGCTTTTTGGAAAGAGTTGATAGGCTAAAAACTCAAAATGGACCAGATAAAATCAAAAAGCAACATGATAAAGGAAAGCTTCATGCCCGTGAGAGAATCGCTCTATTATTTGACAAGAACTCATTCGAAGAGCTTGATGCGTTTGTTACTTCAGCAACTCCCGATACCGGATTTGGTAAAATTGATTCAGCCTTTGGAGACGGTGTAGTTATTGGTTACGGACGAATAAATGGACGATTGGTTTATGTTTATTCGCAAGATTTTACCGTTATGGGTGGTTCATTAGGTTCTGTTCATGCTAAAAAAATCATGAAAGTTCAGGATCTGGCTCTAAGAGTTGGAGCACCAATAATTGGTTTAATTGATTCTGGTGGTGCAAGAATACAAGAAGGTGTTGCCAGTCTTTCGGGATATGCCGGAATTTTTCATCGCAATGTCCAGTCCTCGGGAATAATACCACAAATATCTGTAATATTAGGACCTGCCGCTGGTGGTGCTGTATACTCTCCTGCTTTAACCGATTTTGTTTTCATGACTAAGAAAACAAGTTATATGTTTGTAACAGGTCCTGATGTAGTTCGTGAGGTATTAAATGAAGAAATTAGCTTTGAAGATTTGGGTGGAGCAGAAATTCATGCTAAAAAAAGTGGAATAGCCCATTTCATATACGAAGATGAAGAAAATACATTGTTAGCAGTAAAAAAACTTTTATCTTTTTTTCCTTCAAACAACCTAGAAAATCCTCCTTTTGTAGAGACTAAAGACAATAAAGATCGTATTGATGAAAAAATTAGAAATATTATCCCTGACGATACAAACAAACCTTACGATATAAAGCAGATTATTGATTTAGTAATTGATAAAGGTTCTTTTTTCGAGGTATCAGAATATTTTGCTATGAATCTTGTGGTTGGTTTTGCAAGACTAAATGGAAAAGCAATAGGCATTATTGCTAATCAGCCAAAAGTGCTTGCAGGTGTGCTTGATATTAATTCATCATTAAAAGGAGCCCGCTTTATAAGGTTCTGCGATGCATTTAATATTCCTATACTTACGTTAGAAGATGTTCCTGGATTTCTTCCAGGTGTAGATCAAGAACATAGTGGAATAATAAAACATGGCGCTAAGCTTCTATTTGCTTATAGTGAGGCCAGTGTTCCAAAAATTACGGTTATACTCCGAAAATCATATGGTGGAGCTTTTTGCGTTATGAATAGCAAAAGTCTTGGTGGCGATTATAATTTTGCATGGCCATCTGCTGAAATAGCAGTTATGGGACCGGAAGGAGCTGTATCAATATTGTATCGACGCGAAATACAGCAGTCGGACGATCCAAAGCAACTAAAAAAAGAACTGGCAGCAAAATACCGTCAGGAAATTGCAAATCCATATATAGCTGATGAAAAAGGTTATATTGATGAAGTAATTGATCCGGCCGAAACCAGAAAGAAACTGATCATTGCATTCGAATCGCTAGAAAATAAACATATTGATCCTCCAGCTAGAAAACATGCTAATATTCCACTCTAATTAATTGTTATAATACCTGAAAAATGAAAAAAATTAAATCCATATTAATAGCAAATCGTGGGGAAATTGCTATACGGATTTCTGAAACTGCAAAAAGAATGGGAATAAAGGTTTATGGCATAAAAACCATTAAAGAACCAACAGCCTATTACCTTCAGTTTATGGACGAAATTATTGATTTTACTGAGGTCTTAAGCGAAATCCCGGAATTTCTCGACATTGAACGGATCATTTATGCTGCAAAAGAATTTAGTATCGACTCTATTCATCCTGGATATGGATATTTAGCTGAGAACCCTTATTTTGCTCAAAAGTGTATTGACGAAGGGATCGTTTTTATTGGTCCATCGCCCGATGCAATTTATAAGTTAGGAAATAAAACCATTGCAAAGCAAATCGCCTCAAAAAACAACATTCCATTATTAGAGGGAAGTAATGGTAATATCAAAAATCCGAAACATGCAAAAATGATTGCAGAAAAAATTGGATATCCAGTTATATTAAAAGCTGCATCAGGAGGTGGTGGTCGTGGAATGCGTATCGTGGAATCGGTTGATCAGATTGAGAAAATGTTTAAAATGGCTCAGAACGAAGCTGAAAAAGCATTTTCAGACCCTTCTGTTTTTATGGAGAAATATGTTAAAAATCCTCGCCATATTGAGTTTCAGATTTTAGCCGATCATTTTGGAAACATTATTCATCTTGGTGAACGAGAATGTTCTATTCAGCGAAAACATCAGAAACTAATTGAAGAATCACCTTCTAGTGCTTTAAATAATGAGCTTAGAGAAAAAATGGGTAATTCGGCAATTCAAATTGCTAAAGCTTCAAATTACAGGAATGCTGGAACAGTTGAGTTTCTGCTCGATGAGTTTGGTGATTACTATTTTATGGAAATGAATACACGTATTCAGGTTGAGCATCCTGTTACAGAAATGGTTACTGGTTTAGATCTTATTGAGTGGCAAATAAGGATTGCACAAGGAGAAAAACTTAGTCTTAAACAAGAAAATATCGAATTTAATGGTTGGGCTATCGAATGCCGTATAAATGCTGAAGATGTTCAATCCGGATTCTCTCCTTATTTAGGAACGATCGAAAAAATTCAACTGACCAAAGGGAAACAATGCAGATTTGATACCGGAGTAACCGATGGATCAATTGTTACCCCTTATTTTGATTCAATGCTCGCAAAACTAATATGTTTTGGCGAAACACGTGAAAAAGCCATAGCAAATACCATTAGCGCATTAGGTAAACTTTATATTAAAGGTATAAAAACTACTATTCCTTTTCATAAAGCGGTATTAAATAACCCCAAATTTATAAGTGGCGATATTTCTACTTCATTCATCGAAAAGGATATGAAAAAACTTTATTATCAAGAGTCTGATGAAGAAATGATCGCAGCATTTTGGGCTACAATTAATCATAATTTAGAGCTTGATAAAGAAAAAGATACCTATGTGGATTATGAAAAAGGCAAAAACATGACCCCTTGGTTATTGAATAAGAGATTAAAATCAATGTAAACCTAAAATCTTTAGAAATGATGTTTTCAAAACCTAAAAACAAAAACAAAAAATTCATAGCCTGCACTGGTAAAAAGAAATATGAATTTATGAATCCTAAGGATTTGATTTTAAAAGATGGCAAAGAAAAAGAACCTGTTGAAATAGCTTCGGATAAAAACGGTTTTGTGTTTATCACATGGAAAAATAAAAAATACCAAGTTGAGATTATTGATAAGAATCAGAACCAGTATGAGGTTACAGTTAATGGAGTGAGTTATTCTATTTCTGTCGAATCACCTTTTTCTTATAAACGCAAAAAGTATCTTAATAAAAATAAACAAGATTCAAAAATTGAACATATTCAAGCTCCCATGCCCGGTAAGATTATTGAGTTTTTGGTTGAAGAAAATCAGGTTATTAAGGTTGGAGAGCCACTTCTTATTCTTGAAGCCATGAAAATGCAAAATGAAATTCTTTCAAATATAGATGGAAAAATAAAAAGCATTCATTTTGCTCCTGAAGATACAGTAATGAAAGATGATGTTTTAATTGAAGTTGAAAAATAACCAATTGATAATTAATATAGATTAAGCATAAGTTGATTCTTATGCTTTTTTATTTTATTACTTTTTGTAATTTCACCACATATTTATTCCGTCCCACTCAGAAATTATTTTTAGTATTTATTAACCATTTATAAAACCAATATGAAAAAGTTTTTTACAACCTTATTGCTATCAATTAGCATGGTATTTGCTTTTGCAGATTATGTACCAAAAAAAGAAGCTCAGGTAATTGCAGAAAAATTCTTCGCATATAATTCATTCAAAAAGATCTATGATATTCAAGTAAAAGATATTTTTGAACACACCTATAACAATGAAACTTCCTTTTACATCTTTTCTTTTGAAAAGGGTGGGTTTGTAATTATTTCAGCTGATGATTTTGCCTACCCAGTCTTAGCATATTCGACATCAAGTAAAGCAACTGAAGCTATTGAAAATCCTTCTACAGTTTACTATCTCAATCGTTTTAAAAAACAAATTGATCAGTTGAAAAAGCAAAAAATACCTTCAGATGAGATTCAAAAAATATGGAGTGAATACAGAAATGGTATCTTTCCTGAAATGTCAAAAGCTGTTTTACCATTGTTAACAACATCTTGGGATCAATCGCCTTATTATAATCAACTTTGTCCAACAGGAACGCCTACCGGATGTGTAGCGACAGCCATTTCACAAATTATGAATTTTTACGAATGGCCAACAACAGGTAATGGTTGGCATAAATATATACCATCAGAGAATCCCCAATATGGAGAACAATTCGCTGATTTTGGATTAACAACATATGATTGGGCAAATATGCCAAATTCTTTATCAGCAGGAAGTGCAGAAAATCAAAAAACAGCTATAGCTACATTATGTTACCATGCAGGTGTTTCTGTAGATATGAATTATGATTCAGATGGTTCAGGAGCATTGAGTGCAGATGTTTTATATGCATTAACATCTTATTTTAAGTACGATCCAACTACAATTCAGATATACGATTTTGAAGTAGCCAATACAACGGCATGGTTAGCACTTGCAAAAAACGAATTAGATAATTCGAGACCAATTTATTATGATGGAAGCAGTGCTGACGATGGAGGTCATGCATGGGTTTGCGATGGATATGATGCTTCAGATAATTTACACATAAATTGGGGTTGGGGTGGTTATTATAATGGTTATTTTGCAGCGAACGCAATGAATCCAGGCACCTACAACTTTGACGAATCAAACTCAATGATTATCGGAATTAAACCAGGAACTACCAACCAAGACATGTTATGGACAAAACAAGCAAGTGGTTTTACGGCTGCATCAAGAGGAGTTCAGTTTATTTCTGCTGTTGACAGTAGAACTGCATGGGCAGTTGCTTACGATGGTTCAGGAGGTGATGCTGCAGTAAAGGATTTTACAAAAACTACCGATGGTGGAACAAATTGGAAATCTGGAACAATAAATACTGCTATTACCACTGATTATGCCGCTGCAATGATAAGCGCAATTGATAATAATACTGCCTGGGTTGCTTTATTTGGCCCAAGTGGTGGTGGTAAAATTGTTAAAACTTCTGATGGTGGTACAACATGGGTGCACCAATCAACTGCAACATTTTCTGCTCCAAATGGATTCCCCAACGTGGTTCATTTCTGGGATGCTAACAATGGTTTTTGTATGGGCGACCCCAATGGAGGATATTTTGAGGTTTATATAACAACCAATGGTGGCGATACATGGACCCGTGTTCCACAGGCAAATATACCTGCAAATACCACAGATGAATATGGTACAGTTGGCTATTATGCAGTATTTGGCGATATCGTTTGGTTTGCCACAAATAAAGGACGAATATTTAAATCGACAAATAAGGGTTTAAACTGGGTTGCTTATCAAACTCCTATAACTACCGCAAGCTTTGAATTATCGTTTAAAGATGCAACTACCGGTATTTTACAACGCAGAGGTGAAGGAGATAATAAAGTACAATATATTACAACTAACGGAGGAGAAACCTGGTTAACATTAACTCCAACAGGAAACTTTTATACAGCAGGATTTACTTATGTTCCCGGAACTGATAAATTAATATCAGTTGGAGTAGATGCAACTACTCCATTTATGGGTGTTTCATTTAGTACAGATAACGGTAGTACATTTACCGATTATGCCAATCTTTATAAGAATTTTCAGTTTACTACCATTGGTGCGGCTGGTGAAAATGCTATGTGGGCTGGTGGTTTTAATGCAGACCAATATACCGATGGAATGTGGCATTACGGCAATATGACTTTTGCAGCAAACTTTAAGGTTAATAAAACTACAGCTATTATAAATGATTCAACTGTTATTTTTACAGATAATTCTTATGGGTTACCTGATACCTGGTCATGGAATTTTGGTGATGGAGCCTCTCCCCAAACCATTGATGGCAAAGGACCTCATACTGTAAAATATACAACAACTGGCAGTAAAAATGTTACTCTTACTGTAACAAAACTAACTGAAGAGCATGTTATTACACGAAATAATACAATAACAATTAATACGTCCGTTGGTATTAATGAAATAGACAAAGACATTGCCATTAGTATCTATCCAAACCCTGCAAAGGATAATATTTATATTTCGAATATTACAAACGGTAAGATTTCAATCTATAATACAGCTGGTACTTTGGTTTATGAAAAAGACAATGTTAATTCAGATGTGCCAATTCATATTGCAAATCTAAATAATGGCTTGTACTATATAAAAGTTGTAGATATTGACAAATCAGTTGTGCAACTGTTAACCATTACAAAATAAATAAAACCACAATAATAGAAAAGAGGCTGTTTCAAAAGCCTCTTTTTTTATGATAATAAATGTCTGTCGTCTGGTTTTAATTTGATTTTCTGGGTATTTACAAATATGATCATCATAATGGCAGAAACAATTGCCGTGCAGGCACCAAAATAAAATGGAATGTTCGAATTTACTTTATCATAGAGTAATCCGGCAATAAGACTCGCAGGAAGCAATGTAATTCCAAGCAAAGCATTATAAATACCTAATCCGGTTCCTTTCTTATTTTTATCAATTATATCCGAAATAAAGGCTTTCTGGATTCCATCTGTAGCAGCAGAATATAGTCCGTAAAGAGCAAAAAGTGAAACAATGGCACCAATACTTGATGTTACGCCAAAGCCATAATAGACTAATGCATAAATAATATAACCAACCACCAGTATTTTTTCTTTACCAATTCTATCTGATAAACTTCCAATTGGAATGGACATTATAACTGAAACAAGATTTGTAATAAGGTAAACGAGCGGTATAAATGCAACCTTCACTCCTACTTCATTTGCCTTAACCAATAATAATGCATCGGTTGAATTGCCTAATGTAAAAACAAAAACAATTAGTAAAAAGAAATAATATCTGCCTGGATAATCATTAAAATGAAATTTTTTAATTAGTTCATGTTTGCTTTTCTTTGCTTCTTTAATTCCAAAAATAATCACAAAAATTGCAAGGAT
>JFJP01040217.1_pt1 | contig 11648 bp, 8 predicted proteins | sample 431651 | NCBI WGS metagenome assembly JFJP01 (sample SAMN02602958, study PRJNA72255) | Microbial mat metagenome, whole genome shotgun sequencing project. | biome: fresh water; feature: sink hole; material: water; isolation source: purple microbial (photo- and chemosynthetic) mats found in... | reverse complement strand
ATAATAAGGATTGGTCTGGTTTTCCGGTTTATCGTATATCTCGACATCAAACCAACCGGTGTTTTTTTGCGCATAAAACTCAATATATTCAAGCAATCCGGTACTTTCACCTTTTATGTAACAAGGTATTTCCTGTCCATTATAAAAAAGTTGAATGTTTTGCGGGTTATTGTTGTTTACTGGAACACCCGCTTGCTGCAATTGCTGAAGGGTAATATGATAAATGCCCGTTGTTGGAATGCTGAACCGATAGTAGGTCTGATTCATAACAATCCATTCGTTGCCAAAGTTTTGAGCCATTGAATTACTCGTAGTGAAATAAAGCAAAACACCGAGAATTCCTTTGATTAGTATAGTTTTGGTTGGTTGCATACGTTTAAAGCTTAGGCCGGTTTCCTTTTGAATTATCGAAACTATAAGTAAGGCTGAAAACATGGGAATAGCCAGCCGCCGAAAGATTTCCCAAATCGGTTAGTGCATAATCAACCGTTACTCCCCGGTAACTGATGCCGATTCCCATATTTGGTTGCATGGTATAATGCTTTCCCCCTTCATATTCCTGCTGAATGTTGCCAATGCCAGCCCGTAAAAAAATCAGTTTCTGGTAATGAAATTCCACCCCTAAATGAGGATCGATACTAAACGGGTCGCCTTTCAGCAATACATTCCGTTTGCCATCAGTAGTAAGATCTAAATTAACTTCTGCTAATGCTCCCCATTTTTTCCCAAAATTGAAAGTTCTGGCTGCACCGAATATAAAACGGGGTAAAGTTATTTCTGTGCTGCTGGTTGGAATAACATTTCCGGTCATTTTGAAAACCTCTTCCAGATTGTCGGTATAAAAAGTCCAGGAGTTTATTGTGGTGGTTATGTCACGGGCCATAACACCGAATTGCCACTTATCAACTTGGTAATGAGCCGCCAAATCAATACCAAAACCCCAGGCACTGGCAAAATCGCCTCCTATGCGTCGGATTATTTTGGCATTACCACCCACGCTCAACCCCTTAATAGCCAATCGGCGGGCATACGTAAAAGTTACCGCATAGTCGGCCACCGAAAACGACTGAATGCGATCGAACCGAATATTTCCATCGTTATCAATCAAAGCCAGCGTGTTTGGTATGTTGTCAACACCAAAACGAATCAAGGAAATGCCAAAACTTGAGTTTTCATCCGGTTTAAAGGCAATAGCGCCAAAATCGTATTGCGATAGCCCGGCAAAATATTCGGAGTGCATCAACCCCAAATTTATTGATTTGTTTAAAGTAACCAATGCTGCAGGATTCCAGTAAACGGATGTTACCCCTGACGCAGAAGCAACCGTAGCATTTGACATGGCAAATGCTCGGGCTCCAACTCCAATACTTAAAAATTCATTCGAATACTTGGGTGCTGTTTTCGCAACAACCCAATTGCTGACCGTGCTGAATTGAATTAAAAGCAGGAATATGGTAATTTTTAGTTTCAATGAGTCCGTTTTAAAAAAGTAAAAATAGGAAATACCCAGTATTTGCAAATCCCACTCATCACTATTTATGTTATTGCCATCAATTTATATTAGTAGTAATCAAACAAGCATTTTAAAAAAAACACTGATGCTTACTTCGAATCAGCTGCCCCAGTTATCGCGGTCCAAGCTCCTATATTGAATGGCCTCGGCTAAATGGTGCGGAAGTATGGTTTCACTTCCTTCTAAATCGGCAATGGTGCGCGAAACTTTCAGAATCCGGTCGTATGCCCGTGCCGAAAGACCCACTTTTTCCATGGCCGTTTTTATCAATTGCGAACCGGTGGCATCCAACTGGCAATACTTACGGATAAGCCGGGTGCTCATTTGTGCATTGTTGTGAATTCCTGTAATATCTTTAAATCGCTCCATTTGCGTTTCCCGGGCTTTAGCTACCCGTTCCCGTATGGCATGACTGCTTTCCAACGCCTCTTTTCCCGAAAGCTTTTCAAACGGTACCGGAACCACTTCAATGTGAATGTCAATCCGGTCGAGCAAGGGACCTGATATTTTATTCAAATACTTTTGCCGGATCCCCGGTGAACAAACACAATCCTTTTCCGGATGGTTGTAATACCCGCAGGGACAAGGGTTCATGCTGGCTACCAACATAAAACTGGCCGGATACTCCACCGAGAATTTTGCTCGTGAAATGGTAATCACCCTATCTTCGAGCGGTTGACGCATCACTTCCAACACCGTGCGCTGAAACTCTGGCAATTCATCTAAAAAAAGTACTCCGTTATGAGCCAATGAAATTTCACCGGGCTGGGGATAAGTACCACCTCCGACGAGTGCTACGTCCGAAATCGTGTGATGAGGGCTTCGAAATGGTCGGGTGGTCATCAAAGCGGTATGGTTGTCAATTTTTCCGGCTACGGAATGAATTTTAGTAGTTTCCAAGGCTTCTTGCAACGTAAAGGGTGGCAGGATGGAAGGTATCCGCTTGGCCAGCATGGTTTTGCCGGCACCCGGAGGCCCAATCATTATGATGTTATGTCCACCGGCAGCGGCAATTTCCATGGCCCTTTTTACATTCTCTTGTCCCCTGACATCGGAAAAGTCGGTTTCATAGCTTTCAATACCTGCATAAAATTCTTCCCGGGTATTTACCACGGTAGGTTCAATGCTCAATTTCCCATTCAGGAAATCAACCACCTGGGTAATGTTTTCAACGCCAATTACATCGAGATTATTTACCACGGCTGCTTCGCGCGCGTTTTGTTTTGGAAGGATAAATCCGATAAAACCCTCCTCGCGTGCTTTTATGGCAATGGGCAACACTCCTTTTATGGGATTAAGGCTTCCGTCGAGCGAAAGTTCGCCCATGATGATATATTTTTCCAGCTCTTCCGATAAAACCAGACCTGAAGCCGCCATCATGCCCACAGCTAAGGTAAGATCATAAGCAGAACCCTCTTTGCGTATGTCGGCGGGCGCCATGTTGATGACGATTTTTTTGCCCGGCAATTCAATACCGTTATTTTTAAGTGCGGCATTAATCCGTTGCTGGCTCTCTTTCACGGCGCTGTCGGGCAGCCCAACCAGATGAAAGGCAATACCGGTGGAAATATTCACTTCAACAGTTATGGTTGTGGCGTTGATTCCAAAAACAGCGCTTCCGTAGGTTTTTACTAACATTAATTTTATATTATTCCGGAGTTATTCTTATTGTACGGATAAGGTCGTTGCCAAATTTAATAAAATTAATTTGTAGCTACAGTTATTGTGCAACAATTTAAAGTGAGAATTAATTTCACAAAAAAACCCAACCAAATTTAATTGGATGGGTTTCCTATATGCAAATTAAAAGCTTTCAAATCCATCATCGCTTTCGTGCGACATGACAATATTCACCCCTTTACCCATTTTGGCTGATGGCTTTGGTTTTGAAACCACTGCAGGTTTAACCGGTTCCGGGGTGGTAGTTTTTGCTTTGCTTACCACAGGTTTCGGTTTGATTTGCATTAGGGGCTTTTCAAAACTTGTGGGTTTGCTCACCGGGATTTTATAAGCAGGGGTCTGTCTCGGTTTAGTTTCAGCTGCACTTTGTTTCGCCGTGGAGGTTGGTTTGTGGAATTGTTTGGTTGAACCTTTTAAACTAAAAAAGGTAAGATTATCCTGCAAATTTTGGGCTTGGGCGGATAACTCTTCTGAACTGGCTGCAAACTCCTCGCTGGAAGCGGCATTGCGCTGAGTTACGTTATTCAACTGCTGAACGGCTTGATTCACTTGATCCACTCCATTCGATTGCTCGGCACTGGCCGCCACAATTTCCTGAACCAGTTTCGATGTTTTTTCGATATTAGGTAACGTTTCGGCTAACTTCTTTTCGGAGCCATCTGCCAGATTAAAACTCTGACTGGCCAAGGCAACAATTTCATCGGCGGCTACTTTACTGTTTTCAGCCAGTTTGCGCACCTCAGCAGCCACCACGGCAAAACCCTTTCCGTGATCACCGGCCCGGGCTGCTTCCACTGCAGCGTTTAAGGCCAATATATTAGTCTGTAAGGCAATATCGTTTATCACTTTAATCTTTTCAGCAATGGTGCGGTTGGCCGTTAACGATTCGGTCGAACTTTGTGCTACTTCGGTAATTCCTCCAGCGGCTTTTTTCGAAATGGCTTCCGTTTGCCGGGCATTGTCGGCATTGTTTTTTACGTTGGCCGAAATCTGTTCTAACGTTGATGATACTTCTTCCAACGATGCTGCTTGCTCGTTAGCTCCCTGTGCCAAATTCTGCGAACCATTGCTCAATTCTTTTCCCGCTTGGTTGATCGATGCTACCGCTTCCGTTAATTCCCTGATTACTTCATTCAATTTATCAAGGGTATTTTTTGTAGCATTGGCCATTACACCCAATTCATTGTTTACCGATAGCAGTTCTTCAGGTACTTTTTGGTCCAACTTTCCTTCGCCTAACAATCGGATGTTTTCAACCAAGCCCAATAAGGGGTTGCGAATTTTTATTTTCATGTAATAATAAGACCCTACAATAAATAACATGGCAACTGGGAAACCCCAAAGCACATGGATTATTCCTTTATTTCCAGAAAAATAAGCCAGATAAATGATAAATGAATAGGATACCCCTAGCATCATGACAAGGGTAGTAAAGAACGAGTTTTTAAAAAATAACCGTGCAAACAAATAAGTCATTGGAATGCCAACAGCAAAAAGAATCAAAGCAAAAAGGATAAAGTGGTTCATAATATAAAAGTATTAGTTTACTACTAATTTTGGCTCAATTCCATTAACGAATAACCATGAAATTATGTTTAAAGTTATTTTATTTTTTCTAAAAACCCAGTTAATGCTGCATTCACTTTTTCCGGTTCTTCAATAAAACCCATGTGCCCCGAATTGTTAAGCCATTTTACCCGGATGTGAGAATTTAAAAGCACCATTTTTTCGGCGGCTTCTCCCGATATAAAATTGTCATTTTTTCCAAAAATAAAAAGCAGGGGCTCTTTAAAGTGACGAATCAGTTCTTGCCGGTCGGGGCGTTTCATCATACCACGAATTAATGCACATACTCCTTTTGGATTATGGGTAAGTGCCCTATGGCTCATTTCATTCAAAAGTGGTTTAAATAGGTCCACATTTTCCGGTGCAAAAGTCTTAGGTAGATGATTGTCAATAATTTGATGCAAGGAACCGTTTTCAATCAGTTCTATTTCCTGCAATCTTAATTTCTTTTTTTCCTCCGTATCGGCATAAACGGAACTGTGAAAAAGTACCAAACCGCTCACCATATCAGGAAACAACTGGGCAAAAGCCAGCATTACATAGCCACCCATGCTATGGCCAACCAGTACACATTTTTCAACAAGCAACTCCTGGAGCAATGCATTAACTGCTTGGGCCATCAATTCCATGGAATGGGTTTCAGCAAAAACCTCACTTTGTCCATGACCCGGGATATCGGGAATAATTATGCGGTAATTGGTTGCTAACTGTTGGGCAAAACTATGCCAAACCTCTTTTGTTTCAAGGTATCCGTGAAGTAGCACCACCGGGAACCCCTTGCCTTGTTCGGTGTAAGAAATTTTTTTTCCGTTCCAGATAAATTCATTCATACCTGCCAATTTGAATCCTTAAAAATACTAAAAGGGATGGTTAAAATAGCTTGATACATCTAATTATTAAATATTTCGTGTTTCAAAACTCTAAATTCTAATTTTTAACTTATGAATTAACAGTATGCTACATAAGTTACTTTTTAAAGTTGCTAAAAACAAAAAGGAATGGTAATTTTCTCCCATCTAAAATTTTAAATTTAAAGCTATGTTTCAAAAAGAAGTATATATCCGCCGCCGGGCCGATTTAAAAAAACTGGTCACCAAAGGAGTTGGATTATTCCTTGGTAACGTGGAATCTCCCATGAATTATACCGATAATACCTACCATTTTCGTCAGGACAGTTCCTTTCTCTATTTTTTTGGAATTAATCATCCCGGGTTGGCTGCTGTGATTGATTTTGAAACCGGTGAAGAAACACTTTTTGGCAACGATGTGGAAATTGAAGACATTATTTGGATGGGAGTGCAACCGTTGCTTAAAGATAAAGCTACCCAAGTAGGTGTTGGAAATTCAGCGCCATTTAAAATGCTGACCGATGCGCTGAAATCAGCAGTATCAAAAGGGAGAACCGTTCATTTTTTACCTCCTTACCGAGCTGAAAACAAGATTTTACTTTCCGAACTTTTGGGAATTCATACCTCGCAACTTAATGAGAAACGGTCACTGGAACTGGTAAAAGCCATTATAAAATTGCGCTCAATAAAAGATGCGTTTGAAATTGATGAAATTGAAAAAGCTTGCGCCATTGGATACGAAATGCACCTGGCATCCATGAAAATGGCTGTAGCCGGTGAAACAGAACAACGCATTGCCGGAACCGTTGAAAGCATTCCGTTTAAACACGGTGCCCGAATTGCATTTCCGGTTATTCTTTCTCAAGATGGCCAAACATTGCACAACCATTACCACAGCGGAATTTTACAAACCGGCCGGATAATGATTACCGATGCAGGAGCTGAAACCGCCATGGGTTATGCCTCTGATTTTACCCGGACCGTGCCGGTGAATGGAAAATTCACCCAAAAACAAAAAGAAATTTACCAAGTGGTTTTGAATGCCAATAATTATGCCACATCAGCTGCTAAACCCGGAATAACCTATCAGTCGGTTCATTTGGCTACAGCCAAAGTAATTGCTCAAGGTTTGAAAGATATTGGATTGATGAAAGGCGATGTGGATGCTGCGGTAAAAGCTGGGGCTCACGCGCTGTTTTTCCCACATGGCTTAGGGCACATGATGGGATTGGATGTTCACGATATGGAAGATTTGGGTCAGATTTATGTGGGTTACGATGAAGTTACCCGGCCTATCGACCAGTTTGGTGCCGCCTACTTGCGCCTAGGGCGTAAGCTGGAGACTGGATTTGTTATTACCAACGAACCCGGTATTTATTTCATTCCTGCCCTGATTGATAAATGGCACCACGAAAAAATAAACCACGATTTCATCAACTTTGAAAAGGTGAACCAATACCGTGATTTTGGCGGAATCCGGCTTGAGGATGATTTGCTAATTACCGATTCCGGTTGTCGGTTGCTGGGCAAACGCATTCCTATTACCGTGGAAGAAATTGAGGCTACCGTTGGGAAATAATTCGATTAAGAATTCTTTAGATATAAAGCGTCGGATTAAATCTCCGACGTTTTTTCTTGCAATTAGTTTATAAATTACCGGCTAATTGAAACCTTCCTATTTGTCTTTTGTATATTCTTTTTCGAAGGATCAAAAATGTAATAATTTTGAAAGATGGCAACAGGCAAATTTCCCTGTACCCCGGTAAAATTAGCTTGTACCCAGTATCCCAGAAGTTTGGTTTGGTTCAAGCGGTAATAATTAATTCTACCGGCAATAATACCGAACTGGGTTTGCTCCGCATGGTTCAGGTAGGTTTCTTGAATTTGTTTTAGCTGAATAAATCGCAATTCCATTCCATCTAAAATAGGCTTGTAAACCCGTTTCATGGTTGAATTGGCCATGGTATCGAATTCCATCCGTGCCACAGCAAGGTTTTTGTTTTGTTCTGCAACCTGAAGATTTAGTTCCGAAAGTTTAGCTTGGTACAACGAATCATATTCCATTTGCAGCCATTGCAGACTATCTGCCCCAACAACGGGAAGGAATGGGGAAATGGAAATAAACCGATGCACCGTACACCCATTGTTTTTAAATTCCATTGTTACTATTTCTGGCTTGATAACCCGATTGCATGCCAATAAAACTAAAAGCAAACCAAATAGCAATAAGCGGGGTTTTAAAAAAATTGTTGTTTTCAAAAATAGCTTTATCCGTTAAATAATGATTTTAGGACAAAATATAAACCTTTTGTAGAATCTCCAATTTAATTGTTGCAAAAAGTTTGCAATTGTTTTATGGTTTTGTAATTTTAAAATTCTACTACGTGCAAAGGGAATCTATTTTATTTTGATAAATATTGTGTTTTATGGTACAAGAATCGGACAATAAAAGGGTGCGGAAACTATCCTACAAAATTGGGTTAATGATACTTGTGACTCAGGTCATTGCTTTTGTGGGTCTTGGGGTTTTTTATATTAACCGGTTCACCAATCAAATTGATGCCGGTATAAGCCAAAAATTTTCAACCCCGGGGTATCTAATGGCTAAAGGAATGCTTCGGTACCAAACCGTCCAGGATAAAAAAACCATGGAAAGCTTGTTGGACGAAGTAATTGATAATTGCATGATTATAGGAGCCAATGGAAAAGTTTATTATTCCATGGATCAGCAATATCAGGATAAAACCATTGCTGAAATTACTTTTTTAAATTCATTTGATGAATTGACAAAGGAGACTAAAGAAAACACATTTATTGAAAAAGAGGAAGATGGCAAAACCTTTTTATATGCCATTGAACCGCTGAGACTCGATGATGGGAAGTTTTTAGGATACCTTTTTATTAAGGCGCACATGGAACGCATTGTTGATGAAAAGCGCTCCATTGCATGGATGTTTGTTATTGGCTCCCTCCTGTGTATCATTTTAACCTCCGTGGTAATTATACTCATGTTCAACCGATGGTTTGCAGTTAAAATTGAGGATATTGTGGGCCGCATTGCAGCCGTGGCTAAAGGTAAACCGGTTGATATTCTTAGTGTGGAAGAAAACGACGAGATTGGGGTTATAAAAAAATCAATTAATGAACTGATAAAAGGAACCGAAGGCCGGGTTATTTTTGCTGACGAAATAGCCAAAGGGAATTTTGATGCCGATTATGAAGCTCTTAGTAATGAGGATTTGGTGGGAAAATCGTTGCTTAATATGCGCGATAATTTAAAACATGCCCAACAATTAGAACTAGAAAGACAAAAGGAAACGGACATTCAAAACTGGGTAACCAAAGGTCTGGCCAATTTTGCCGATATTTTGAGGCAAGATAACGACAACATTGAAAAGCTATCGTATGCATTCATTATAGAATTGATTCATTATATGGATGCCAACCAGGGGGCTCTTTTTGTTATTAATGATTCCGACCCTGACGATATTTACTTTGAAGCATCGGCCGCCATGGCTTATGAGCGAAAAAAGACCGTTGATTCTAAATTCCGGTTGGGAGAGAGTTTAGTGGGCAGGGCAGCCTACGAAAAGGCAACCATTTATATGATTGAGGTTCCACAGGATTATGTAAAAATAACTTCCGGCTTAGGCGAAGCAAACCCAAATTGTGTATTGCTGGTTCCTTTAATAGCCGACAAAGAGGTAGTAGGAGTAATTGAATTGATATCATTCATTCAGTTTGAAACTTATCAGATACAATTTGTTGAAAAACTTGCAGTAAGCCTTGCTTCTACGTTGATTAATGTAAAAGTGAATGAACGGACCGGCCGCCTGTTGAGTGAGTCACAAAAGCAACGCGAAGAGCTGATGGCACAAGAAGAGGAAGTACGCCAAAACCTTGAAGAAATGACCGCTATAAAAGAGGAAGCGGCCCGAAAAGAAGAGGAGATGAATAGCTTATGGAGAGCCGTAAAAGAGGAGAATTGTGTCGCAATTTATGAACTTCAAGGAACAATACTGGAAGCCAACAACCAATTCATAGAAACATTTGCGGAAAAAATCTTTGATAAGAATAATATGAACATTAAAGACATTCTTAAATCAGGATTCGTAAGCGAAGCAGCGTATCATGAATTTTGTCAGAAAGTAGATAGCGGGCGGAATCAGAAGATTACTATAGAACTTTCAAAAGAGGGAACCACATACCGCTTTATGCAATCGCACGTTCCAATGAAAAACAGCTCCGGAAGTATTGATAAAGTTATGAGCATCGGAATGGTTGTTAAATAAATTATGTGTTATGTTGTACAAAAGAAATTCGTTTTTATATAATGGGGTGGGGTTTATTTTAATAGGCTGTTTCTGTGCGCTTTTAACCAGTAGTTGCAGTACCAATGAAACCACGGAAACAAAAATTACTGATTTAAAAATAAAAGAATCCACATCTCAGGTAAGGTTTATTGGGCAATGGTTAAACGAGGGAAAAAGAGAAAAACTGGTGCGCGATTTTTCACGAAAATATGAATTCGAAAATCAAGATGTTACAGTAGTACTTAAATTTCCGGAGGAAATTTACTTTGATAGGAGTGATATTTTTAGCAACCAGCGGTTCATCTCCAAAATCATGGTAGAACCCAATCCGGAATGGGATATTATAAGAATAAACGACCAATTTGAAGAGGTGGCTACTTTTAGCAATGACCCAGAATGGGCCAAAAAGTATCTGGTAGATTTTTCATCCATTCCTGAATTCAAAAAAAACACATTACCCCAGCTATTGTCCGAGGAAATAAAAAACCGATGGGGTGGTATTATTCCCGGGCCATTTATTGAGGGTCAATACTGGGCTCTTTGGAGCAACTCCGAGGTAGCCAAAAAAATAGGTGTCACCATAAAACAGTATGGTATGACAGCCAATGATTTAGTAACCTACATAAAAGCAGCAGCTGCGCATAACAAAAATAACCCCGGAGATTATATCGTGCCCATTCACGATGCCTCTGATTGGAGAACGGCTTTTGCCATGGCTTATCAGTTTTATGTATCGGAATTAAACGATCCAAAGGAATTATTGACTTCTCAAATAACTGAAAAAAAACTATTGGCGTGGCATAAAACATTAAAATTATTAGAAGAAATATCTGTTTACAATCCCTGTGATCCGAATCTATCAAACGTAAACTGGAGCGATTCAAGATTTGATTTGCTGAATGAAAAATGCTTATTCTATAGCAATGGTGCTTGGATGTATAATATATGGGAAGGAGAAAATCCACAAAAAACCAAAAATTGCATTCCTAATGAATTTCCCACGTTCCAGAGTGTTGACATTTATCCGGGAGCCTACCAAATTATGTGGGCTGTATTAAAAAATTCACCGAATAAAGATAAAGCCGTCGATTTCTTATTGGCCATGAATACTCCCGATATTGCTGAAATGTGGGTTCAATATACCAAATGCCCAACCGGCATAAAAGGTAAACTCACCGATGTCTCGTTTGGGTCCGATCAATTTGAAGAGTTTTCGTATTACATTCAAAACCATTATGGTAAAAACACATACCGTTTTACTGAAGTGGTAAGTCAATACATGATTGGGAATAGCGATAACCTAAGTACCCATTATAGGGATGTATTATTGGGAAAAATGACTGCTGATGAAGCCATGCGGTTGATCCGGCAATCTATTAGACGGTAATTTTTGAGGTTTTGGCTTTGCTTAATTTAACGAATTGAAAGCATCAGGAAAGCACTTCATTTTCCCTATTTGCGAAAAGCACGTTCCACTCATTTTATCGCGAAAAACTCCGCATTACATGAACCCCGCTTCGTAAAATCAAGGTGGCAATAATAGGAATAAATACTACGTTGTATTCTTGAGGAATGATAAACCACCCCAGCAATACCAATGTATTTAGAACTACGAATATGCGGGAACCCCAGGCATAACATAGGCCTTTTTTTGAGTTTATACAAAAAACATAAACAAGATATAATGGATTTGCCCAAACAAGATTCAGGTTCCCGGCAGTGGCATCG
>JFJP01027508.1_pt1 | contig 11648 bp, 9 predicted proteins | sample 431651 | NCBI WGS metagenome assembly JFJP01 (sample SAMN02602958, study PRJNA72255) | Microbial mat metagenome, whole genome shotgun sequencing project. | biome: fresh water; feature: sink hole; material: water; isolation source: purple microbial (photo- and chemosynthetic) mats found in... | reverse complement strand
AAAAATAAAGAATTCTTGATTTAATTCAAAAAATCTTAATATATTTGAGTTTTTTTTTAAAATGAAGATTTTAAATTTTAATACTTCAAATTAACCATTTTTTTTAAATTTCTGTCTTTTGTTTGACTTCTTCTTGTTTTGGCTCATGAATATTATCAAGTCCATTTTGTGACAATATTTCGGACTCTTCTTTTCTGCTATTTCCCAAATTTTTTACTCTTTCAATTAATCTCTTCGTCAACTTAACTTTCTCTTCTGCATAATCGACCAAAGTCTGTGCATTGATAAAATCTTTTTTATAATATTTTCTCAAATACAAATAATCAACAACATTTTTATGATAGTCTTGATAGAACGATAAGGTTGCATTTAAACTTTTTAATGGGATTTTCCTAGGATCAACAGTTTTCCATTCAGGATTTGCACAATTCTGCAAAAATATGCCATATTGTTGTTCATTACTTTGTGCTTTTGATAAATGCACATAACATTCATCTATTTGTTTATTATTCATATTCAGAATAGTCCCAACAATCTTCAATTTCGCAATAGAATAAGCATTCAAATTTAAGCAAATGTTCCCTGATTCTGCAGCCCATTTTAAAAACTGTTGAGTTTTTTGGTTCATTTGAAAAATATCCTCGAAATAAAAGGTTTCCACTGTCACACAATCTAAATAATCATACCTCGGCATTTCTCCAAAAATTATTGCTGAAAGAAAACTTCTAGGCTCAACAAAGCTTTGATAAATAATTTCACCCTTTGAAATGTTTCTATCAGCCATAAATTTTAAATGAGCAGATGTATTACTAATAGATTGAACTTGTTGTTGTTTAAATAAAGATGTATAATAAGAAGATTCGTCTGCAATATTTTTTCTAATGAAAAACTCGTTTCCTGGAAATAGAATCAATTCTTTTTCATTAGCAATGGACCATCCATGTCTTTCAATTAAAAATCTAGCAAAGATGTAATCCGCCTTTGTAAAGTTATGTCCATTGAAAAAACTATCTTTTTCTTCACTAGTCATTCTTTTTTTCATAAAATAGTCAATGTTTTTCCATTCTTTATCCAAGGATGCAAAATAATCCTTCACAAAAGGATAAATCTCTTTATTTGGTTTAATAAATGTATTTAATTCGTAAAGTGTCATTCTTGAAAAGAAATTCGGTAGTTCTGTTGGGAAACTCATGATCCAAGGTTTATATTTAGAGAACTCCAAATGGAATATATGATAGCTCAAAGACATGATGAGAATATTAGGGATTGTTGACAAATTCATTTTTCTAAGCACATATTGATCGTTGTCTAATTTGATTTTATTCATCGTTTCTTTAAAGTTTTGTTCTGTCAGTGATAATTTATGGAAAATTGTTTTATCTGAATGAATTAAAACATTATCAGATTTAAGTATATTTTCACGAGCAAAAGCAATGAAGCTTTTTTTCTGAGGATCATACTTCACTTCGACCAAATGCTTCTCATTTTGATCAACCTCATTTAGCCATTCATTCAATTCTTTCTCAATTGATGCATAATCGAAATGAGAAGCCAAGTTTTTGAAGTAAAAATTCTTGGTTTCTAAACAATAGGGTAAAGATTTGGGTCCACAGGTTCTTGGATGATCGTAATACTGGTCAGAAGGCTCATAAACTTTGTGGAAAGATACGAGATAAAGGAAAAGTGAGAAAATGCCGATAATGATTAGAATTATGAGAAGTATGGGGTTCATGATCAATTTTTTTTTTTTCTTTAAATTTTATTGGATATTTCACAAAAAGTTTAAATTTTTTATTTTTGATAATTCTGTTTTATTCCAAAAATTTAATTTGGTTTTAATAACCAAATTAATTTTTTCGTAGACATTTAATTTTTTCTGATCCCTAAATTTTCTCTTTGTTTTGCATACTCCCAAATCAAAAGTGATGAAGCAACATGAGCATTAAGTGATTTAATATGTCCAAACTGTGGGATTTCAATTATTAAATCACAAAAATTCAATATTTCATTCGGAATTCCCTAAAGATCAAAAAAGAACCTCTTAAAAAATATTTATAAACTTTAAATTTACCAATTGTTCTTGTCCAACAATAAAAATACATTTTTTGGGAAAAACACAATGATGTAAAGAAATAGAATTGCTAGCTTGTTCTAAAGCCATTATTTTATAATCCTCTTCCTTTATTTAGAAAGAAAATTAAAAATTTTCAAAAAAAAATTAACAAAGACAGCAACCTTTTTATTCTTCAGAAAACAAAGAATTCTAGATGTTGGGATTTCTAAAACATTCAATAGATTTTCAGAAGTAACAGAAACTTTTTTAAATGCTGCTTCTTTGAGAATAGTCTTTGATTTTATTGCAACTGTTTTCAACCCAAATATTTCACAAGTCCTGAATAAGCCTTTTTTACAATTTTAAAACATAATCATAAATAATTAATAAAAAACCTGCAATATTTGGTAAATTTTCTAAAAACGATGCTATTACAATAAAATCATATTCAGTTTCAATTTTTTTATCGGTTTGATTTGATTTTATCTCATGAAAAACATCATTTATAATGCTCACTTTGTTTCTATTTTGAAATGAAGCGGAATCAGTTCCATTGATCGAATTTGAATTTTTATTCGGAACATTAAAATCGAAAACCGATACAATCGTTTTTTTAATATTTTCATACAATGACATACAAAATTTCTTGCTCTTTTTATATTTTACAAAAATATTGCAATAATTTGAGCTTTCCTCCAATTGAAGCATTAAATTGCTCACACTAATCTCTTCTAAAATATCAAACTGTTTGAGAAATTTATGAGAAGAAAAAATGCTAAACAACTCTTTATTATTCAACACAAAATTGGAAATCATTTCCATTTGATACAACAAACTTTTGTTTTTGATCAATTTCATCAGTTTTTCTTTAAGGTTTTGATTTTCCCATATTGAAACCACAAGAGTTTGTGTTGTGATTTTGACCGCATGGAAATGATGAGAGTTGTAAACCAAAATTTGTTCCAATAATTTTTCAATAGTCTCATTATTATTTGCTAAATCAGATTCCTTCAATAAAATAAGAATTATATAAGAAGCAATGATTATCAAAGAAGCATTTGTTTGATAATTAAAATTAAAATTTTGGAGATTCTTTTCCACACAACAGTGAAGAAAGTTTATAGTTTGTTTTGATTCTTTAATTGAATAAAATATTGCAATTGTTAATAATTGAAGATGTTGCCTTAATTTTGTAGAAAGTTTATTTTCTGTTAGAGTTTTACAAAATTTATCAAGAAACAAGTTAGATTGATCAATGTTTTGAATTATAAATCGATAAAAAATAGGGTTTTGACTCAGAATAGTGAGATTCATGATAGAATTTGTTTTTATTTTGTCGAAAATAGCATTATCCTCATTTAAATTGTGAAAGATCAAATGAAAATTGTTTTCAATTATTTTTCTTAAGAGCTCAGAAAAATATTCCCCTTCAATTTTTTTCGATTTTTGAATGAATTCGAGGAATAAATATTTCATCGGCCACAATTTTTCAAAATAAGCAAATAATTTTTCATCTATTTTGAATTTAGACTGAGATTTTATCACTGAATTTAAATAATTCCATTCATATTGAACTAATGCACTCATTAACTTAAAATAAAATTAAAATCAACTTAATTATAAAAATATTACTATTTCTTCGATGAAATAAAAAAGTCTCGGGGTTTCCAAACAAATCAAAACTATTTTTTCACAAATTTTACTATGTAAAAATAATAAATATTGAAGTATTTCTTGTGTCTTCTGAATGAAATTATGTTCATATGTGTTATTTTCATTAGAAAATTGAATCAAAAAATAGATATATTCTTTAAAAATGCCTGTTTCTTCAATCTCTTTGCTTTTGAGAGATTTAAAATAAATGAAAATATTGTTCATGAATTCAGAGATTACTGGTGAGAGTTCTTTGATTTCTAAATAATTTTTTGAAAAAATGAGAAGATTGCAAAATAATTTTAAGGTTTCCTCATCATTTATTTCAGTTTCTTTGATAAAATTCATGAGAAGAACTTTGTGATGATTGATTTGTTCAAGGAGTTTTTTCAAATTATTTGAATTTTTTAAATAATTGAAGTAAAGAAAAAGAAGTTTTAAACTCAAAAGAAAATTATCTTTCTGAGAAACCATATCATTTGAAAAGCTGCTATTTGAAAAAAATGAAATTTCTAGATGATCGAAGTTGAAGATGCTTAATATTTTTGAAAGTATTTTGTAATTTTTTAGGATTTCTTCTCTGTGATTATTAAAAGCACAATTGAGAAAATTTTGGCACAATTTCTCTTTGTTTTTTAAGTGATCTGTAAGTTTTTTAATGTATTTAATGATTTTCAAATCTTTTTTGAATTCCAAGAAATTGTTAATATTTTCAATATATTTTGACAAAGTAGTCACTAAAATATTTTCACAAAAATTGAAATCAAAACTTAAACTCAATTCTCTATTATTATTCAAGAATTTATCAATTAATTTCAAAAACATTATTGCTTTTTCTTGATTCACGAAATTATATTCATTAAATATGAGTTTCAAAAAGTGATTCTGAAATAATTGAATTTCTTCTTTCTTATTTTTTATAATGACTTTAAAAATTTCGAATAAAGGCTCTATTTGTTGAGTCTCTTTCGTCATATTTTCGCATAAAGCAGTTGTATTCGAAGATTCATTGAAAATTTTCTGAAAAAATCTTGAAAAAGAAATGTTTTGAACTTCAAATAAAATTGGCTCTTTTTTTAGATTTTTCTCGAGACTCAAACCATTTTTTTTTTTTTTAGTTTTATTGCTTAAAATCACAATAATCATGTCTGATTTAAAAGCTAAATTCTCATTTTTGGCATTTAAACGAATCAAACAAATCTCATAAACTATCGTTTTTAAAGTTTTTGCAATCATGAAATTAACAGTAGAATTCTCAGCTTTTTTCCTTATATTATTTGATATTAGGAGTATTTTTTTCAAATAATTGAAAAACTCCTTATCATTTTTTAATATTATTTCTGATTGGGTTTTTTTCAAATAAAACGTCTTTATTGCCATGCACAAATTGATCAAAATAAATAAAACACAATAAGAAGCTTCTAATTTATTTTTAATAAAATCACAAAAAAGAGTAATATATTCAAGAAAATCCTCTGTGTTGCTCTGCAAATAGTCTTCATAAATTATCTCCTTCATGAAAATCCCAATTGAATTATCCTTTCCTATTAAAGCGAAAATCAATTTTCGACATAATTTATTATCATCAATTATTTTCAGAAAATCTATTTTTAAATCAATGTAATTTAAAGTTTTTTTTGGATTTTTCAAAAGGAATTTGACAACAAACTTTGAAACAATCAAATTTCTATTTTTTAATAGATAAATTAGTTAAATCATAAAAAAAATTTAATTTTTTACTTGTGTGATAATGATTTTCTAATCAAAAAATTTATACATCGTTTTTCAAACCATGTTCCTTCATTTTCACCTAAAATTGAAAAAACTTTACCAAAAGCTGGCTCAATCAAATGCAAAACATATTCATCAAGCATAAGAAAAATCTCCTCAAAATAGCTGGAATTGAATGTTTTATTTAAAGTATATTCAGTTTTTTTTATCAAATTTATCAAAAATTTGCTAGAATAACCTAATTTATTATTTTCTTTTCTATTGAACTGTTTTTCTTCAAGGAAAAATAGGATTTCTTTGAGTAAATTTGATTCTGGTATATAAATTCTTAACAATTCTCCTTTAATAACCTCTAAATTCAAAATGGAGTTCATCAAAAAAAGAACAATTTCATCATTCAAAGTATTTTTCTTAAGATTTGTTAATAAATTATCTAGAAATTTAAATGTTTCAAACATATGCAAATTAGCAATATTATGAATTTGTTTATTTTCTGTTATTATAACAAAAAAAGAAAATAAAATTTTTGTTATCAGATCAAAGAATTTTAAATTAGCATTTTCTGATTTGTTTTTCTCAATAAAATTTCCGAGATCTTTCACAAAAATTATTTGAATCACAACCTTATTAAAATCTGAGAAATAAATCTCCATTTTTTTCATTAATTTAAGATTTTCCTTGTTTTTTTGAAGAAAAAATGAGTTTAAGCAATTGTCAAACAAATTCAAATAATTTAAACATTTTATGTCAGTTGGGTCAGATTGAAGAGATAAAGAAAAATCTTTCAGCATTTCAAAAATAGTTGATTTGCATTTAGATTTTTTATTAATTTTCGATTTCAATTCTCTTATTAAGTTCAGCAGAAAACAAAACATTTGATTCTCCATCATAAAAGACTCCATATTTTTTAAAGTTTTATTCAATAATTGAGTGGCTTTTTGAATTTGGTTTTCGTTATAGTCAATAAATTTGATCATCAAAAAAATGGAGAAGAGCATATTGAATTCTAAATATTGGGAGGCTTTAAAAGAATCAAGATTAAGATCCATCATTTTCGAACAAAAAAAATTCAATTGATCATTATAACCCTCAAAAAAATCCTCAATTGATTTAAAGGTATAATTTTTGTTCTGAATGAAATTTAAATTGAATTTTTTTTGTATTACTAAAAGAAATTGTTCAAAATTCTCATCCATTTTGAAAAGATGTTCTTTAAATAATTTTTTTTATTAAAGTTTTTTTTCGCATAAAAAATCTTTAATTTTTTTTTTGGTTAAATTTTTTTTCTTCCAATTTTAATGATTTTTCTTTCATTTTTAATTTATTTATTTATAAGGGCGGTTTTACTTTACCCCTTATCATATCCATTCTCCATTCTATCTAAACTTGACCTGATCTTGCTCTATATATGTTCCTCATCTGTCCTTGGTTATTTTTTAAGTTATTATTTTTACCTTTGCGTTGGTGCATATACCTAATTATGGAGGATATTATAGGCTTCTGAAGGTCGCCTACTTCCTTTTATCTCCTTAAGTCTGTCCTTTTCTTTTCCAGAACGTGGATGGGAGCCCTATCTCTTCCTTTTTCAGGCTAACAAATTAAATTTTTTTTCTTTTTTAAAATGCTAAGTTTAAGTTTAAAGTTTTCAAAAATTTATTACGAAGTAAAAATATATTTTCATAAATGTATAATTAATATAAATTCATTTTTTTTCTTTTTTTCTTAAATTATTTTTAACCATTTTTTGCCATTAAAGCCTAATAAAAACTTTGAATTCATACTCGTTTCCTTCAAGGAGTCCAACAAGCTATATACCCACCCCCCTTCAATTAACGATACAGTATCAATGAACCCATCAAAAGGCAGCGTAAAAGTATTTACATTTGTGATATAATATTTCGGATTTTTGGGTTTTTCCTCATTGATTCTAAAAACAAAAGATTTATTTACCTCTGAATGATTCTCTATCCCTCCAAACACTATGATATCTCTTTCATTGATTTGAACTCCTCCACAAAGTGATGGAATAGTAAAATTCTTAATTTCAGTGAAATAATTAATCTCAGACCATTTGTCAATTGATAAATCATATTTTTCTATATAATTACTGGAAGAAACTCCTCCAAATTTAAAGATGAATTTATCCGAGAATGAAACCAAATTAAAATATGAAGATTTTCTTATCATTTTTGAGAAGTTAATCCAAATTTCGTTCTGAATATCATATTTTTCGCAAAAGTCCAATGCTTCGTCAGCTTCATTTAAACCCCCACATGTATACAAAAATTCATTCATAAAAATAAAACCATGTGCTTTTCTTGCTGTGTTCATTGGATTTTTTATTGAAAGAGTTTTTTGATATTTGTTGAATTTATAAAGTGTATTTAAAGTTTTTCTCTTTTTTTCGTTGGAAGCACCTCCTGATAAATAAATATCACCATGCGCTGTTATCGAGGATCTGCTATTTTCGGGAATCGTAAAAGGAATATTCAATTCAACTTCTTCAAATTGCAAACCTTCAGAGTTTTCTATTATTTTATGCAAAAATAGCTTTTTTGATTTGGCTTGGAAATAATGCATAAATTTATAATGACAGGAATCAGAAAAATAATTTTCCACATTGATATTTATTTCTTTTGAATCACTTTGATTTTTTTCTAAGAAAATAAAAATATGTTTTAAATATTGATTTGTTTATATATTTCACTTAAAATTGGTTTGGATTTTGGTTGTTCTTTATTAAAATTATAACGACTAAAAGATGGAATTTCATTGACTCCCTCTTTTTCTCAATTAAAATTTTAAAGAATTATTTTATGAAACCATTAGCTGACAATGGAGGTTGATTTTGTTTACTTTTTGATGATTCATCGTAAAACTTTATTGGGTATTCTATCTCATCATTCAAACTAAATCTAATTTTTTTTTTTTGATCTATCAAATCACAGAAAATTAAGAATTAATTCACTTATTTTATTTACTTGAATCAAATTTATTTCTTTTATCGATAGGTGTCAATTGAATATAATCGTCTATAATTTTTTCTCTTGCTTTTTTAAAAAGAAATTTTAAAAAATAAATATTATTTTTTCTTTACATAATGAGGATTGTTTGAGATTGGGACTATTTTTTCCTATAATATTTGATAAATCCATCAATCTTTTCTCAGGACTTTTTGGATGAAGTTTTTTTTTGTGTGTCTCTAAAACATTATACAAATCTTCTTTAAAGCTTTTGTATTTTGGAGAAAAAATTGATTTGTTTTGTGAATTTGAAACAAATTGACTTTGAGATAATTTCAAATTATAAGTGTCATTGGGTTTAGGAGGATTCATGAAAAAATCTTCTAAATCCTCTTTATAAATTTCGGCATTCTTCAAATATACAAATTTGGCCAATTCCAGATTAAAAGAATACAATTTACTATCATCAATGACAGGTTGAACCAATTTATTATGTAATAAATCAAGATATTGCTCTATTTCTTTATGGTAATTGAAATTTTCGGAATAAAAAGTTGTGGAATTCAACTTGATGATATATTTGACGAAACTTTTGGAATCTCTTAATTTATTCTTAAATTTCTCTATTTCCTGGACTTTATGACTCAAGAATTTTCGGCTAGCTTCTAATTCTTGATAAAAGGCACTTTGCTGCTTGTTGAAAATTTCAGAAGCTTCTTGAAAAAAGGTCGAAAAATAATTTTCAACAATCAAAAAGATTTTTTTCTTTGCTTGAGCTATTTTTTCTTCAATTGATTTGATAGCGTCTCTTTTCAAATTGTTCAGATTTTCAATATTTGAAAGGTCTGATCGATAAAAATTATTCAATTTATCTATCACTATTAAAGCTTCCTCCAAAACAGTGTCAATACGTTCAATTTCACCATAATTGTTTTCGAGTTTATGCTTTTCGAGATGGCTTTTCATACATTCAGGACAAAGAGGCATTAAACAATCAAGATCCTTACAAAAATTCGTAAGATCTAATTCCTTATGATAGGCACATTTGGCTTTGGATTCCAAAAAATAGTTTGAACCTTGCAAAGAGTCGAATTTAGAATTGTTGTTTTGGAATATTTTTTTTGTTTCTGACATTCAAAAAATAACAGAAAAATATTTTTTTGGAAAAATGTTTTTTTGAATTATGTTAATTTTTTCAAATAAAAATAAGTCTAAAAAGAAAAAAAAAAAATTATTGAAAAATTTAAAATTTTTTTGTCAAAAAGCATTCTTTTATAATGTCAGAAAACTCCATAAAAAACGATCTACCAAAAAAAGAAATTATAAAATCTGGCGATGGAAACTTGTTAGAAAAGAATCATGTTGGCACCAGCTTTAAAATGCAAACAACAAGCATAACAATTTTTTTAAATTTTTATTTTTAACCTTTGATATATTAAACTTCACTATAATTTAGATAGTTTTTGCCTTTGTTCATGCTTTTCTGTATAAAAACCGAAATTATTACTAAAAATTCATTTAAATTCAGACTGAATCCATACTCGATAGTGAAAGAAGAAAAGATACATGGTATAGATTAGTTTCTGGAAGCAAAAAAACTATGGATGATAATCTTTCCATTAATTCTTTTGTATTAAAAAATAAAAAAAATATTAAAATTCTTGTTATATTATATAGGAGAATCAAATAGTAGATCCTTTGAGAGTGCTTAAACATTTGTACTCCAAAAACAATGAAAATTCTATCCAATTGCTAAAAGCATGTAGACTCAACCCGAATTTACATCCTTCAAATATGATGAGGGAAGATCTTGAATTTTACATCCCACAATTATGGTTTTCATTTTTCTCATTATACTCATCAATTTTTTTTTAAATAGCAATTTCATTATTTTTCATGAAGATTTTAAAAATTTTGAGCTAAATAGTTTCCTTCAAGAAGCCTGCGAAATAAATTTTTTTTTCAGCCATTTAGTTTTTTGGTGTTTGAAATCTCTTTCAAAACTCATTAAAAATAAAAATAAAATTGAGGAGTTTCCAATGTAAAATATGCAATTAACTATACAAAAGATTTTTTTTAGTATTTATGAGCCTTTAAATTGCATTTTGGATATGTGTTCTGAAGATTCTAAAAACAAATTTTTCTTAGCTTATTCAGAACTTCATGAATTAATGCAAAGTTCCCCTGGGTCATGGTCAGCTGAAATAAATGATCACATCAAAGAGATTATAAAAAATTATGGCACTAATAAGACTCAAAAAAATGAGGAATTTGCCAAAGCTAGCGACATTATTCTTAAAAATTACTCTTCTTATTTTAATCAAGAAAGTAAAATTTCTGTGATTCTTTTTTATATGCAAACATATTTTTTTGTAAAGGTGAGGAGATTTCTGGATTTCTTTCAACTGTGAATTTTTTTGAGGATTTGATAAAAATTTCAGATGAAATCGTAAAATGCAATAAAAAAGAAAGACTCTTTTCATTAAAGAAAAATCTTGAAAATATCAATGAAAAACTTCCAAGTGCTGTCTACATTCCTTTCTTTAAAAGTAAAAATAACTTATCTTTCAATTTATTTAAGAAAACTCCTAGATGGAATAAGAAATAATGCTGTTTTAAATATTGTAGCAAATGAAGCAATAGTTTTTAGCACAAAAGAAAGAGCACCTTATTATATTTGTGTTGAAATTTTCAGGCCCGAAGAGTAAAACAATTAAATATCCAATTATCATATGATATAAATAAAAAAGAGATTATGCTTTGGAGAAAAGCGCTCTCGAAGATAATCAAATTTTGTTAAAAAAAGAAGAAAATATGAATATCAGGAGTCATGTTTCAGAAATTGATCATTTATTATCGAAACCCATAACAATCAAAGTTATTAATTGGATAAGGTAAAATTCCATTAATTTTTTATAGGAAAGCAACAAAAGAATCTCAAACAGCCCAAAAAATTCTGAATTTAAGTCATCGAAATTATTAAATTATAAATCTATGATATCAGATAAACCTTTTCAAACGCAAAAATGTTGATACTTTGTTTTATTTATTAGATTAAATTCTAAAGAAATATTATATTGATTAGTTTTTTCAAAAACTCATGATGATAATATTTTAATTCAAAAAATATGCGAGGAGGAGGAATATAAACAAACTGATAGTAATGATAGGGTATTTTCAAAAAATGGTGGAATAGGTTTTTAGAAGAAAATTTACATATAAAAATTCACTCAAAACTTTTTTTTAAA
>JFJP01027507.1_pt1 | contig 11649 bp, 11 predicted proteins | sample 431651 | NCBI WGS metagenome assembly JFJP01 (sample SAMN02602958, study PRJNA72255) | Microbial mat metagenome, whole genome shotgun sequencing project. | biome: fresh water; feature: sink hole; material: water; isolation source: purple microbial (photo- and chemosynthetic) mats found in... | reverse complement strand
TCATTTTTAATGTTTACTTCAAAAAAAATTTCAGAACATTGCGGGTTTTCAAAATTTAAAGCGCATAGCTCTATCACATTCAAATAATTCTTTATATTTTTATAGGATGAATTTTTGTTTTGGGATAATAAATTTGCGATCTCCTTCTGGTTTTCATTGAAGTTCAAATAATTGAAAACCTGATTTTTCTTTAGTAAAAACAATTTTTTAATAGATAAATACCTTTTTCAAAGTTTCTCCAAATCCATAATCAACACTCATAGACATGATTTTCAAGTTTTCGGCAGTTCTTTTAAAAAAAATTATAAATTTTATTTTCTTGATCAATTTTTTTACAGATGTAAAAGAATTTCACATTTATTTTCATCCAAAACTAAGCTAAGATAAGGTGCTTGCTTATTCATCATAAAAAAAGGAACCTTAAATTTGAAGAATTATAAAGTTTATTTTAAGGAAATCATTTTATGAGGTACCAATGCTTGAGTTTTCAAAACATTTATTGGACAATATTGTTTTTCTGTGAGTTTTATCGATTCAAATTTATCGATTGATTTGATAAAATTAGGAAAATATTTGTTCCTATTATCGAAACAAATGATATCGCTTTTTTTAAGAATATTGCGCAAAGCTAAACACTGTTCCTGATATTTATCATCAAAGATTCTCTTATGAATATCCTCAAAATAAATTTTCTTTTAAAAGTTTATAACTTCAATATGTCAATAAAATATGCACGTTTGCAAAGATTTTGCCATTTTCTAATAAAGGAAAAGACAATCTCTTTTTTGACACCATTAGAGCTGAAATTATTTTCATTATTGACATTTTTTTTAAAAAAAAATTTTATTTTTTAATTTTTTTTTATTTTTCTTCAATATAAATGAAAAAAAACTCAAAAATATATGATTTTGATGAAAACTCTGACCCTTCTCAGCCGAAAGACAAAGCAGAGTTTTTCTTTTTAAAATTAACTCAATTTCATTCATTAGATCTATAAAGATATTTGAAAAATATCACAGAAAAAATAAAACCAATAAACTTGATGAAAATGGAAACCTCATTGTATTCATAAAAAATGAAAAATTGTTAATTATAAGCTATTTTCAGAACTAAACCCTCAAAATTAATTTGGGCTTCGAGTTTGCTCTTTAATCCGAATATTTTCCCTCTTGAATGTCTTAACTCCCTCCTAATTTCAAGTTTTCGAAAATTTTCTTTCAAAGTTGTGCCTGGTGAAAAATTAATTGATAATCGCTACAGCAAATACATGAACAAAATGTTTTTTAATCCTGAATCTGTTAATAAAATATTGATCCCTAACAAGAAAATCACACAAATTGCAAAACAGAAACAAAATGAACATGAAGGACGAATTGATGTTACACATTACATTAATGATTGGTATTCGATCTTTTTTAAAAAATATTAGAAAATGGAAAAAGGTGTATGGATTTGAATTTTTCTCAAATAATCCCCACTATTTCATATATACAGAATCTTTGCAGGAATTTAGAATTCGAAGATCTTGAAATAATGATTAGAAGGTATGCCTGGGCTCTCTTTTTTTTAAATAACCTTGAAAATACATATTTTTTAAGCCGATTTTGTCCTTCACATTTAGTTGAAACAATAACAAATTTTCTTCAAGATATAAAAACTAGCAAAATGACCTCATTTTGCTTTGGAATAGATTTAGTTCTCAAAAGTAATTTTAGAAATAAAAATAAATTTTCATTTTACATTTATTATTTATTTGCTTTCTTTCAATATTAGATGGAAATAGTCTGGGTCCTCTTTTAAAGATAATGAAGGAAAAAATAATAGAAGATGATAAAAGATGTTTAGAGAATTTCTCTTTATTATTAAATACAAAGTTTTTATTCTTTATTTTTTCTATTCTTCTTTTAAACCATCAATTAATCTTATTTAAGTCAAATCATAGAAGATTCAAATTTTGAAACGATATCAGAGATGCTATTACACACCAAATCATTAAAATTTTTTAAATTCTATATAAAGTATTTTTTGATTTTTATGAAAATATTGTAACTCTTTTATAAAAGTGATATGTCTGATAAATTTAAGTTTTTGAAAGGAAATTTTATACCCAGTCTTGAAAAAATCCTTCCAAATCTCAGAATATTTAATATGGGGCTTCAGACCAGCAATAGAAGTAATAATAACTTAAATATCTGAATAAAAAATTTGGACAATAGAAACTTTGTTTTATGAATTCACTAAAGATCTTTTGAATTCATTTAAATGTTACATTAAAAAAGAACTTCTGAGTTTTTCATTTGTTATAGATGGGTATCATCTTTTCTTGGATTTTTTATTTTTATTTTATTTTATTTTATTTTAGTTTTGATATTATTTCAGATTTTCTTTTTTCTCAGCTTTGTGAAATTTTGGTGAATCATAAAAATTTTATAAATATTGATATTTTATGGTTTGGGTAAATTTTTCTACATAATAAGTAATTTTATCTTATTTTTTATTAGAAATTATGATTATGAGAAGTTGAATAAAGATAAAGAGAAAAAAATAGCTCATATTTTGGAAGAAAATTCAAGAAAAAATCAATTTGACTGTTTGATTCTTCAAAATTATAATGTTTAAAAAAGAAAGAAAAAAAACTTGTTAATTTCTTTAAAAAAAATTAATTTAAATTTTTTTCATAAAAAATTTAGACATTTAAACTATAAAAAATTGGATTTTGGAATTAAGTTTAGTTGTAAAAATTTTCCAATTTATTTTTATTTTCTTAAATTAAAATAAAATCCATTGTAAATTATCGACCTTTTATTATTAAACTTTTACAGCGCCAAACGCGACCAAAATTGATAGAATGGCCGCAATATATCCAATGATTGTTAAAATCACAACCACAACAATCAAGAAAAGGTTCCAGAAAGAGTTCCATTTTTTATCATTTAATTTCACGTACATTAATCCTAAGAATTTTTTTTTTCATATAATATTAAATTTAAAATATAAATAACCTGGAAATGTGACACCAAACAAAGTGCTGCAAGCCCCTCCCAAGAAAGAAAAAACTGAATTGATTTTCGGGAAGAAAATGCCAATAACACAAGGTCCAAATAAAAAGACAGCAGTTACAATAAAATGTTGTTTTTTATCAAAAGTTTCGTTGCTAACAGGTTCGGAATTCCCTTTCAAAACGTTGATGACTTGGGTTCTTCCTGGGTTGATATTGATCGGTATAGCGATGAAAAGGAATAGAATTATTGCGATTCTTGCAATTACCATTGGGATCGAATTGCTTTTCTGCACGATTAAATCAGCTGGATTTGAGTCATTATAAATTGAAAAATATCCACTAATTGCTAAAACTGCATATAAACTGAATTCACATATGACTGAACGATTAAAAATCTAAAATTTAATAAAAACTAAAAAACGATAAAAAAATAAGTAAAAAAATTCAAAAATAAAAGATATTTACTTTTGTGATTCTTTTTTCAACTGGGTTGGTTAATTCCATTCTTATTGGGAAAACAACAGTATAACAAGTAAACGAAAACAAGGCACTCGTATATCCAGTGAACAAATTCATATCCCAATGAACATATTGAAAATTATCTGCATTCCCCTGAGAAGGTTTAGAACTTCCAGGACTTTCAATCAAAACAATGATGATGGCATATAGAATTGATGAAACACCAAAGATAGTAATGTGGCGAAAAGCGTAAAAGTTTCTTAATAAACTGACAGGTAAAACAATAAAAGTCACTATCACAATTTGTATGTCTCTAATTTTGCAGGTATAATCTTTACATTCATAATCAATCCAGCCAAAATCAGGACCAATTAATTGTAAGAAAAATTGAGAAACTTTGAAAAAAATGTTCAATCCGGATTTTAAAAAATCAAATACCGATAATTTGATAGCCACAAATGACCCCAAATACATAAATAATCAAGGCCCATTGAATAGTCTTTCCTGCTGCCTTTTGATTTTTTCAAAATTTTAATTCAAAAAAAAAACATCAAAACAAAACAATAATTATGAATTATTTGATCAGAAAATATAAAAAATAATCACTTTTCCAAAACAAAATTCAGCTAAATCAGGGTAATTCAATCTATTGGCTTTCACTGAACATTTCATCAAAAGATTTAGACTGAATAATGTGATCCCACCAGTTGCAATCAAGAAAATTATCCCAATGAGGAATCCACAATTGAGAAACAATGCTTTTGGCAAAGCAAAAGCACCAGCTCCCAACGCACATGACATCAAAGCAAAGATGCTTCCTCTTAATGACCCTGGGTTCAAAGGCCCACATGTTCTTTGTAAAAATGTTCCTTTTAAAAAAAATTAATGTTTTTATTTAAATTTTACAAAGATTATGAAAAAGTCGGAAATAAGAAAAAACAATAAAAATAACAAAATTAAGAAAAAATAAGAAATACGTGGTAATTTTCCATTGTTATCAAAAGTGAACTCAGTTAAATCCTCGTTTTTTTCGATCAGTTGTAGATCATCTTGGTTGTTATTTTTGGGGTAAAAATTTTGCACGATTGTTTCTGAGACATAATGATCAACTGATTCGAATTGTCTCCCACTTCGACTGACAAGACTTTGTTTTATTGAGGCTTTGTTCTCTTTTAATTTGGGATTGACATCTCCTACTGTCAATAAAGCTTTGTTGATGGAGGTTCGGTCTTCTGTGTTGGACATTACAATGAATCGTCTAATAGTTTAATACAAAATTTAGATATTTGTAATTTTTTTGGTTTGTTTCGATTTATTTTGTTAAATATATTTTTTTGGGTGAGCAAAATTTTTTTAATTAGTCAAACATTTCAAATCTCAAAATTTTTTAATTATTTTCTATAATCCTTTCAAAACAATCGCAATGCATACACTAAAAAAAAGGCAACTCATCTTCTCAACGTTGAATAAATTCAAGGCTCTTATTGAAAGAAATGCTTTCAATTCAACTTGGAATCAAATATCATTTATTATGTTTTCATATGATAAAATTTTCAGAATCTTTTTGAAAACTTTCAATTCAGTTGTGACATTATTCAGTTGTGATATTGGAAAGGATTTTCATTAGTTCCATTACCAAGATCACAATTATCAATTTCCATAAAATTTAAAATATTAAATTTTTTTTCTTTTACCGATAATAATAATTTGGAATTTATTTTTATTTTCTTAATTAAAATAAAATCCATTGCAAATTGTCGAAATTAAGCGTCTTAAATTATTAAACTTTTACAGCGCCAAACGCAACCAAAAATGATAGAATGGCCGCTATATATCCAAAGATTGTTAAAATCACAACCACAACAATCAAAAAAAAGTTCCAGAAAGAGTTCCATTTTTTATCATTCAATTTCACGTACATTAATCCTAAGAAATATTTTTTTTTTTTAATATAACATTAAATTTAAAATATAAATAACCTGGAAATGTAACACCAAACAAAGTACTGCAAGCCCCTCCCAAGAAAGAAAAAACAAAATTGATTTTTGGGAAAAAAATACCAATCAAACAAGGTCCAAACAAATAATAAGCAGTTACAATAAAATGTTGTTTTTTATCAAAATTTTCATTGGTAACAGGTTCAGAATTCCCTTTCAAAACATTGATGACCTGAGTTCTTCCTGGGTTTATATTGATCGGTATAGCGATGAAAAGGAATAGAATTATTGCGATTCTTGCAATTACCATTGGAATCGAATTGCTTTTCTGCACGATTAAATCAGCTGGATTTGAGTCATTATAAATTGAAAAATATCCACTAATTGCTACAACTGCAAATAAAAAGAATTCACATATGACTGAACGATTAAAAATCTAAAATTTAATAAAAACTAAAAAAACGAAAAAAAAAAAAAGTAAAAAAATTCAAAAATAAAAGAAATTTACTTTTGTGATTCTTTTTTCAACTGGGTTGGTTAGTTCCATTCTTATTGGGAAAACAACTGTATAACAAGTAAACGAAAACAAGGCACATGTATATCCAGTGAACAAATTCATATCCCAATGAACATATTGAAAATTATCTGCATTCCCCTGAGAAGGTTCAGAACTTCCAGGACTTTCAATCAAAACAATGATGATGGCATATAGAATTGATGAAACACCAAAGATAGTAATGTGACGAAAAGCATAAAAATTTCTTAATAAACTGACGGGTAGAACAATAAAAGTCACTATCACAATTTGTATGTCTCTGATTTTGCAGGTATAATCTTTACATTCATAATCAATCCAGCCAAAATCAGGACCAATTAATTGAAAGAAAAATTGAGAAACTTTGAAAAAAATATTAAATCTTAGTTTTAAAAAATAAAATACCTATAATATGATAACCGCAAATGAGACCAAAAACATAAATAATCAAAGCCCATTGAATAGTCTTTCCTGCTACCTTTTGATTTTTTCATAATTTTAATCTAAAATTTTAAATCAAAAAAAAAAGATCAAGATCAAGACAATGATTCATTTGATCAGAAAATATAAAAAATAATCACTTTTCCAAAACAAAATTCAGCTAAATCAGGGTAATTTAATCTATTGGCTTTCACTGAACATTTCATCAAAAGATTTAGACTGAATAATGTGATCCCAGCAGTCGCAATCAAGAAAATTATCCCAATGACAAATCCACAATTGAGAAACAATTCTTTTGGCAAAGCAAAAGCACTAGCTCCCAATGCACATGACATCAAAGCGAATATGCTTCCTCTTAATGACCCTGGGTTCAAAGGCCCACATGTTCTTTGTAAAAATGTTCCTTTTAAAAAAAATTAATTTTTTTTTTATAATAAAAATGACAAAATTGGAACAAAAAAGAAAAATTAAGAAATACGCTGTAATTTTCCATTGTTATTAGAATAGACCTCAGTAAAATCCTCGTTTTTTTCGATTAGTTGTAAATCATCTTGGTTGTTATTTTTGGGGTAAAAATTCTGCACGATTGTTTCTGAGACATATTGATCAACTGATTCGAATTGTTTCCCACTGCGACTGACAAGACTTTGGTTTCTCAGGGCTTTGTTCTCTTTTAATTTCGGATTGACATCTCCTACTGTAAATAAAGGCTTGTTGATGTCGGTTTTGTCTTCTGTGTTAGACATTACAATGAATCGTCTAATAGTTGAGACAAATTTTAATATTTGTAATTTTTTGTTTTGTGTCGATTTTTTGTTTTGGTGGGTGCCCAATTTTTTTAATTAGTCAAACATTTCAAATATCAAATTTTTTTTAATTATTTGTTATAATCCTTCAAAAAAATCGGAATGCAACCCGACGCATACACTAAAAAAGTGGGCAACTACCTGATTTTCACAAATAAGTCATTAGGAAAAGGGGCCTTCGGAACTGTTTTCTACGGTTATAGAGAAGACGATCCTTCCATAAAAATAGCAGCCAAAGTAATTAATAGAACATTGTTTCAAAACCATCCGGATAAAGATAAATTCGTTGAATTAATCCGTAGAGAAATAAAGGTTCTACAAAGCATCACAAACCCGAATATCGTCCATTTATATGACGCCTTTGAAACAATAAACAACATCTATTTACTATTCGAATATTGCAAAGATGGTGATTTGAGTGTCTATCGTTTAAAACGAGGCGGTCCTACAAGCTTTTTATCAGAATCGGAAGCAATAACCTTCTTTCAGCATATTTGCAACGGGTTTAAAACCTTGAACGCTTTGAAAATCATTCATAGAGACATCAAACCTCCCAATATACTTATACATAATGGCAATGCGAAAATCGCAGACTTCGGCTTTGCAAGATTCACTGATGATATTAATGAAAAAGCTTTCATGACTGAAGGCATAGGCACTCCTTTATACATGGCTCCGGAAATCTACGAGAAATCTAGCTATAATGCCAAATGTGATATTTGGTCTTTAGGGATTTTATTCTATGAGCTTTTATATGGGAAAACGCCGTGGATGGGCAAATCTTCCTATGATTTATTCGTGTATAATATCAAGGTGAAACCATTGGAATTCCCACAAACCCCTAAAAGAAGCGAAAAAGTAAAGTGTTTGTTAAGAAGAATGCTGGAGCTTGATGTAGAAAAAAGAATAGATTGGGATTCGATTTTTAATGATGACCTTTTGAAAGAGAATCTCTTTGCGATGAAAGAAATCAAATCGAAAGAAAATCTGAATGAGAATCTGAAAAATTCAATGATTAGCAATGCCTACACGATCCACAATAGATTAGTTCAAGGACATTTGAACCTTAATAATGATAATGATAATGATAAGAATGTTGAGAATTTCGCTAAAAATGATAATAGCAAGAATAATGTCGTTCAAGAATCCCCAAAATACAATTTTATTGAGAAACAACCTGAAAATTTAGATTTTTCAAAAGCCGAATCCTTAGCAGAAATAAATCGACAAATCATAAAAAAAGCAAAGAATTTCTTGTTTTATGAACGAAACATCGCATTTTTCTTAAAAATGACCTGTCATTTGCTTGTTGTGAACTTCACATCTGATAAACTGAAATTAGATGATAATTTACTTTATCAAATGATCTTCTTATTGCAGAAATACGAAATGATCATTATGAAATACGTCTTACTCACCGCTTTAGGCAAGGTCACAAACCCAGAATTCCCAGCTGAATCGCTTATAATCTTTGAATATCGAACTATATTAAGAGATTTAGGAGGAGATTTCGATGAATGCAATAAGGTTTTTACACAAGTGACTGATTTAATTCATGACAAGAAGAAATTATGGGAAAAATCTGCAAAAAATGCACATTTTTTAGAAACAGCTAATTTCGAACTGGATTGCAATGAAAATTTTTGCAATGTTTATAGAGAAATAATGAAAGAGTTCTTTAGAAATATCGCCTTTGCTTTCAGAAATTCCGCAGAAGATAACGATGTGGATTTTTTGAAAATGATCAGATATTTGCAGATTTGTGGATGTGTGGAAGGCCCATATAATTATTTCGTGAAGACGGAGATGGAGGATTCGTCACAGATGTTCTATCATTTTTATGATGTCATGAATAATTTGGAGAAAAAACAGCTGGTTGCAGAAATCAAGAAAAATTGGATTTGAAATAATTCAATTTTTTTGAAAAGTTTTAAAAATTTAGTTTTTTGTTAATTTTTGGGAAAATAACATGGAAAACTAAAGGATTTATCAGTTTTTTTGATAAAAAATTTAAACATTTTTAAGATAATTTATAATTTACGAAAAAATGTTTTTTGAGGAAAATTCACTGCTTTAAAAAATCCTTTTTTTAAAATTTGAAAAAAAATTTTCCACTTAATTTTCACTTAAAATAAAATATTGATATTAAAATAAAAATATCGTAATTTTCATCTTTTAAAATGAATTCTTTGACCAGGCTGCCCAGCGATGATCTCCTCGACCTGAACGAGGGTGGGAAAACAACATTGAATCTTATACCTCAAAACCCTCCCTCCATCATCATAGAATCGCAATCAAGTTCAAAAAATTTAAACAAAGAACTTTCTGAAGTTCGCGAAGAAGAATATGATGATTCTAAATGTATTTCTCAGAGTAAAGACCATCATGAATCCAAAAGCAGTTCCTCTGAAAATACTCTCTTAGATTTAAACGATTTCAAAAGCTCAGAACAACAAAACTTTGAAAATAATGAAGAAAATTACAAGGAAAATCATGAAGAGAATGTAAAAAATTATCGAAAAAATAAAGAATTTACTGAAAGTAATGAAAATATAAAAGACCATGAGGATAATGACAATAATTCACATTTTAGTCCTTTAGTAGATTTGAACCGTAACGAAGAAGAAGGAGATAACGAGATAAGTGAAGATTCCATGAGTGTCGAATTGGAAGAAAACCAGGCGATGAAATTGCGGCAAGAACCTGCCTACAAGAAATATAAATGGCTGGTTTTTCCCGATGACACTTTCAAAGAAAAATGGGAGATAGTTCTGGGGATAATGATACTATATGCTTGTTTATGGGTGCCGTATTTTATGGCCTTTTCAGAAAATGCTGATAAAAATAACTTAATATTAGTAGTAGATGCTTTTTCTGATTTAATCTTTTTTATCGATGTTGTGATAAATTTCAATTCTGCATTTTATAATTCCCAGGACGTTTTGATAGTGAAACACTCGAAAATCGCGAAAGAATACTTGAAATTCTGGTTCTGGCTCGATTTCATTTCAGCTTTGCCTTTTTCCTTTCTAATCGAGTATCAAAACACTGAAAAAAGCCTGCAGGTTCAAAAGCTGATAAAATTGTCGCGTTTCATTCGAATTTTCAAAATGATTAAAGAAAAAAACCAAATCCTTAAATATTTGAACGAGGTCCTTAAAATTACCTCAGGAGCTGAAAACCTTTTAGGCCCCGTGGTTTTTATGGCGATGTTTTGCCATGTATCAGCATGTTTCTATTATATGATCTCTGTTTCAGAGGACCATCCTGATAACTGGATCGTTGATTATCAGGATAAAAGTGATAGTGAGAAGTATTTAACTGTTTTCTATTGGGTCACACAGACAGTTGTTACCACAGGTTATGGTGATATTGCTTGTGTAACGACTTATGAGAAATTATTCGCGATTTTGCTTATGTTTATCGGCGTTTTGGTTTATTCCTTTTGTGTAGGAAGTCTTTCAAATTTCTTGATAAATCTTGATCAAAATAATGAAAACTTTAATCAACTATTGGTGACTCTTTATTCAATGAAACATTACTATAATTTAGACTTTTTCCTGTGTAAAAAAATTGAAAGATTCTTGAAATTTGGGAAAAAAATTCAAATACAAGAACAACAAAAGAATTTTCTTATGGATTTACCAAAAAATTTAAAGATTGAACTTTCTGCGATTATTTATAAAAATTATATCAACGGAGTGGATTTTTTTAAAGATAAACCGAGAAGATTCATGGCGTTTATTTGTCCATATTTGAAAACCATCAAATTCAGCAAAGGGGATTATATTTGCGAAGAAGGAGATCGGGCGAATGAGATATATTTTATTAAAAGCGGGAGAATCGCTATTGTGCTCAAAGACTTTATGAATTTCAAATTCATGAGTATTATGCAGGGTTTTTACTTTGGAGAAGTCTCATTTTATTTAAAATTTTTGAGTTTTTTATGGAAATTTATTAATTATTTATTTTTAATTGAATTTTTGATGATTTTTTAAATTTTTAGTTATTTTTTTATATAAATAAAGACTGATTTATTGTTCAGCAAGACCAGAATGCACACTTTTTTGTCAGAAACAGATTGTGAGCTCCTGTGTATGGAAAAACAGGATTTTATGAAGGTTTTTTTCAATGAATTCAAGGAAATCGGGGCTGATATATACCGATCCGCAGTGAAAAGAAGATCGAAATTCAATGATGCTTCTGAAAAAGCTATAAAATATTGCAGAAGAAAAGGTACTTTGTTAAATTAAAAATTTGTTCAAAATAATAATAAATTAAATTATTGAGAATGAACTATAATTTTAATAAAATAATTGATATTTTTATTTAAATATTGATAATTTTTATATATTAAATTAATAATTTTCAAAATAATTTCACTCTGAAATTGATTCAATATCACTTATTTCAAACATTTTATATAAAAATAAAGGTGAAAAATCTTTGATAAGACAAAAAACCTTGCAA